>OOCX01001577.1_pt1 | contig 13789 bp, 9 predicted proteins | sample 1671231 | NCBI WGS metagenome assembly OOCX01 (sample SAMN06348135, study PRJEB24527) | human gut metagenome | biome: human gut; feature: ankylosing spondylitis patient; material: feces | host: Homo sapiens | place: China | collected 2015-10 | reverse complement strand
GTACCCGCAAGGGCCCGAAGCGCACGGTCGCCGGAAAGAAGAAGGCCACCAAGTAGTCGGTGGCATGATTCGGGCCACGGGATGATTTTCATCCCATCGCCCGAACGTCAACAACAAAGTTCGTTACTAGGAAACGAGGGTCAATGGCAGCGCCTAAGCAAGCCGCTCGTAAGCCCCGTCGTCGCGACCGCAAGTCGGTCCCGGTCGGCCAGGCTCACATCAAGTCCACTTTCAACAACACGATCATTTCGATCACCGATCCGTCCGGCGCCGTGGTGTCCTGGGCGTCCGGTGGCGATGTCGGCTTCAAGGGCTCCCGTAAGTCCACGCCGTACGCCGCTGGTATGGCTGCCGAGTCCGCCGCCCGCAAGGCGATGGAACACGGCGTCAAGAAGGTCGACGTGTTCGTCAAGGGCCCGGGTTCCGGTCGTGAAACCGCCATCCGTTCCCTGCAGTCTGCGGGCCTCGAGGTTGGTTCCATCACCGACGTCACCCCGCAAGCCCACAACGGCGTTCGTCCTCCGAAGCGTCGTCGCGTCTGAGCACTCAGCAATACCAAATCCATCCAAAACCGCCTGACCGGTGAGTGCACCACCGAGTTCAAGCTGAAAGGATAACCACAGTGCTTATTGCACAGCGTCCGACTCTTACCGAGGAATCTCTGAATCCGCAGCGCTCCCGCTTCACCATCGAGCCGCTCGAGCCTGGCTTCGGCTACACGCTCGGCAACTCGCTGCGTCGCACGCTGCTGAGCTCCATCCCGGGTGCTGCCGTGACCTCCGTGCGTATTTCCGGTGCCCTGCATGAGTTCACCACTCTGCCAGGTGTCCAGGAAGACGTCACCGAGATCCTGCTGAACATCAAGGGCATCGTGCTCACCAGCGAATACGACGAGCCTGTGGTCATGTATCTGCGCAAGAGCGGCAAGGGCGAAGCCGTGGCTGGGGACATCACCCCGCCGGCCGGCGTCACCATTGCCAACCCGGAGCAGCACATCGCTACCCTCGCCGACGATGGCGAACTCGAGATCGAGTTCACTGTCGAGCGTGGCCGTGGCTATGTTCCTGCCCAGATGAACAAGCAGGACAACGATGAGATCGGCCGTATTCCGGTTGATTCCATCTACTCCCCGGTACTCAAGGTGAGCTACAAGGTCGAGGCCACCCGTGTGGAACAGCGCACGGACTTCGACAAGCTCATCCTGGACGTGGAGACCAAGCCCGCCATCTCCCCGCGTGACGCGGTGGCTTCCGCCGGTTCCACCTTGGTGGAGCTCTTCGGCCTGTGCCGTGAGCTCAACGCCCAGGCTGAAGGCGTCGAGGTCGGTCCGGCCCCGGTGGCCGAGGAGACCAACCCCGAGATGGCCGTTCCGATTGAGGACCTCAACCTGACGCAGCGTTCTTACAACTGCCTCAAGCGCGAGGGCATCCACACCATCGGTGAGCTTGTCTCCCACACCGAGCAGGACCTGCTCGACATCCGAAATTTCGGTATGAAGTCAATCGATGAGGTCAAGGAGAAGCTGCAGACCTTGGGCCTGAGCCTCAAGTCCTCGCCGATGGCCTTCGATACCAATAATCTCGAAGGTGGCACGTTCTTCTCGCCGGAAGACGAGTGATCTGCCTCTTTGACCAATCGTTCGTTCACTAGGCAAGCAGATGTTCGGGCATATGCCCACCTGCTTGCCTGAAGAACGGACATATAAGGAGTAAACCCAATGCCTACACCTAAGAAGGGCCCGCGTCTGGCTTCCAGCCCCGCACACGAGCGCCTCATGCTGGCAAACATGGCGACCAGCCTGTTCCAGAACGGCCGCATCACCACCACGCTGCCGAAGGCCAAGCGCCTTCGTCCGCTGGCAGAGCGCCTGATCACCTTCGCCAAGCGTGGTGATCTGCACTCCCGCCGTCGCGTGATGCGCGTCATCCGCAACAAGTCCGTGGTGCACATCCTGTTCACCCAGATTGCCGAGCAGATGGAGCAGCGTGAAGGTGGCTACACCCGTATCGTCAAGATCGCTCCGCGCGTTGGCGATGCCGCTCCGGCCGCTGTGATCGAGCTCGTCACCGAGCCGGTTGCCAAGAAGGCTGTTGTGAAGGAAGCTGAAGCCGCCGCCAAGGTTGCCGAAGAAGAAGCTCCGGCCGTTGAGGCTGAGGCCACTGAGGCTGCTGAGGCTGTTGAGGCTGTTGAGGCTCCGGTCGAGGAGACCGCCGCCGCTGAGGCTGAGGCTCCCGCTGAGGAAGCCGCTGACGCCGGGAAGGCCGAGTGAGCTGAATAGCGTTTCGCTAAGCTAGCTGAAAGGGCTGGAATCCGTTTGGGTTCCAGCCCTTTTGCGTTGTTTTCATAGAATCTACAACGTACGTACGGCCCGAATGGCCTCGGCTCTTGCGGCCAGCTGATCATCGGCGGGATATGCGATATGCTCCAAAGTCAGGCCCTGCGGCGCAATCGGCCCGCTTGAGCCTTCACGTACTGGCTCGGCCATTTTGCCGGCAAACCACTCCAGTGATTTGCGTCCCGAACCAACTTTGATGCATGAGCCGACCAGGGAGCGCACCATATTGCGGGCAAAGGCGTCCGCCACAATCGTGAACACTACCAGGCCGGACTCCAGCGACGGAGTCCGATATGCTTCATGCGATGCCATCTCATCCGGTACTAGGGGAGTGATCGGCACCCGCCGCCAATAGGCGGTCTTGACTTCACGGATCGTAGTGCCTCCCGGATTCGGAGTGGCGAAGGAACCAAAATCGTGCAGGCCGATGGTCAATGAGGCTGCGCGGTTCATAAGCTCCAGATCCAGCGCTTCATCCACGGTAAGTACGCATCCACGCAGGCGCGGGTCGACCTCAGACGAACGATCGGCGACCCGATACACATAAGTGCGCTCCAATGCGGAGAACCTGGCATCGAAGCCGACCGGAGCTACGGCAATGCCATGAATGACGATGTCCGAAGGCAGCACAGCCTTGAGTCTGCGAGTCAGCGCCTCGGTGACCGGAATGGTCATGTGACCTACGCAGCGATTCAGTACCTCATCGGATACATCCAGATGCGCCACTTGGTGGGAGGCATGTACACCGGTGTCGGTGCGTCCAGCCACTGTCAAGCGTAACGGTTCGGCCGCGTCATCGGTCGGCACCCGCAGCACCTTGTGCAGCGCATCTTCAATGGTGCCTTGCACTGTACGAAGATTGGGCTGTTTGGCCCAGCCATAGAATCCGCCGCCGTCGTAGGCCAAGTCAATGCGCAGTCGTGTCATAGCCATTCATTGTAACGAGTGCGGTCGGCGAGACGAGTGCGGTCGTCAAGATGCACGCGGCCGGCGAAGTGACCTGCCTGTAACATTCTCGCGCGTTTGTTGAAACGGGCCCGCCTTAGGTTGAAACCATCAAACCCGGTTACGGCTTGCGGCGTCAGCGTGCGCTCAACACGCCTAACCGCTTGAAGCCACAGAAGCCGCCACAGCAAGGAGCAGGCACGATGATCGAATCCGCAGCACGCAGACTGGCCCATGAACTGGTAAACCGCCGCGAAGCGATCAATCGAGAGCTGTCCCGCAACGGTGTGCGTTTCGGCATCTACAAGAACGGCGAATACCATGACCGGCTGTTCCCGTACGACCCTGTGCCGCGCATTATCGAATCCGACGAATACGACGAATTGGAGAAGGGCCTGAAGCAGCGCGTCAACGCCCTGAACGCCTATCTGAAGGACATTTATTCCGATAAGCGCATTATTCATGATGGCGTCGTGCCGGAAGAATACGTATACACCTCGGCCGGCTACTTCCCGCAGGTCAACTGTGTGACCCCTCCCGGCGGCATTTTCGCGCATATCGCCGGCGAGGACCTGGTCCAAGGCGAGGACGGCCGCTGGTGGGTGCTGGAAGACAACCTGCGCATCCCCTCGGGTGCCAGCTACCCGCTGTTCGTGCGCGACATCGAGCGCCGCATCTCCCCGCGCCTGTTCCGCGACGTTCGTATTCGCGATAATCGCGAATACCCGCGCCTGTTGCGCAAAGCCATGGACTTTGTCTCCACCGAGGGCATCGCCGTGGTACTGACTCCCGGCCGCTACAATTCCGCGTTCTTCGAGCACGCCTATCTGGCGGAGAAAACCGGTGCGGCGTTGGCCTTCCCCGAAGACCTCGAAGTGGTGGACAACAAGGTCTACTTCCTCGACTACGCCGGCAAACGCCACCGTGTGGGCGTGGTTTACCGCCGCCTGTCCGACGAATTCCTCGACCCGTTCGCCTTCAATCCTGATTCGGTGATCGGTGTGCCCGGTATCCTGTCCGCCTACCGCGCGGGCAACGTGGCCATCGTCAACGCGCCGGGCAACGGCGCGGCCGATGACAAGGCCGTCTACTACTTCGTGCCGCAGATGATCAAGTACTATCTCGGCGAGGAACCGATTCTCAACAACGCGCCCACGTACATGCCGATGTTCGAGGCCGACCGCAAGGAAGTCCTGAATCGGATGGGCGAGCTGGTCATCAAGGATGTGGCCGAAGCCGGCGGTTACGGCGTGGTGTTTGGTTCGTCGCTGGATGCCGCCGCACGTGAGGAGCTCGCCAACCGGATCAAGGAGGAGCCGCGTCGATTCATTGCCCAAGAGGTGATTCAGTTCCGTGATATCGATGTGGTGGACCCGAAGACCGGCGAGATGTCGCCGCGCAAGTGCGATTTGCGTGCCTTCGTGGTCACCGGCAAGAATACGCACGTGTGGTATTCGGGCTTGACTCGATACTCGTCGGTGCCCGGCCAGATGATTGTCAACTCGTCGCAGGGTGGCGGATTTAAGGATACGTGGGTGTTGGCACCCGAATCCGGCGTGGAGCACGAGTACGGTGCCGAAACGCAGGTGGCGAACCTGCTGAGCCAGTCCCGCCACCATTCGTTGTCGCTGGTTACCGCTTCCAAGGCAGACAACCTGTATTGGCTGGGTCGATACACCGAGCGCGCCTTCACCACGCTGAACCAGTTCTTCCCGTTCTACGATCGTGTGATGGACACCGATGTGGACGCCTTCCGTCCGTTCGCTCACGCACTCGACCTGCCCGAAGATTTCGAGGACTTCGACGGGTTCGTGAACAGCTTCCTGTACGACGGGTCCAATCCTGATTCGGTGCGGTCGGCCGTAACTTCCGCATTCAACAACGCCGTGATTCTGCGCCCGGAATTGAGCTCGCGTCTGCTGCAGTACGTGGAGTTGGCGATGACCAATATCACCGATGCCGCCAAATACGCGGCCGATGCCGAGGACATCTACAAGCAGCGCGATATTACCGATGACATGCTCGCTTTCTGGGGCGGCATCGAGAATTCGCCGGTCGACCCCACGCTGAAGGCGTTCATCTTCATCGGCAAATATCTGGAACGCATCGACCTGTACACGCGCTTCGGCCTGACGATGGAGGAGCTGGAAGCGCCGCTCAAGAAGCTCGCCGCCTATTCGATGACCTTGGACGGCATGCCGCTGCCCAGCTGCTTCGCCGACGGACTGAGCTGGCTGGTCGGTCAGCTGCCGTCTCGCGGATATCAGGAAGTCGCCGACCTGCTGAAGAAGTACCTTGACGACTACTCCGGCCGTGTCAGCGCGCTGGCCATCAAAGACATGGGCTCACTGAGCTCCATGAACATGGACGCCAAGCGTCCCTGATCCCGACCTGACACCCTGACGGGTTCAAATGCTATGGTGGTATGGCGAAAAAACCGTGCGCCCGAGTGCCGGCCTGTGCATATCAGCAGATTGCCGGAATATATGCGTGGGCTGTGAGCGCACGGACCATACCTCAGCCATGGCTGTAGTGTTGTTATCCCGAGAATATGCCGGTTGCCGGCTCGTGTGTAAGTGCAGGAGACGTTGTGAAAAAACTCGTGTTCGACTATGAGATGAGGCTGTCCTTCAGCGCACCGGTCACCGATCACAGGTTCCAGCTTCGCTGTATTCCCTCCACTGGCCCTCGCCAACAGGTGATTGACGTGGAAGTGAAGATTCAGCCCGAAACCGAACTCGAAACCACCATCGACTCCTTTGACTCCGTGGTGATGACCGGATTCATCCCTGAGCCGCACGACATATTCAGCTACTCGGTGACCGGCATCGCCTTCGTGGACAATGCGCATATCCATAAGGAAGCCTATAAACCGCTGTACCGATTCAATTCAGCGCTCACCATTCCCGGCCCGAACGTGGAGGCGATGATTGCCGTATGCCGCGAACGCTTGGCGGCGCTGCCTTCCGACGCCACTCCGGTGCAGCAGGCCGCCGAAGTGATGGATGAGGTCTACAAGGCGTTTGTGTATACGCCCGGTTCCACCACGATTCGCACCACCGCCGAACAGGCCTTGGCTCAGCGCAAGGGCGTATGCCAGGATTATGCGCACGTGATGCTGTCCGTGTGCCGGCATGTGGGATTGACCGCGCGCTACATTGCCGGTTTGCTTGGGGGAGAGGGCGCGACCCACGCTTGGGTCGAGGTGTATCAGGATGGCCGATGGGTCGGACTGGATCCCACGCATAACCGATTGGTGGACGACAGCTACATCACCATCGCCCACGGCCGCGATTACCGCGACTGCATGCTCGACATCGGCATCTTCTCCGGCTACAACGTCCAGCAGTCCCAATGGGTCAACGCCTCCGTCCACGAACAGGTGGCATAAACAAAATTCCAAGCCCCCTCTGATGAGCTGAGCCGTGAAGAAAACGCCGGAGGCGTTTTTAGGCGAAGGCGAACGACAGTGAGCAAATAAAATGGCAGCTGGAAAGCTGTCCTTAATTGCGTTCGAGCTGTCAGCCGTAAGGCTGACCGAGGGAGAGAGCACTCAATGCAGAGTGGCCCCGCCGCCGCTTCTACCACCACCAATATTCGGATTTTCGTCGTTGCAACATTCGGATTTTCGCAGTTGACCAATTCGGACTGTTAATCGGCTCATCGTCTGACCCATTGCAATCTCACACAAAATCGCATTATCCCACGCCGAATCGAGCTCAGCGAAACTCCGATTTGCCAGGTCGGCAGAATGTGGCATAATGAACAAGTTGCCATTTTGGCAGCATGGATAAGTGTCCGAGCGGTCTAAGGAGCACGCCTCGAAAGCGTGTGAGGTGAAAGCCTCCGCGAGTTCGAATCTCGCCTTATCCGCCTTTAGGGTTCCGGGTTTGTCCCGGAACCCTTTTTGTTTTTGATACGAACGTCCGTATTCGCTCCTGTGCTGTATCGTATACGGCGTGTCGGGTGGAAAATAGCGAAAAGGATAACGTTGTACTCAGCGGGACTTGCGTACTAAGTACAACCATCGTATTATCGATATCAACAGAAGTACAAGGTTGTATTAAATATCCAGAACGCACATTCACCGCTGATTGGCGATGCCGCAAAACAGGTGAACCAAGAAGATGGGCCGATTGCTTTTGGTATTTAGCACAACGTTGTCTTGCGGTATTGAAGACAACGATTAAAGGAGAGCACATGTCCGAGCATTCGCACGACAATAAACCGGGGGAGCTGGAGGAATCTCGACTCGTCGTCGATAATGACTTTGAAGTAGCTCCGGTCAACGACAGACTGTTCGGGTCGTTCGTGGAGCATCTGGGTCGCTGCGTATACGACGGCATCTATGAGCCGGGCCACCCCGAAGCCGATGAAGACGGTTTCCGCAAGGACGTCATCGAACTGGTCAAGGAACTCGGCGCTACCACGATTCGCTATCCTGGCGGCAATTTCGTTTCCGGCTATCGCTGGGAGGATGGCGTTGGTCCTCGTGATGAGCGGCCGCGTCGCCTGGACTTGGCATGGCATTCCACCGAGACCAATCAGTTTGGTCTGCACGAAATGGCGAAATGGCTGGAAAAAACCGGCGGCAACGAGCTGATGGAAGCCGTAAATCTGGGTACCCGTGGTCTTGAAGAGGCCCTCGACCTGTTGGAATACGCGAATATTCCCGGCGGCACCAAGCTCTCCGAGGAGCGTCGCGCCAATGGTGCCGATCAGCCGTTCGGCATCAAGATGTGGTGCTTGGGCAATGAGATGGATGGCCCGTGGCAGACCGGTCACAAGTCCGCCGAGGATTACGGCACCTTGGCGGCCTCGGTGGCGGCAGGTATGCGCGCCATCGATCCGAACGTTGAACTGGTGGTCTGTGGTTCATCCAGCCACGTGATGGACACCTTCGGCAAGTGGGAAGAAACCGTACTTGAGAAGACGTTTGACAACGTCAACTTCGTCTCCTGCCATGCGTACTACCATCCGGAACTTCAGCCTGATGGCACCCGTGACATGAAGAGCTTCCTTGCCTCGGGCGTCGATATGGACGGTTTCATCAACGATGTCGCCGCCGCCATCGATGCAACCAAGGCCCGGCTGAAGAGCAAGCACGACGTGTTCATCTCGTTCGATGAATGGAATGTCTGGTATCTCAACGAAGAGCCGAGCAAGAATCCGGAAGGCATCGGCAATTGGCCGGTTGCCCCGCGCCTGCTCGAGGATGTGTACAGCGCCGCCGACGCCGTGGTGTTCGGTGATTTGATGATTACCCTGCTCAAGAACGCCGACCGCGTGCACGCCGCCAGCCTGGCCCAGTTGGTCAACGTAATTGCGCCGATTATGACCGAACCGGGCGGCCCGGCGTGGCGTCAGACCACGTTCTATCCGTTCTCGCTGACCGCAAAGCTCGCCAAGGGCGGCACGGTGCTTGAACCGAAACTGGCTTCCGGAACGTATGAAACCGACAAATACGGTGAAGTGCCGACGATCAATTCCGTAGCCGTGCGTGGTGAGGACGGTACGATCAGCGTGTTTGTGGTCAATCGCTCCATGGAAGCGGCCAATGACTTTGCCATCAAGCTGCCGGAAGGATTCGCACTTTCCGCGGTCGAGGCGCAAACCCTGCACGAGGATGATCTGCTGGCAAAAAACACGCTGGAAGACCAGAACCGAGTCGTTCTGCACCCCAACACCACCATCACGTCCGACGCCGATACCGGCACTGTGCGTGTGACCTTGCCGCCGGTCTCCTGGACCGCCGTGCACGTGAAGTGATTCGAGTGACGGTGGCGCATGACAGGGCGCAGTCTCTTATGGTTGCTGTGCCCTGTACAACCACCAAGCAATACCCAAACAATCATCAACATGCCCGGATTGCAGAAAGAGAGGTTCGGATTCGCCACTAATGTAATGTGGCATACCAGTCAAAGGAAGACAATGCCGTCATTCACATCGACTGGAACAATTCGATACCCAACAAAGGAATAAGGAGAAAAGACGGGTATGTAAAAAGCTAGGTTGAAAGCCGGCGGTCAGAAAGTCCCTTGTTCGGATGGCGTGCGTGCGTTTCTTCAACCAGAAAGTTTAACCTCTACGTTCGATCGTCCTGCAGTATTGTCAGAAGGATATTTGCCTAATGGTGCATGGGGTCCAACGGAGGAAAGCTCCTTGGCTGAATTCTGAGGTTGAGGGGTAGATGATTCCGATATGAGGAGGAGATGCTCGACCCGACTGTGACTTACCATAATAAGAACATAATGACGCTGTTGAAGGTGTGTCATGTAATAAGCAGAAATGGATTCGAACAATGGGAAACCGCGTAACTATCAAGGACGTGGCGCGTGAGGCGAACGTCTCCATCAAGACGGTTTCCAATGTGCTGAATGACACTGGCAGTATGAGACCGGATACACGTCGCCGTGTGGAAGAGGTGATGCGTAAGCTTGGATATACCGTCAATATTTCGGCGCGTGCAATGCGATCTGGCGGCACAAAGCTTATTGGACTCAACATCTTCGATTTCTCGCAGCCGTTCGTTCCTTTTTTCACTGACAAGGTCATTGAATACGCAAAAGAACGCCATTACGGTGTAGTCATCAACACATATGGTTCCGACGGTGAAGGGTTGGTTGCCAGCGTTGACGAGTCCTATCGTTTAGGGGCGGAAGGATGGATTCTGTTCGTAATGTCGCCGCTCGCGGATGAAGGGGCCGTTCTGGAGCAGCCATATCCGATTGTAACGACCGGAGACCATCTGGCCTACGGGAAAAGCGATTGGATCACCATGCCCAACATTGAATCCATCTCCACGGTTGTAGGAAGATTTTTGGATGAAGGTGCCCAAACGGTTGCTCTGATGGGTGTTCTTCCTGAACTGGTGGATGAGGCAGTGCTGCGTCGTCAGACGGAAGGGACCCAGGCGTTACGCGCCCAAGGATATGTGAAGGCATTTGAAGAGCGCGGATTATCGGTGAATTGGCGGTATGTGATTCCGGCAGAAAGCATGAATCAGCGTGAAGGTATGCGCGTGACAAAAGCTATGCTAGACAAGCTCCCATGCCCGGATGTTGTAGTGTGTCTCAATGATGCCATTGCTTTAGGCGCAATTCATGAATTGCAACGATGTGGTTTGCATGTACCTGACGATGTACAAGTGGTCGGCTTCGATAACGTGCCGGAAGCCGAGTACTCGGTGCCGGCGCTGACCACCATCGATCCTCATATCGATGATTATGCCAAGCATGCCGTTGACATGCTTATCGACCGCATCGAAGGATACTCAGGCCCGGCCCGTACGTACACCACCGATTTCACATTGGTGGAACGTGCCTCAACTCGACTTGCCCACTAGCATCCAACAAGTTCGCATCGGCTTCGTGAGGAGTGTGTGTCTACTCGAACAATGCGGCGTCAGTCGCTGGGTAGCCAAGTTGGAACGCGGTGTAGGCGTGCTTGGCGGCCAGTGCGGCGAGGATGAGCAGCGTATCGCTCTCGGTGGAAGATTTCGATTCGGTCACGGCCTTGATCTGCGCGCGGGCGCAGTCCATTTCGATGGCGGCGGCGGTCGGTACGGTTTGGCCGCTTGCCTTGTCGGCGATGGTGGTGGGGTTGGCCAGTAGTTGGTCGATGGCATAGACCTTTTGGCGGGGGTCGTTTTGGCCGGAAGAACTGGATTGTGCGCCGGAATCATCAAAATTGCCGTTCGCCAGCGCAACCAACTGCTGCCCGGCGGTCTTATGCATATCGCTCAACGCCAACGTAGCCCCAGCGGTCTGTCCTCGTGCGGCCAAGACCTCGATAGCGAATCCGGCGCGATCCTCGGCCACGGCCATCGCATCCAATACCGATCGATCAACGTTGGCGGACGTGACGCCATCAAGACGCGCCGGCGTCACCTCAGGCGCGGACTGCCCGAATTTATCGGCCAGAAAAGCCAGCCATTGCTTGGTCTGCGCGTCACGTAACGTTCCCTCGGCAAAACGACCCGAACAATACCCGGCAACGTCAATCCAAGCCAGGGGAGCGGCCAGACCGGTGGCATACTGCTCTAATAACGGCGTGCCTTCAGCCGGATGGGTGGCGTAGCCCGCCAACGTCATCGCTTTCTCGCAAGGGGTCATTTGAGCTTCTGCCTCGGCCCGTCCGGCCAGTCGCGGCATCGAACACGCCGAAAGCGAACACAGCATCGCGCTCGCGCATAGTACGGATGCCAAGCGCCGGGTAAACCGTCCTGAAGAGAAGCGTGTCTGCATGGAAACATACACTAATAGCTAACTGTGACTACTCATAGGCCATGCGCCACATAACTTCATAGGAGGTACGGATCGATGGAACTGGACCTGACAGGAATACACAAGCTCGCCGCCGAGCAAGGAATCGACCCCGAAACCCTGGATGAAGCGCTGGCAGAGGCCCTGCGCCTCGCCTACCTCAAGACCCCGCACGCCGCCAAGCACGCGCGCGTGGAGCTTGACGAACGTTCCGGCAACTTCACCGTGTGGGCCGCCGACGAAATTCCGGTCGAACCCACCGAAGACAACCCTTACCCCGTTCCCAAGCTGGGCGAGGAATACGATGACACCCCGCGTGACTTCGGCCGTCTCGCCGCAGCCACCGCACGCCAGGTCATCACCCAGCTGTTCCGCCGCGCCGAAGATGAGAAGGTATTCGGTGCGTTCTCCGGCCAGAAGGGCAAGCTCATCACCGGCATCATCCAGCAGGATGCTTCCGACCCCTCCAACGTGCATGTCGCGATGGGCGATGTCGAAGCCATTCTGCCTCGCCGTGAGCAGGTGCCCGGCGAACGTTACCGCCACGGCGAACGCATCCGCGTGTACGTGGTGAACGTGGCCCGTGGCATCAAGGGCCCGGAAATCGTGGTGTCCCGCTCCCACCCGGAGCTGGTCCGCAAGCTGTTCGAGCGCGAAGTGCCGGAACTGGTCTCCGGTGCCGTGTCCATCATGGCCATCGCTCGTGAGGCCGGCGCCCGCACCAAGATCGCGGTCAAGGCCAACACCGATGGCGTGAACCCGAAGGGCGCGCTGATCGGCCCCGGCGGCGCTCGCGTGCGTGCCGTTATGGAGAACCTTGGCCCGGAGAAGATCGACATCGTCGACTACTCCGACGATCCGGCCAAGTTCGTGGCAGCCGCGCTGTCCCCGGCTGTGGCCACCGGCGTGCAGGTGATCAGCGAGAAGAACAAGACCGCCATCGCCTTCATCCACGACGACCAGCTGTCCTTGGCCATCGGCAAGGAAGGCCAGAACGCACGACTGGCAGCCAAGCTGACCGGCTGGAAGATCGGCATCGAATCCGCCGAGGCCCATGCCAAGAAAGTCGCCGCCGAAAAGGCCGCCCAGGCTGCGGCCGAGGCTGCTGCTCCGGAAGCCGAATAGGCCGCCGGGCTCGAAGGCGAATGATCTTCAGGGCGCATTATTTCCTGATACGAGCCGCGTCAGCAATGGCGCGGCTCGCTGCGTCTACGCTATCCAGCGCTATGAGTATGCTTGATTGGCGTATGTGGGCTGGCGCAGTGTGCGCGAAATCGCCCACACCAGAGACGAGGTAACACGATCATGGTCGCACGATGAGACAGGGTAGGCTTGCCGTCATCACCAACTGACCACGCCCATGCACGCGCGTGGTCACAGAATAGGAGTAATTAGTGGCGAAACCACGCGTATACGAACTGGCTAAGGTTTTGAATGTCGATAGCAAAACCGTGCTTGAGAAGCTTAAGGACATGGGAGAATTCGTCAAGTCCGCTTCTTCTACGATTGAACCGCCGGTAGCCCGGCGTCTGAAGGCAGAGTTCGCCAAGGACAACGCCAAGGGCGATTCCAAGCCCGTGCAGCAGCGCCGCCCGGCCGCACCTTCGGCCCCGGCTTCCACTTCATCTTCCGCACCGACTCCGGCCGCTCCCGCACGTCAGGCATCGCCTGCCTCGGCACATCAGCAGGCTCCGACTCCGGGTGCACCGACACCGCGTCCGCAGGGCGGCGCACGCCCCGGCATGCCGACCCCCGGCCGCCACGGTCAGAACGACAACCGTGAGAATGGTCGCGATAATCGCGAAGGCCGTGAGAACGGTCGTCAGAGTCGCCCGAACGATCGCCGTAACAACGATCGTCGTAACAACCAGGGCCGTCCGAACAATGGCCAGCCGGTTCAGCATCAGAACAACCGCGGCAATGCTTCGGCTCCGCGCCCGCACGCTCAGGGCGGCGCCGGTGCCAATGGCGGCAATGCCGCTTCAAATGCGATTCCGCGCCCGCACGCTCAGGGCCCGCGCCCGGGCAACAACCCGTTCTCCCGCAAGCAGGGTATGCACACCCCGACGCCGGGTGATATTCCGCGTCCGCATCCGATGGCTCGTCCGACTGCTGATAACGGTCGTGGCGGTCGTCCGGGCCGTCCCGGCCAAGGCCAGGGGCAGGGCCGCGGCTTCCGTGGCGGTCGTCCGGGCCAAGGTGGTCAGGGCGGTCCGCGTCCCGGCCAGTGGGGCCACAACCGTCC
>OOCX01001570.1_pt1 | contig 13851 bp, 14 predicted proteins | sample 1671231 | NCBI WGS metagenome assembly OOCX01 (sample SAMN06348135, study PRJEB24527) | human gut metagenome | biome: human gut; feature: ankylosing spondylitis patient; material: feces | host: Homo sapiens | place: China | collected 2015-10 | reverse complement strand
TTCCGAGATTTTAGGGGATCAATAGTAATCAGAACAAATGTTTGCACACAGGAAAGGAGATTCCTGTAAAAGTGCTACTAAGGATAAATCGACCATGAGTCGGTTTATTTTTTTGAAATTATGATACACAAAGATTACAAACAAATACACAAGAAGGTGCAAAATGACCAAAGAAATGTTGAAAGGTCTCATTGAATTGGTGTCGGAAGAAGATATAGAAACGCTTTACAATGTTGTTGTTAAGTTTATACCAAAAAATGGAACAGTTCCCCATGATGCCGTTGACTGGGATTAAATGAATTTGAACTGCGATTTGAAACTCTCTTTTGGAGATTGCAAAACGGGCAAAGAATTTTGATGTTGTAAAAAGTTTTTTGATGTGTTATATTGAAAACAGAAAGGGAAGCCAAAGGAGCGGCTACCCTCTAAGCAATGAGTTACTAACCTTTATATGAGGTCAGCCGTCACTACTGGGAATAGTGGCGGCTATTTTCTTTTGTCCTTGAAAATCTTATAGCACAGACTCACAAGGGCGCAAATGAATATTCCTGTCTGAATCAAATCAGAGTATGTAATATACATTGGCAACGCCCTCCTTTCTTGCGTCTGGAGGGTTGACCCCTCCGAAGTAGGAGGGTAAGCCGCCCGGCTCTTTGGTTTCCCTGTCGATATTATAACAATGTGCGACAAGTTTCGCAATCTTAATTTTAAGTAGAAGAGGGACGACTTGTAAGATGGTCGTCCCTTTTCCTATAACATACAATGAGATATTCCACGCATTTACTTCCGTAAAACCTCATATGCACATTCTGCCATCGCCTGATAGGCTTTGCTGCTCGGGTGCAGGTGATCGCCGCTGTCGAAGCCTTCCCGGAATGCGGATGGATTCTCGCTTCCACGCAGTGCCAGATCAAAGTCGATACATCCGTCGATTTCTTTCGCAGAACGGATCCACGCATTCAACTCATTGCGCAAATCATCGCGGAAGGTTGCGTAAGTGCGCCAGCCAAAGATCGGCAGCAGAGTGCCCATGTAGACTTTTAAATGTAATTTCTTCGCTTCCTCTATGTAATAGCGGTAACCGTCAATCAGTTCCTTTGCAGTCGGCAGGTCACTCATCGGGCGGAACGGATTTGTTTCAATGCCGACCGGATGGATAATGTCGTTAATTCCCTGTTGGATGATCACGGTATCAGCCCCGGTAGTCGGAATCTCATGTGGAAAGCGATTTGTCCCCTTTAACCCATAGGAATCATAGGTAATGCACTCATACTGGCGCAGTACACGGGAACCGCTGGTCGCACGTCTGATAAATGCCGTGTGGTTGTCCGGGTTTTGCCTTGCCAGAAGTGTGAGGTAGTCCGGCCATGCACCGGCGGTGATGGAGTCACCATAGCAGATGACTGTATGGTTTTCCTCAGCGGTCATCAGTTCGATATTGCTTAAAAAATAAAACCAGTTTGTGGTCTTGGTCGTGTCCATTGGAAGGGCATCGGCGTGTGTCTGGTCGCCGAGGGAGAAAAATCCTTTGGAAAGTGGTCCAGTCACAAGAACAGCGGACTGCATTAAGGTAAAATCAGCAAAATAAAGACTTACGGTGAGTGTCATTCCCTTTTTGACCGGAAATGAAACCGGGTCGCTGACTGCGGTCTGATGAGCTTCCATGGTCACGGACTCGTTTTTTGAAAAAGTGATGTCGCAGATCGTTTCCTTTTTGCATGGACAGGCGAGCGGCATTTTTTCATAAACAGGGGAAGTGGCTGCAGAAACAGTGGCTCTTGTGACAGTAACGGCCTCGCTTCCGCAGAAATTATCAAATGTAAAGCGGAGAGTGTCTCCGTCAAATGGAATGTATACAGGATAACGTAATGTAATGTATTTTGCGTAAGCTTCCGGGTGGTGTTCTGCGATGGATACGGCATTTCCCCACACGGAAACCCAGTTTTTATTGTTCATATTCATAACCATGCCTTTCTTATTTTCTGCCTCATTATATAGGAAAAAAAAGAATATTTCCACAATTACTTGTTCTTTTGAAAGGGAATTGATATAATGAGGTCACGTTTATATTTAGCAATATTTTTGGAGGATTTTTAAATGGCAGAGAATGAGAATAAGCAGGAGAATGTTGTAGTGGAGGATTTCAAGCGCACGAATGCGAAGAAGTCCAAGAAGAAGTTCAGACACAGACAGCAGAATCCGGTACTTGCTTTTTATGAGGATAATAAACAGTATCTACTCCTTTTTGGAGTGATCGTGGTTGCTCTTGCAGCAATTCTGGTGAGCATTCTTGCACTTAAGATTCCGGTGGTTCCTGTGTGTCTCATCATTGTGTTAGAGGCAGGAATCGCGGTTTGTCTGCACGATGTTCCCATCTGGCTGCATGGTCTGGTTGTGCTGGTACAGATCATAGCTGGTGCGATCTGCGGAAAACTGGTTTTTATGGTGTTATGCGCACTGGTTTATGTAGTTGGAATTTTATCTTTAAAATTTATCAGAGAGTAGAAAACAGAAGGCTGCTGCACAGTGGAAACAATTTCCCGGCGGCAGTCTTTTTCTGAAAAAGGAATCAATGTTATGTCGGAAAAAGAAAAAATCATTGTATTTAGTTCGAGAGAGATCTGTTATCAGTCGAGCAGTTTTTTTGCAAACCAGATGGCAGATGCCTTTGAGGATCTTGGTTTTGATGTGCAGGTGTGTGAATTTGATGAACACGATGATCTGGATGCGGTGTTTCAACCGCTTTACGGGCAGAAATACCGTCTGCTTTTAGATTTTAATTCCACGATCACAAGGATGGTGGAGGAGGACGGAACACCGGTGCTTGATAAACTGGATGGCCCATTCTTTGATTATATTTTAGATCATCCGTTATTTCATTATAACTGTCTGAATGCTGACCTGAAAAATCTGAATGGAATTTTTCTGGATGAGGCGCAGGAGGCATATGTAAAACGATACTATCCGAGAGTAAAGAAAACACTTACCATGCCGCTTGGGGCTACGGAGGCAGTGACAGGAGGCAAAAAGACGGAGACAGACACCGTTCTTTTCATGGGAACGTATGACAGACCGGACAAAATTTACGAGATGGTCGAACTGTCCCCGGAACCACTGCGTTCTTATATGAAAGAGCTGATCGAAATGCGCATCGAAGATCCAATCCTTCCGATGGAGGCGGGATTTGGGCAACTTTTAAAGGCGCACGGCGAGGAATTACCGGATGATAAGTTTGCACTTTTTATGAACGCAATGTATTCCGTGGACGCTTATATCAGGGATTATTTCCGGAAAGCGGCGGTGGATGAACTTGTGAGAGCAAAAATACCGGTGCGCTTAGTCGGCGAGGGCTGGGAAAAGTATGAAAGCTGCAACGAAGCTTATGTGACGAGAGAAAAAGCGGTGGTGTTTGGACTGTCATTTGAGAAAATCGCCCATGCGGATGTGCTGTTAAATGTGTCGCCATTTTTTAATCATGGGGCACATGACCGCATTTTTGCAGGTATGGCGAATCATTGCACTGTTCTGACAGATCAGAATCCGTATCTGAAACGGATTTTAAAAGACGGGGAGCAGGTTTGCATGTATTCACTGAAGGACATCAGGACTTTGTCGGATTATGCGGCGGAACTTCTTACAAACCATGCGCTGTGCAGAGATATCCAGAACAATGCTTACGTGGAATTTAAACAAAAATATACATGGGAGGAGAAGGCAAAACAGCTTTTGGCTTGCACTTTAAGGTGAAATTCGCTAATATGAACAAAGTAAACTATCAAAAAATATTAGAACAGACCATTGAAAAAAACGAGCGGGAAAACCGCGTACCGACGCTGTTATTGCACAGTTGTTGTGCGCCGTGATAGAATCCCCCAGTCATCGCCTGCGGCGATGCCAGTTCCCCCAAGGGAGGAGCTTTTGACGAAACGGGAAACTTCTCCGTACAAACAAAAAGCTCCCCCTTTCGGGGGAGCTGGCAGCCCGGAGGGCTGACTGAGAGGGTTGTGATCAGTTCTGATGCGGCTGCTCGCGGAACACGATCTCGCCGGTCTCGCTGTTCATGGATTCCACGATGGCAAGGCTCTCCAGCTGGATGCCCTTGCTGCGGATGAGCTCACCGCCCTGCTGGAAGCCTTTTTCCACGGCGATGCCGATGCCTTCCACGGTGGCACCGGCCTCCTGTGCCAGCTCCAGCAGGCCCATCAGGGCACAGCCGTTGGCCAGGAAATCGTCGATGATCAGCACATGATCCTCTGCGGTGAGGAACTTTTTGGACACGATGACGTTGTAGATCTTTTTGTGGGTGAAGGACTGGATCTTGGTCTCGTAGTTGTTGTAGTCCAGATTGATGCTCATGGACTTTTTGGCAAACACCACCGGCACGTTGAACTCACTGGCCACAATGGCGGCAATGCCGATGCCGCTGGCCTCGATGGTGAGCACCTTGTTGATGGGCTTGCCCGCAAACAGGCGCTTCCACTCCCGGGCCATCTCGCGGAACAGCGGGACATCCATCTGGTGGTTGATGAAGCTGTCCACCTTGAGCACATTTCCTTCGCGCACAATGCCGTCTGCGCGGATACGATCTTCCAGCATCTTCATAAGCAGTCTTTGTCCTCCAGCCTTTTTCCATTCCGGGGCACAAAGCTGTGCCCGCAACCTGTATGTATTTTACCTAGTATAACGGAAGTGCCTGCCTTTGGCAAGTGGCTTTGTGCCCAAATTTGAAAAAATCCGGGCTGCATCTGCGTGGGCTTTTTCCAAAAGCATGCCTATGGCAAAAAGCACCGAAACTCCGCAAAACTGTCCTGTAATTTTTGGCTTTCGGCGCTCTTGTGCTTTGCTGATTTTTGAGTATACTTGGAAGAAAGACCGGTGCCTGTATGCCGATCGGAGGAGAGGGAGAACGGTTATGAAAACGGGACTTGTACTGGAAGGCGGGGCTATGCGCGGCATGTTCACCGCCGGTGTTCTGGATGTGCTGATGGAGCACGGCATTACGGTGGACGGTGCCATCGGTGTTTCGGCGGGGGCCGTGTTCGGCTGCAACTATAAGTCGCACCAGATCGGGCGCACCATCCGCTACAACACCGAATACTGCAAAGATAAGCGCTACGCCAGCTTTGGCAACCTGCTGCGCACCGGCAACCTGTACAGCGAGCAGTTCTGCTACCACACCGTGCCGGAAAAACTGGATCCGTTTGACGCCAAAACCTTTCGGGAAGATCCCATGGACTTTTTTGTGGTGTGCACCGATGTGCGCACCGGTGACCCCATCTACCACAAGTGCCGCAGCGGCGACGCCGAGGACATCCAGTGGATGCAGGCGTCGGCCTCCATGCCGCTGGCCGCAAAGATCGTGAAGATCGGCCACTACCAGCTGCTGGACGGCGGCGTTGCAGATTCCATCCCGGTGCGCTTCTTTGAGTCCATCGGCTACAAGCGCAACCTCATCGTGCTGACCCAGCCCAAGGACTTTGTGAAAAAGAAAAACAAGATGCTGCCCGCCATCCGGGCGCGCTACCTGCGCTACCCCGCCTTTGTGGAGGCCGTGGCCGACCGCCACGAGCGCTACAACGAGACACTGGAACATGTGGCCATGCTGGAGCAGACCGGCCAGGCCTTTGTCATCCGGCCGCCGATCCCGCTGGAGATCGGCTCCATGGAGCGTGACCCCGCCCAGCTGCGCCGCGTGTACGACACCGGCCGTGCCGTGGCCGAGATCCAAGTGGACAAGATTGCCGCTTTTGTGGAGCAGTCCCGCGCAGCCGAATAAGTTTTGCGGCAGTGCATCATCCAAAAGGCCCCGCACCGGTTCCGAACGGAACGGTGCGGGGCCTTTGGTTTACGCGGGTGGTTCAGGCTGTAGGGTTACAGCTGGCTCTTGTACAGCTCCACGATCTCTTCCACGCTGGTGTCACGCGGGTTGCCAGGGCGGCAGGCGTCGGCATAAGCGGACTCGGCCAGGAACTGGATGTCCTCTTCCTTCAGGATGCCGTGCAGGTTTGTGGGGATGCCCACATCGGCGCTCAGCTGCTTGACGGCGGCAATGGTGGCATCGGCTGCCTCGGCGTCGTTCATCTCGTCGATGCCCTTCACGCCCATGGCCTTGCCGACGGCACGGTAGCGCTCACCGGCGACGGTCTTGTTGTATTCCAGGCCCACCGGCAGCAGGATGGCGCAGGCCACGCCGTGAGGGGTATCATACAGGGCGGACAGGCCGTGTGCCATGGAGTGCACGATGCCCAGGCCCACGTTGGAGAAGCCCATACCGGCGATGTACTGACCCAGTGCCATGCCCTCGCGTCCCTCCGGGGTGTTCTGCACGGCACCGCGCAGGTTCTCGCTGATGAGCTTGATGGCCTCCAGATGGAACATATCGGAGATGGTGCAGTGGCCCTTGGTGATATAGCCCTCGATGGCGTGGGTCAGAGCATCCATACCGGTAGCGGCGGTCAGGCCCTTGGGCATGGAGGACATCATATCGGGATCGACCACAGCGATCTCGGGGATATCGTTGGTGTCCACGCAGACGAACTTGCGCTTCTTCTCCACATCGGTGATGACGTAGTTGATGGTGACCTCAGCAGCCGTACCGGCAGTGGTGGGCACCGCGATGGTGAACACGGCGTGCTTCTTGGTGGGAGCCACACCCTCCAGAGAGCGGACGTCTGCAAACTCCGGGTTGTTGATGATGATGCCGATGGCCTTGGCCGTGTCCATGGAGGAACCGCCGCCGATGGTCACGATGCAGTCTGCTTCGGCAGCCTTGAAAGCGGCCACACCGTCCTGCACATTGGCAATGGTGGGGTTGGGCTTGATCTCACTGTACACGCTGTAGGCAAAGTTTGCGGCGTCCAGCAGGTCGGTGACCTTCTTGGTGACGCCGAACTTGATCAGGTCGGGGTCCGAGCAGACGAAGGCCTTTTTGTAGCCGCGGGCGGTGAGTTCCGGCACAATGTTCTCGATGGCACCATGGCCATGGTAGGAAATGGTATTCAGAACGATGCGATCAGCCATAAGTCAAATCCTCCAAACTCATTTGCGCCGCCGGTTCCGGCGGCGGTTCTCTGCTTTTCAGCATAGCACATCGTCAAAAAATTTGCAATGCAGAATTGTATGAAATCTCTGTAAATTTTGATATTATCCTCATTTTTTCTGGATAGATTGCATCATTTTGAAGGGATCGTGTTATTTTTCATATTCCGTGGTTATAACCACGGATTTCACCCTACAAAAGGGGTATACTATAAAAAATAAGCCGTCCACCCCGCTGCCGCAACGGAATTGGCGGCTCCACTTCCCACACAAGGAGTCCGTTTTATGTTCAACCAGCCCTTCACCCCCTCGCAGGTGCGGCCCATCCGCCCGGCCATGACCGTTTCCCGCCCGGCACAGCTCGGGCAGGAGGTGCCCGTCACCTGGTTTTCGCTGGGCGCAGGCACCTCCATCACCCCGGAGTTCTACGACTGCACCACCCTGTATCTGGGCGGTGAGGGCAGCGGTACCTTTGTTCTGGGCAGCGACGCCCACGACGTCCCCATGCACCCCGGCCAGCTGCTCTGGGTGCCGCCCGGAACGCTATGCGGCACCCGCACCGACAACGGCCTTATCTATACCGAAATCATCATCAAAAAGGAGAACCTTACTATGAACAGCATCCTCAAAGCAGGCGCAGCCACCGAACTGAAGGATCTGATCTCTTACGAAGAGGGCAGCATCGCCAACCTGGACCTGGCCCACACCGACAACATGAAATTCGTGCTGATGGCCTTTGACGAGGGCACCGGCCTGACCCCGCACCGTGCTCCCGGCAACGCCATCCTGACCGCACTGGAGGGCAAGGCCATCATCGGCTACGAGGGCCAGGACTACGAGCTGACCGCAGGCCAGAGCTTCCGTTTTGACAAGAACGGCCTGCACAGTGTGACCGCACAGGGCAGGTTCAAGATGAGCCTGCTGCTGGTGCTGGAGTAAATTTGTTCTGATTTTCAGAGCTGCTGCGTATTTTTTCGCAGCAGCTCTTCTTTTTTTGCCAAAAGGGCTTGACAAGCGGGGCAGATCGTGTATTATTGTATCAAGCGCTTAATACAGCAATACAAGGAGACAACAGTATGTCGGAACAGTTTGATTCCAGCCGCCCGATCTATGCACAGCTGGTGGAACGGCTCAAGGCCCGCATCCTGGCAGGCACCTACCCGCCCGGCGGGCACCTGGACTCGGTGCGGGACCTTGCCGCAGCCGCCGGGGTCAATCCCAACACCATGCAGCGGGCCCTGGCCCAGCTGGAAACCGAAGGTCTGGTGCGCACCGAACGCACCTCAGGCCGCTATGTTACGGAGGACACCGAATTGATCGAACAGCTTCGGACCGAAGCCGCCCGGAAACTGGCGGAAGAATTTCTGGTCAAGATGCGCGGCATCGGCTACAGCCCTGCACGCGCGGCTGCCCTGCTGGAGCAGCTGGACACCACCAAGGAGGATGCACAATGAGTGAGATTCTGACCTGTGAAGCACTGACCAAGTGCTACGACAAAGACAAGACCGCGCTGGACGGCGTGGATCTGCATGTGAATTTTGGCCGCATCGTGGGCCTGCTGGGCCCCAACGGCAGCGGCAAGACCACCCTCATCAAGCTGGCCAACGGCCTGCTGCAGCCCACGTCCGGCAGCATCAAGGTAGCCGGCATGGCCCCCGGCCCGGACACCAAGGCCCTTGTTTCCTACCTGCCGGACGCCGACTGGCTGCCCGACTGGATGCAGGTAGAGCAGCTGGTGGGCATGTTCACGGATTTTTACGCCGACTTTGACCCCGCCAAGGCCTTTGAGATGCTGGACACCCTGCACATTGCCCGTACCGCAAAGCTCAGGACCCTCTCCAAGGGCAACAAGGAAAAAGTGCAGCTTATCCTGGCCATGAGCCGCGCGGCCCGGCTTTACCTGCTGGATGAGCCCATCGGCGGCGTGGACCCCGCCGCCCGCGACTACATCCTGCACACCATCATCAGCAACTACAGCAAGGACGCAACGGTCATCCTGTCCACCCACCTCATCGGGGACATCGAGCCGGTGCTGGACGAGGCCATCTTCCTGAAGGACGGCCGGGTGTTCGCCCATCGCAGCGTGGAGGAGCTCCGCGAGACTGAGGGCATGAGCGTGGATGCATATTTCCGGGAGGTATTCAAATGCTGAGCAAACTTTTAAAGTATGAGTTCAAGGCCACCGGCCGTATTTATGGCGGGCTGTATCTGGCCATTCTGGCTGCTGCTGCACTGCTGGGGGCGTTCTTCCGCTTTCCGGCACTGGTTTCTGATTTTCCCTTCGCCGTCGTCACGACCGTTTACCTGATGCTGTGTGTCGCCATTGCAGTCATCACTGCACTCACCATCATCCAGCGGTTCACCCGCAACCTGCTGGGGCGCGAGGGTTATCTGATGCACACCCTGCCGGTCACCCCGGCGCAGCTCATCCTGTCCAAGCTCATCTCCAGCATGGTGTGGCTGCTGTGCAGCATCCTGGTCATCGCGCTTTCCCTCGGTGTATTCTTCCTGTGCGGGATGCTGAACGTCAACGGCATCTTCTCGGACTGGGCCGGTGCCGTGCGCGACTTCCGGCTGCTGGCAGATATTCTGCAGCGCGTTCTGAATGTCAGCGGATTCATGCTGCTGCTCACAGCCGTCGAGTGGCTGGCCACGCTGGTCTGCTCCATCCTGTGCCTGTACACCGCCTGCATGATCGGGCATCAGTTCAAGCAGCATTTTGCGCTGGTGGGCATCGCGGCCTTTGTGGGTCTGAACGTTGTGCAGAACCGCCTTTTGGCCCTGCTGCCCTACGCCAGCGATAACGTTGACCTGGGCACGGTGGTGACTTCCACGGCCATCGGCGACGTCACCTGGCAGGTGGCAGTGAACCAGACCTATCTCCAGACCTATCTCCGATCCCTGCTGGTTTCCCTGCTGGCCGATGCGGTGCTGTGCGGTATCTACTTTGCCGCCACCAACTGGCTGATGAAGAACAAACTGGATCTGGATTGATTTCTCTATCACAAAAGGGTCTGCTGCCGTTTCCGGCAGCAGACCCTTTTGTGATTGGGGCAGATTCAGCACTCGTCGTACTGCTGCTGCAGATACTGCCGGCACTGCACAGAATTTTCCGGCGTGGTGTTTTCCAGTGTGGCGAACACCCAGGGCTTTTCCTGCTTGGCAAAGCGCAGGATGGTGCGGTAATCGCCCATGCCGCCCTGCCCGGCACCGGTGGCCGCCAGCTGCCCGCCGGCGTCCTTGCGCAGGAAATCCTTGAAGTGGATCATGGCCACATCCTTGCCCAGCAGCTCAATGGCCTCGGCAAACACCTCTTCGCGGGCGTCCACGTTTTCCATATTCAGCAGGTTCACCGGGTCCAACAGGATCTGCAGGTTGGGGCTGCCGATCTCGTCCAGCACGGTGCGGGCACGTTTGGCATCGTACACGATGTGCTTGACCACCGGCTCGATGGCAATGGTCACGCCATACTGCTCGGCGCAGCGCACCACCGGCTTGAAGTTCCTGATAAAGGTGGCAAGGGCCGCGTCGCTGCGGCAGTCCGGGCAGAACTTGTACTCCGCGTTGGGCGCGCCCGTCTCAGTGCCCACCATGCCGCAGCCCAGCAGGCTGGCAAAGCGGATGTGGGCATAGTATTTTTCCTGAATGGCGTGCAGAGCGTCCTCGTCCGGGTGGGCCAGGTTGAGGTAGTTGCCCAGCACGGCAATGTCAATGCCGTTCTGGGCAAACAGGCGGCGCAGATAGGCGGCGTAACCGGGGGTGAGGGCGCTCGGCGTGTTGGGAACCTCCTTGAGGGATTTGCTCAGGGCCAGGTGAGCGCAGGTAAAACCCCGCTGGCGTACCAGCGGGAGCACCTGCTCCAGGGGCAGCTTTTCGGCGTCGTGCAGACGCAGGCCAAATTGGATCATAGAAAACTCCTCCTCGCATTGCTTCTGGCCCGATGATAGCATATCCGGACGCAAAACACAACAGCAAACTGCAGCCGTCAGCGGCGCAGATACCGCCCGGTGATGCTGGCCGGGTCGTTACAGATCTGCTCCGGGGTGCCGCAGGCCACGATCCGCCCGCCGGCATCTCCGCCGCCGGGGCCCATGTCGATGATGTAGTCCGCATTGCGGATGACGTCCAGATCATGCTCGATGACCACCACAGTCGCACCATTGTCCAGCAGGGCCTGGAACACCCCCAGCAGCACCTGCACATCCAGCGGGTGCAGGCCGATGGACGGCTCGTCGAACACGAACACGGAATCGGTCTGGGTCCGGCCGATCTCGCTGGCCAGCTTCAGACGCTGGGCTTCGCCGCCGGAAAGGCTGGGCGTTTCCTCGCCCAGAGTCAGGTATCCAAGGCCCAGCTGCTGCAGGACCTTCAGCTTCTGGCAGACCGTTTTCATGTTCCGGCAAAAATCAATGGCCGTGTTCACGTCCATGTCCATCAGCTCCGGCAGCGAGGCCGTCTGCCCCGCCGGGCCGGCCAGTTTTACCAGTCCGGCCGCCCGGGCATAGCGGGAACCACGGCAGTCCGGGCAGGGGATGTTCACATCCGGCAGGAACTGCACGTCCAGGCTCACCTCGCCGGTGCCGTCGCAGCCGGGACAGCGCAGGGACCCGGTGTTGTAGGAAAAATCTCCGGCTTTGTAGCCGTGTGCCTTTGCGTCCGGCGACCGCGCAAAGAGCCTGCGCAGATCATCGTGGACGCCTGCGTAGGTGGCAACGGTGGAGCGGACGTTGATCCCGATGGGGGTCGCATCAATGAGCTTGACGTGGGCGATGCCCTCCGCGTCAAGGGCGCGGACATGCGGCGGCAGTGTCTTGCCGTCGATGCGGGCTTCCAGTGCCGGAACAAGGCTCTCCAGCACCAACGTGGTCTTGCCGGAGCCGGACACACCGGTCACGACGGTCAGCCGCCCCTTGGGCAGGTCTACTTCCAGCGGCTTCACCGTGTGGAGCTGCGCGGTGGAAAGATGGAGTGTTCCCTGTGCAAACAGGGCGTCCGCCAATGCGCGCTTTCGCCGCAGGGTGTCCGCCTTTCCGGAGAGGAAGGGCCCGATCTGGGACGCCGGGTCCGCCTCAATGGCCGGGATGGTGCCCTGTGCGATCACATGGCCGCCCTTTGCCCCGGCTTCCGGCCCCATTTCCACGATCCAGTCTGCTTCCTTTAAAATCTGCGTGTCGTGATCCACCAGGATCACCGAATTGCCATCCGCGATCAGGTCGTGCATCACGCCGGTCAGGCCCACGATGTTGGAGGGATGCAGGCCGATGCTGGGTTCGTCCAGCACATAGAGCACCCCGGTGGTGCGGTTGCGCACGGCGCGGGCCAGCTGCATGCGCTGGCGCTCTCCGGTGGAAAGGGTCGAGGCCGCACGGTCCAGCGTGAGGTAGCCCAGCCCCAGATCCATCAGTCGTTTTGCCGGGCCGGTGAAGGATTCCACAATGTTTTCCGCCATCGGTCGCATCTCTGCGGGCAGGCTGTCCGGCACGCCCTGCACCCAGCCGACCAGCTCCGAAAGGGGCATCCGGCAGGCCTCATCCAGCGAGAGGCCCCGCAGCTTGGGGGCGCGGGCCGCTGCCGAAAGGCGGGTGCCATGGCACGCAGGGCAAATGTCCTCTTTCAGGAACTTTTCTACCCGCTTCATGCCTTTTTCGTCCTTGACCTTGGCCAGCGCGTTTTCCACGGTGTAGGTCGCATTGAAATAGGTAAAGTCCAGCTCCCCTGCCTGATTGGAATTCTTGTTGTGATAGAAAATGTGTTTTTTCTCCGCCGGACCGTGGAACACGATCTCCTTTTCCTGCGCGGTCAGGTCCCGGAAGGGCACATCGGTGCGCACGCCCATCTCCCGGCAGATGTCGGTCATCAGCGACCACATCAGGCTGTTCCACGGGGCCACGGCACCCTCGTCGATGGTCAGGGAATCATCCGGCACCAGCGTAGCGGGGTCCACCGTGCGCACCGTGCCGATGCCGCCGCACTGCGGGCAGGCCCCCTGCGAGTTGAAGGCCAGCTCTTCGGCCGACGGGGCCAGAAACTGCGCCCCGCATTCCGGGCAGAGCAGCTCTTTCCCGGCCGCCACCCGCAGCGACGGGGCCAGATAATGCCCATTGGGGCAGCGGTGGCTGGCCAGACGGGAGTACATGAGCCGCAGGCTGTTGAGCAGCTCGGTCCCGGTGCCAAAGGTGCTGCGGATGCCCGGGACGCCGGGCCGCTGGTGCAGGGCCAGCGCAGCCGGAACGTACAGCACCTCGTCCACGCCCGCCCGGGCGGCCTGCGTCATCCGGCGGCGGGTGTAGGTGGACAGGGCATCCAGGTAGCGCCGGGAGCCCTCCGCATACAGCACGCCCAGTGCCAGCGAGGATTTGCCGGAGCCGGACACGCCCGCAATGCCCACGATCTGGTGCAGTGGGATGTCCACATCAATGTTCTTGAGGTTGTGGACATGGGCATTGCGGATCTGCACCGCCTGCGGAATGTGATGTTCTTCCATGGGTTTTCTTCCTTTCATGCTGTCCGCTTTTTTCTGATTATACCGCGCACAGACGCAGTGCGTCCAGCACAAAAAATCCGCCGTTCCTTTGGAGAAACAGCGGATCTTTCATCATATTCTTGCGGTCTGCCTGACGGGGTCCCCATCAGATCACTGCTGGGCCTGCTCTGCGCGCTTGGCTTCCAGAGCCAGGATGGCGTCGCGGCGGCTCAGATTGATGCGGCCCTGCTGGTCAATGTCGGTCACCTTGACCACGATGGCGTCGCCCACGGCGACCACATCCTCCACGCGCTCCACACGCTTGGTGTCCAGCTTGGAGATGTGCACCA
>OOCX01001565.1_pt1 | contig 13869 bp, 10 predicted proteins | sample 1671231 | NCBI WGS metagenome assembly OOCX01 (sample SAMN06348135, study PRJEB24527) | human gut metagenome | biome: human gut; feature: ankylosing spondylitis patient; material: feces | host: Homo sapiens | place: China | collected 2015-10 | reverse complement strand
TTTCCCTACACGACGCTCTTCCGATCTCAATAATAAGTAAGCTTTTTGTCAGGCTTTCTTTTTACGCGTTGTCTTCTTTGCAGCCGGTTTTTCTCCAGCTTCGGCTATGATCTTTTTACAATCTTCAAGTGTCAGGATTGTCGGGTCGGTTACCGTTTTCGGAATACGATAGTTCGCTTTCTGATAAGAAATATAAGGACCGAAGCGACCTTTCAGGATTTCCATCTCCGGATCCTCCTCGAACTTCTTGATAAAACGTTGTTCGTCTTTCACCCTTTTCCCTTCGATCAAAGCGATTGCTTCCTCTGCCGTAATCGTCAGCGGATTCAAATCTTTCGGAATAGAAACAAATTTACCGTCATGACGGATAAACGGCCCGAAACGGCCGACAGCCGCCACCATCACCTTGCCTTCATATTCACCGACCGTCCGGGGAAGATCAAAAAGTTTCAGAGCCTCTTCCAATGTAATCGTATCGATGGACTGGCCTTTCATCAGAGAGGCAAACTGAGGTTTCGGCGCCTCTTTGTCGTCAGCATGTGCCGCCCCAATCTGAACGACAGGACCATAGCGGCCGATCTTCACAAACACCGGGTTGCCGCTCTTCGGATCGATACCGAGCTCGCGTTCCCCTACTTTATGTTCGGTCTTAACGGCAGCCGTAGCCTCTACGATCGGATGGAAAATCTTATAGAATTTATCGATGGCCTTCGTCCATACCAGTTCGCCTTCCGCAACCGAGTCGAATTCTTTTTCTACACTGGCCGTAAAGTTGTAATCCAACACATCCGGGAAATACTCCATCAAAAAGTCGTTTACTACCGTACCGATATCGGTCGGCATCAGTTTATTGCGGTCGGCCCCGACGGTCTCGGTCTTTTCCGCTTCCTCGATCTTTCCCTTGGACAGCGAAACAACTGTGTAAGCACGTTCCACGCCTTCCTTATCTCCTTTCACCACATATTCGCGGTTCTGGATCGTCTGGATAGTCGGCGCATAGGTAGACGGACGTCCGATGCCCAATTCTTCCAGGCGGCGAACCAGGCTGGCTTCCGTATAGCGCGGAGGACGCTGCGTGAAACGCTCTGTTGCCACGATATCTTTCAATGACAATATCTCATGGAGCTTTACCGGAGGAAGCAGGCCGTTTTCCTGTTCTTTCTCCGTATCGTCGTCATTGCTTTCCATATAAACCTGAAGGAAACCTTCGAAACTGATCACTTCGCCGACAGCGACAAAACGTTCCGTCTGTCCGCTGATACCGACCGAAATAGTCGTACGTTCCAATTCGGCATCCGCCATCTGGCAAGCGATCGTACGTTTACGGATCAGTTCATACAACTTCTTTTCCTGCGAAGAACTCCCTGCCTCCACATTACTGATATAAGTCGGGCGAATCGCTTCGTGTGCTTCCTGCGCCCCTTTGCTCTTGGTATGATATTGGCGGAACTTATAATATTTCTCACCGTATGTTTCGAAGATAGCCTCTTTCGCCGTACCTAATGCCAGATCGCTCAAGTTCACGGAGTCGGTACGCATATAAGTGATCAGTCCGGATTCATATAAACGCTGTGCGATCATCATCGTCTGCGACACGGAGTATCCTAACTTACGAGCCGCTTCCTGCTGCAAAGTGGAAGTCGTAAAAGGAGGAGCCGGCGATTTCTTTACCGGTTTCGTCGTGATATCGTCAATCGTAAACGAAGCATTCTTACAGGATTCCAAAAAGGCTTCCACCTCTTTCTTATCTTTCAGGCGGCGGTTCAATTCGGCTTTCAACACCGTTGTGCCGTCAGGCAGGATGAAGTTTGCAATCACACGGAAAGCCGCCTCGCTTACAAATTCATTGATCTCCCGCTCCCGTTCCACAATCAGGCGCACAGCCACCGACTGCACACGTCCGGCCGATAAAGCCGGTTTTACCTTACGCCACAAAATCGGCGAAAGTTCGAACCCCACGATACGGTCCAGCACACGACGTGCCTGTTGGGCGTTCACCAAGTTAATATTGATATCGCGTGGTGTTTCAATAGCATGCAGAATGGCATTCTTGGTAATTTCATGAAAGACGATACGTTTGGTATTTTCAGGTTTCAGGCCCAGCACTTCATACAAGTGCCAGGATATAGCCTCTCCCTCACGGTCCTCATCGGAAGCGAGCCATACCTGTTCGGCAGACTTGGCTTCGGATTTCAGTTCGCTGACCAGCTTCTTCTTGTCGGCCGGTATCACGTACTGCGGAGCATAGTCGTGCTCGATGTCAATACTAAACTCTTTCGTCTTCAGATCGCGGATATGACCATAGCTCGACATAACCTTATAATCTTTTCCGAGGAACTTTTCAATGGTTTTTGCCTTAGCGGGTGACTCCACTATTACCAGATTCTTTTGCATAATAACGTCTTATCTTTTTGAAATCGGGTGCAAACTTACACAAAATCCATGATTTATGGTTTATCATTTATGATTTATGATTTAAATTTGCACTTTATCTGCCCAAATCGGCATCTATAATTCATAAATTACAAATCATAAATCTCGAAATGGAAACTATTAAACAACTCATTACCGACGGTAAAACAGACGAAGCTATCCGTTTGTTGGACGAATACATAGAAAAAAACACATCTTCTGATGAAGCGTATTACTTACGTGGCAATGCCTACCGTAAAAAAGGGGATATCCGGCAGGCCCTGAACAACTATCTTACGGCGATGGAGCTGAACTCCGACAGTCCCGCACAAATCGCCCACGATCAACTGATTTCAATCATGAACTTCTACAACAAGGACATGTTCAACCAATAAGAAAGGCCGCATCTATCACAGACACAGCCTTTCGATGTTAAATCAAAACTATTATGAATAATAAAAATTTACTTCAATAAAGGGCAGGGACAAAGATTGTCTTTCTCAATATCCTTGAAATAGTTGTATGTACCGACTTTCAGTTCTGCACAAGCAGCCTCGTCGGCAACGATAATACCCTTCGGGTGCATCTGCAAAGCCGTGATAGTCCACATCTGGTTTACCGCACCTTCAACAGCCTGCTGCAAAGCACGGGCTTTGTTATGACCGTTCACCATGATCAGCACCTCTTTTGCATTCAATACCGTAGCAACGCCGACCGTAACGGAAGTCTTCGGAACTTTGTTGACATCGTTATCGAAGAAACGGGAATTGGCGATGATCGTATCGGTTGTCAAAGACTTGACACGGGTACGGGAAGACAAAGAAGAACCCGGCTCGTTGAAAGCGATATGCCCGTCAGGACCGATACCGCCCAGGAACAGGTCCACACCACCGGCAGCTTTCATCTTTGCTTCGTAAGCGGTGCATTCGGCTTCCAGATCTTCTGCGTTTCCATTCAGGATGTTCACATTCTCAGGCTTAATGTCGATATGGCTGAAAAAGTTGTTCCACATGAAAGAATGATAGCTTTCAGGATGGTCTTTCGGTAAACCTACATATTCGTCCATATTGAAAGTTATGATATTCTGGAAAGAGATTACCCCCTGTTTGTTCAGTTCGATCAGATTCTTGTACATGCCCAAGGGAGAAGAGCCTGTAGGCAAGCCCAATACAAATGGTTTCTCTGCCGTAGGATTCGCCTTCTTAATTTTGGCTGCCACATAATTAGCGGCCCACTTTGAAAGTTGCTCGTAATTAGGTTCAATAATTAGTCTCATACGCTTTTTTTAATTTAGTTCTTTCGTTCCTAAAAGTAATACCTTTATTCTTTCTGACCAAGAATTTTCCATTTTCAATTCTCAGTTTTCAATTTCTTGGCCATTTCTTCTCCCAAAGCCCAGCATTCTTCATACTTGTCGGCTTTCAGAGCTTGTTTCTGTTCCACCGGAACACCCACAACTTCCCATTTCATCTTCTCGCCGAATGCCGCCAAGTTTTTCACCGCAGCTCCCGCCCAAGTGAAAGAGCCGAAATAACCGTAGAGACGATGCTTCACTTCGCGCGTTTCGATCTTATCCAGAATCGATTCGATTTCAGGGAACAGACGGTTACTGTAAGTCGGGCTACCGATAATCAAGCCCTTATACTTGAAAATATCTTTCAAGACATAAGATGCAGGGCTTTTGCTCACATTGTGCATGACGATATTCTTCACCCCGTTCGCGGCCAAAGAAGCGGCAATCGCTTCTGCCATCTGTTCGGTATTGCCATACATGCTGCCGTACACGATCGTCACACCTTCTTCACCTTCATAACGGCTCATACGGTCATAAATATCGATCGCTTTTGCTGCATATTCACGCCACACCGGACCGTGAGTCGAACAGATCGTCCGGATATCCAAAGCCGACAACTTCTGCAAAGCACGCTGTACAGGATTTCCATATTTACCGACAATATTGGAATAATAACGGAGCATTTCCTCCCAATAATGTTCCACATTCATTTCAGAGTCGATCACACCGCCATCCAACGTTCCGTAAGTACCGAAGGCATCGGCAGAGAACAGGATTTTGTCAGTCGAATCGTAAGTGACCATCACTTCCGGCCAGTGCACCATCGGAGCCATATAGAAAGACAGTTGGTGACGGCCCACACTCAGGGTGTCTCCTTCCTTCACTTCATACAATCCCGTCGAGATACCGTGATACCCATTCAACATGCCGAAAGTCTGCTTGTTTCCAATAATCTGGACATCCGGATACTGCTGGCGCAACAAACGGATACTGCCCGCATGATCCGGCTCCATATGGTTCACGATCAAAAAATCCAAAGGACGCCCGTCGAGAGCATCCGCTATTTTTTTCAGGAAAATATCGGAATAACACACATCCACCGTGTCGACCAGGACCGTTTTCTCGTCCACGATCAGATAGGAATTATAAGATACACCATAAGGCAAAGGCCACATATTCTCAAAAAGAGCTTTTTGCCGGTCGTTTACCCCTACATAGTAAACTTTATCTGCTATTTCTTTTAACTTATACACTTTGAAAATTAAAAATTAAAAGTTGAAAATCAAAAATCAAATCTTCTTCATTCCTTTTCCAAGCCGCATGGCACGCCATACGAAGTAGATACCGGCCAAAACGAACGGAATACTGAGCCATTGCCCCATATTCAGCATCATATCAGCCTCGAACTCTTCCTGATCGTTTTTCAAAAACTCAATGAAGAAGCGCGAACCGAATACGCAAATCATAAATACACCGAAGATAAGCCCCTCCTTCTTCCAGGCATCTTTTTTGAAGTAGAGCCACATACAAATAACGAAAGTCACCAAATAGCTGGCGGCTTCATAAAGTTGTGTAGGATGACTGGGAGCGGTAAAAACGGGAGCTGCTCCTCTTTTCCAAGCATGCAGGTTTTCAATAAAACGAAACCCCCAGGGCAGATCTGTCGGATGTCCGTATATTTCATGATTCATCAGGTTTCCCAATCGGATCATAGCAGCCACAAGGCCGGTAGGGACCACCAGTTTGTCGAATGTCCAAAGCATGCTCCGATGGCTAACCCGCTTAGAATAAAAATAGATGGCGATGATTATACCCAACGTCCCCCCATGACTGGCAAGTCCACCCTCCCAAACCTTCAGAATTTCGAGCGGATTCGCCAGATAATAATCCGGTGCATAAAACAAACAATGCCCCAAACGGGCACCGATAACTGTTCCCAACATCGTATAAATCAGCAGGGAATCGATCCATGCCGGATTGAGTTTCTCTCTTTTCCACATCTTTTCCACGATCTTATAACCGATCAGGAAACCGATGGCAAACGCCAGTCCGTACCAGCGTATCTCACGCGAACCGATGGAAAAGATGGCGGGGTCAGCCGTCCAGGTAATAAAATCAAGCATAATTATTACATCAATTGATAATTGACAATGGACAACTGGCAATTTAAGAGAATGATGCTCCTTCCCTAACAGTCAATTATCCACTGTCAATTCATTTAAACCAATTTTTTTATTAAGTCTTCTCTTTCGCCATAAAGCATATCGATCACCGGCAATTCGATCATCGTGTAGGCACCTGGCTGCTGTTTGAAACTTGCACGGGCAACACAAACCAATATCTGGGCAGTAAGAGCCGGGTTGTTGATCTTCATGTCGAATTCGATCAACTGGTTCTGCGTTTTACCGGAAACACCTTTACGAACAAGGTTCACGCCATGTCCCATATCTTTCAGGTCGTCCACACAGTCGACCTGGATCACATGCGTTTCGTCGTGCACAAAATAGTCGTCCGCCTTGATGGCAGCAGCTACTTTATCAAAATCATATCCTTCTTCCACTTCGATATAAACCATACGACGATGAACGCCTGTACCCATCGGGATTGTCATGGACAAAGCCGCCTTTACACCTTCGATGGCTTTAACGGCAACGGTATGTCCCATGCTCATGCCCGGTCCGAAATTCGTATATGTAATTCCTTTCGGAACGATCGCCTGCAACAAAGCACGAACGATTGAGTCGCTTCCCGGATCCCATCCGGCAGAGATGACAGCAACGGTATTATGAGCTTTCGCTACAGCATCAAGCGAACGGCGCAGATCGACAATACCTCCGTGGATATCGAAACTATCCACCGTATTGATGCCTAAAGAAAGTATTTCTTTGGCGTAAGTCTCTACGCTACGTGTCGGAGTTGCCAGAACAGCTACATCCACTTTATCCAACTTCGTGATAGTATCAGTGACAGTATATCCTTTCAATTCATCCGGAATATCATTCGGATTACGACGTACAACACCTGCTACTTCAAAATCGGGAGCAGCTTCCAGGGCCTCCAATACATACTTTCCAATATTGCCATATCCAACAATGGCAGCTCTAATCTTCTTCATACTTTAGTTTTTACTTTTTCTTCAGCCACAAAAGTAGTTATAATTAGGGGATTGACAAGAGAGGGGTATGTTGTTTTTGTTTAAAATGAAAAGAGGTTCCCTCATCCTATATCATATAGGATGTTTTTACTATCTTGCTCTCTGAAACAAAAAAAGGAAAATGACGAACAGCAAACTCATATACATCGAAGACGATCAGATCTTAGGGAATTTGATTACACAAGCCTTGGTTGGAAACGATTCGAGCGAAGAAAGCCTGAACAATGTCATCTCGCAATTCCGCAAGAAATTCCGGTCAGACGAACACATTCATATCAGTACACATCCCTGTATTGGATACCAATTGGATTCCTGACGGACAACCCAACCGGGAGAAACCGAACCCGATTCAGCCTCTCCCGGCCAACAATTTTTATATAATTCATCATTCGCCAAACACCATTCGGGACATAGGTTCAACAAGTTGATACATATATTTCCCCATGAAAGCTAATGAAAGAAACATTGTAACAGTTATCACAAAAAAGAGTATTGCCCAAATAACTGAAAGACAAAAACTACCGCGAATAAGAAGCTTCCTCTCTTCAACAACAAATTTTCCTCTTCCATTTTTTGAATAAATCCAATAAAACAGCAACACTCCTAAAAAGCAAAATCAATCTATTCCATAAGCATGGATTTCAGCCAACGACGAATTACTTGCACGATAACTATCAGTAATTTTTATCTTAAAATAGCGTCCCTTTGTCGGTGTGATGCTGAAGATTTGCTCTTCGAGTACCTTCTGCGCTTCAAATGTACCGACTGCTGTCCAGTTGAGCTTATCTGAACTGACAAAAAATTCACCACCCTTCACATCCCGGTAGCTATCATGCTGCCTTTCAGTCAAGCTGATGTTGGTCAAAGTTGTTTCCTTCTTCATATCCACAACGATTTCGTGCGGAAGTGGAATCGATCCGCCACTCCATTGTGAATGCCAGAAAGTCGATAATTGCCCATCCAGCAAACATGTCGCCACACCGTTTCCGATACCTTCTCCGGTCCGTTCTTCCGTATTAGCTTGTATACTCCAGCCCGCACGATCCAACTTGATTCCGACAACCCGAACTACCAACGGGTAGACGGCGTTTTCAGCAATATTGAACAGCGAAACATTATCCAAACGAATAGGTAAAATATATTCTCCCGGAGTCAATCCGTTGCCGTTGAGCGTCACCGCCAAATCGGTCGTGCTCGTCCCCGTAGGCAAGGTGACAACATCTTCGAATGAATAGTTCCCTTCCGGAAACAGCTTATAAGCTGTGCCGTTCTCTGCGTTATAAGCTGTAACATATCCGGGATCTACGACAAACTGACATTCTACATCCCAATTGTTGTCCGTATCCAAACCGAAACCGACTTCAACTGACTCCGTGTCGAATCCATATGTATAAGACAACGGCTGAATGTCGGTATCCGTGAACCCCATAGCCGGGGTCAACACATCTGTTATCCGGATAAACAATTCACTTTTATCGGCATTGACCGAGTCCTTCTCGCTCGTCAGGTAAAGCGGAAGCACATAAGTCGCTTCCGGATTCGCCTCCATCGCCGCACCGATCAAATCTGTCGACAACGAAAGCGTAACGACTTTACTACGTTCCTCCGACGCAAAATCCAATCGATCGGTGTCCATCGAATAAGAACCTGAAGGGATTATCCGATAGTCCGTGCCATAAAGTACATCGACTTCCTCTTGCGAGTGAACGGCTATTTCCCCGCTTGCCGTCAATGACGGATCACTACCACCCTTATAAACGGAGAAAGCATAAGTATTAAGCTCTCCCGTATTGTAAAGAGTGAGCTCCTGCGTACCGGATTTATTAATATAAAGCACTTTGTGGTATTCTTCCGGTACTAAGTTTTCCAATTCATATTTCGACTCGTCACAAGCTGTCAACAAAAGAACAGCCAGACATGCAATTCCTATATAATTCACTTTCATACAATTCGTTTTTTAGATTAATAACCAGGAGCTTGCACCAACTGAGGATCACTGTACAATTCACTATTCTTGATCGGAACCAAATACTGTCTGACGTTCCATTGGATCGGCTGGTCGATTGGCACGATTTGATTGAACTCCTCAAATGAAGGATTGACAGTCATTCCATTCAGCCCTTTAAATTCGGAGGGCTGCATTACTTGGTCGGCAATACGCCAGCGACGGACGTCATAATATCGGTGACCTTCGGCATGCAGTTCGATTGCCCGTTCATTACGGACCCATTCCATCAGTGACATGGTCGAAAGATCAGCTGTAGTCAATTTACGTACACCGGCCCGTTCCCGAATAACATTCAGGTTCTCTAACGCTTCATCTGTACGATCTAATGCTGCATAACATTCAGCCAAATTCAAATACAATTCCGCCATACGAATCAGAATGATCCGGAACTTGTCACCTGAAGTGGATCCGGAAGACAGATATACCCCGTTCGGCACGATGAATTTCTTATTCAAGAAACCGGTACCTGTTGCATTACGCGTATTAGAAAGTGAATAACCATTCGTATTGGAATTCTTCAAGTTCAGCCATAATGGGTTATTGTTGTTGATTAACGGCATATACTCGCAACCGTCATAGGCAATCCACGCATAGTAACGCGGTTCACGACCAACATTAAACTTGACAATATCATTCTTAATTTCCTCGCTATCCAATTGATCTTTCGACAACTCCGGACTGGAAGCTCCCTCATAGTAACGTGTCAGCCACTCGCTTTGCAAATAGAAATCCGGATCTTTAGCAGGAGGAAGACCGTTTTCCGTATAGAAACGGTTTACAGCCGCCCAAGTAGGTGCAGTCCCATGATAGCCTCCGGCCCACGAACCGTCACTCTTTTTGACAAGTCGGTTCGGAAGCCGCGATTTCGTGACACCGGCATCAATGCCATTCGCATCAAGATTGATAGCCCAAATGATTTCCTTGTTATTGAACCCTTCGTGCGCCGTAATCATATATTGAAACATCTGAACTCGCTTTTTGAACGATTGGTTTTCCTCCGTATCCTCTTCTTTCCCCGGAATGAATGGAAGCGGTACTTTATCAATAGCTGCCTTTGCTTCAGAAGCTTCAAGATCAAACAATTTATATCCGGCAGCTTCAGCAGCTGTTAACGCCTCCTTGCAAGCCGTCAAAGCACGTTCCCACTTGGCAGGGTCATATTTATTGCTAACCAACTCCATTCCATAGCCCGGCGTCTCATAATTGGTGTTCCGCCAGTTCGGATAAACAAATGAACCGTTCCAAAGAGGAGAAGCAGCATAGAGCAGCACACGAGCTTTCAAGCTTTTGCAGATAGTGGCATCTGCACGGCTTAAATTTTCAGTGGTCTGTGTTGCCGGTAAAACTTCGGCTGCCGCATCCAATTTTCCTACAATCCAATCTACACAATAATCAAAATGCGAACGCCCCGGAATTTCGGACGGAAGGATGTTTTGATCTACTTTTGTTTCGATGATAGGACAAGGCCCATAGTTTTGCAATACTTTGAAATGATAATATGCTTCGAGAAACCAGCATTCGGCACGGTATTGTGCCTTCTCCTCCTCTGTCACACCTGCCGGGTTCAAACGATCCAACTGTTCCAAAAAGTAGTGGACATATCCAATGTAGTTATACAAATTCTCCCAGTCACCGATATCATCGGCCGCTGAAACGGTTCCGTACAGCATTTTCTGCATATTCCAGTCCCAGTCTTTCGGCTCGACATATTCATCGGTGGCCAACGAAGCATCTCCACTCCCCTCTCGCCAGAAAGTATATAGCGAGGTGCCTGAGTAAGCGGTAAAAAGGAAACCTAAAGTTGCTGACTCGTCCTTCATTGTGTCATCGAAATCCGGTTGTGCCGGTGGTATGACATCCAAATAGCTGCAAGAAGGGAATGCCAGCAGACCGGCCGACAAGGCTATCTTGATATATTGTCTGATATTTTTTGTTAGTTTCATCTCGTTATTCTATTAGTTAATTAAACATTAGAAAGTAAATTGCACCCCCAGGTTAAAAGTCCGCTGCAACGGATAAGCGTTCCAAGCCAATTCCGGATCCCACAACTTGAAGGGACTGAATACGGCCAAGTTATCACCGCTGAAATAAACGCGGCACATCGGGAAGGTATAACCCAATTCCAACGTTTTGAAACGAAGGAAATTGCCGTTACGCATCCAATAAGAACTCGGTTGGATATTACCCGCGATGTCAGCATTTGAAGTTCCTAAACGCGGGTAGAGTGCATTCGGATTAGGATTGTCGACCGACCAATGGCTCTCGGCAATCCACGACATCAAATTGCGTGGTAAAGATTCCAACGGACCACCATCGCCACCGGAAGCCAAAAATGGAGCAAAGCCGGAGTTGATCATAATTTTACGTTTGGCCGAACCATTGAAGAAGACTCCGAAGTCGAATTTCTTCCAACGAACGTTCAACCCTAACCCATATTGGATACGCGGCATATCCCCGTAAGGCGAAAGCATTACCTTATCCTCGGATGTGATCGCACCATCACCATCGATATCGCGATATTTAATATCACCAGGCATCGGCTTCGAACCTAACTGTGTTTGATCAGGCCAATTATTTATCTCTTCTTGACTGCTGAAAAGCCCTTCTGCCACATAACCGGTCAATCGATTCAACGGTTTGTTAGTTTCCGTTTGCCATACATAGGGATAATTCGGTTCGTCAGAAAACTTGTATTCGTTTCGATTATAGGTGAAGTTACCACGGAAGTCGACTTGCCAGTCTTTTCCAAATTGTTTTTTCCAATTGACACTGACTTCGAAACCGGTATTCAACACTTCGCCGATATTGCTCCAAGGCGTACTGCCCCAATAACCGAGTAGCTTTCCGAAGCTGGCACGTTTCATCAAGATACGGTCGCGGTAGTCACGGAAATAATCGAATGTAATGTTCACTTGGTTAAAAAGCGAAGCGTCAAGTCCGATATCCAACTTTTTCACATGTTCCCATCCTGCATTTTGTACGGCAAGAATATCGAAACCATGCCCCTGACGATTTAACCATTGCCCGGGAAGTCCCGAATGCCAAGAGGCACCGCTCCCAATAGCTACTTGATTTTGGTAAAGAAAATGTTGTGCACCACTGTTGAACTGGTCACTACCAACCAAACCGTATGATCCCCTAATCTTGAAATAATCCACATAATCGGCAATCGGCTCCCAAAACTGCTCCCCGCTTAATACCCAACCGAGAGATGCGGCCGGGAAAAACTCAAAACGATCCTCCTTTGCCAACCGTTCGGAACCATTGTAACCGAAATTGAACTCTACCAAGTAGCGGTTGTCATAATCATAAGTGGCTCGTCCTGAATAACCCTGGTTGCGATTAGGCAAGACTCCATTACGATACTCTCTCATCATATACATGAACATGGCAGTCATATTATGCTTGCCAAACGAACGTTTCCAATCCAAACGGGCATCCAAATAGAATGTTTGATCGGCCTCTTTAGTGATGTCAGACTGGCTGATATAATCCGTACCAGTTTGCAAAAGTCGCAAAGCATAGGTATCATTTTCGGGATCGTAACTATCGGGCTGTACCTGATAGTAATAAGGAGATAGCGAACGGGTATAATAAGAGTTTGACCAATTTTTAAAGTTCACTAAAACCTTTGCGCTTAAACCTTTTGTGACAAATCCCAAGTCTTGCGAGATATCCAAAGAGGTATTCAGCGTATTGAAGTTGTCTTCCCTGAACGATCCCATCATGTATTGGTAAGGGTTTTCTCCGTAAGCCCCAGCTTTAATTTCGGCATTACCATAATAAATATGATCTTCTTCGCCAGGGAAATAAGCGGGGAAAGAGACAGGATTGGCATACATCACCTTTTTGTAGATATCAGTAGTCTTATTATTCGGTCCCTTTTGGCTACCGATTTGCGCCATCATACGAAGATTGACAGTCGTCGTATTCGTCAACTTATAACTGATGTTATTTTGAAAATTGTACTCCCAATGGTTAATGTTCGGATTGAAAGCTGAATTGTCCGCAGCATTGAGCAAACCTGTATCATGGTTTGCCTGCAAACTCATATAATAAGTAACACGCGACGCACCACCCGATACGTTCACATTAGCACGTTGATTATAATTTCCACTACGGAAAATCATGTCATACCAATCTACATTCGGATAGACATACGGATTGATACCACTTTCTGTCGCCGCAATGATCTCATCCGAATAACGTGGTGTAATTACTGTCGCGCTACGCGCCTGCTGCGCCTCGTTATAGGTGCGCATGAATGTCGGTCCATCAGCAAACTCCGGTGTATTCATCGGCTGGAAATAAGAAGCCTCGACCGACACGTTGACCGTTGCTTTTGTATTTTCCTTCCCATGTTTGGTTGTAACAAGCATGACGCCATTCGCACCACGGTTACCATAGATTGCCGTCGCCGAAGCATCCTTCAAAACCGAAAAACTTTCGATACTTTCTGCCGGAATACGGTTCAAGTCCCCAGACGATATTTCCACGCCATCCAACAAAATCAATGGAGTTGCCACACCACCAAACGTATTGATGCCACGGATATAGAACGCAGAAGTAGAACCCGGCTCACCACTGCTGTTCGTAGAAATGACACCAGCCAGTTTACCAGCCAGTGAGCTGGTCAATGAAGATGTCGGAGCTTTCAGCTGTATACCTTCCGTTGCCGTAATCGCACCGGTAATAGATACTTTCTTCTGAGTACCGGCACCAACGACAACGACTTCGTCCAAAACTTCATTATCCCCCTCCATCTTAACGTTCAAGATACCTAAGTCACCCACTTCGATCGTTTGTGTCTTATAACCGATATAAGAGATTTCGATTTCATCTTTACCTGTTACTTCAATGGAAAACTTTCCGTCAAGATCAGTCACCGTACCTTGAGTAGTACCTTTAATGATAACATTTACACCGATCAGTGTTTCACCGGTAGAGGCATCCGTAACAGTACCGACTAACGTACGTTTAACAGGCGACTTACTTTGTTGG
>OOCX01001561.1_pt1 | contig 13890 bp, 7 predicted proteins | sample 1671231 | NCBI WGS metagenome assembly OOCX01 (sample SAMN06348135, study PRJEB24527) | human gut metagenome | biome: human gut; feature: ankylosing spondylitis patient; material: feces | host: Homo sapiens | place: China | collected 2015-10 | reverse complement strand
ATCGAGCTGGACGGCAAACTTGCCACAAGCCGGATGATGCACACCCACGTTCCAGCAACCGCCGATCCCCAGATCGGAACGTTCCGGAACCAAATGAACCACACGTCCGTCTGCAGTATATTTTCCGATCGCTTCGGAAGTTCCGTCTGTCGAATGGTTATCCACAATGATCAGATTAAAGCGGAAGGTCGTTTTTTGTGCCAGCACGGAACGGATAGCATCTTCTATCGTACGGATACGGTTGCGGACCGGGATGATAACGGAGGCTTCCTGCTCGAAACCGCCGACATCGAAGGTGACCGGTTCAAAGTCCGGGGCAAGATAACCGCCGACCCGTTTCAGGTAGGCCGTACAAACAGCTTCCATCTCGATCTGCACCGCCCGGTTTTTCGGATCAACATAATCGAACAACTTCTCTCCGCTCTTGCGGATATCCGTCTCCACTTCCGAGTACAAATATTCATTGACATGAACCAGTTCGGCCAGCTCCGAGACACGAAGGCGAAGGTCATACAGCCCGGCAAAACGGTAATCAGCATCCATCGCCCGGACCGCCTGCTTCAAAACGGACGAACGGAAAAACAGCAGGGAGCCGAAATCAAAATCATCACGCAAGCTTCCTTTTTGATAGTCTATGACAGGAGCCTGTTGGCTGTTGCCGTTTTTTAACAGGTAACGATCCGCATAAAGCATTCCGGCATTCGTATCGCCGGCAATAGCCAACAGGCGTTCGAAGGCGAACTGCCCCGGCTCGAATGCCGTATATTTGGTATATAACAATGTATAGGCCGTATCTGCATGTAAAGCAATCGTCCGAAAAGTAGCGGTACTGGCGGGCGAATCGATCATCAGCATCTCACAACCCTCGACCTCATCGGGAATCTTTTCCGTCGCTAACAAATAGATATTCTTTATCCGGTCACATAACCCCAACGCTCTTACGGTTTGCCTGGCCTGGGGTAAAGAAAGGAACGGAATGAAGCAATTTATCATTTTCATAACGTAATTAGTTGATACCGGAAACAAAAATAAGGATAAAATATGAGCTTTTGCCGGAAGAGAAAAATATCTTTGTAAGTATATCAAAAATAAAACCAAGCTGGCAGAAGACCTTCAAGCATAGACGGCACAAGAGGCCTTATTTTCCCTCCTCGAAGATAAGACCTTTCGTTTGTTTTCTTTCGAGAGATGACGGGGTGAGCAAAATACGACCTTCGCTTTCCGCATGTACCGGCAGGCTCTTCAATCCGCTTATCCGCGAAAGCGCCTCACTCAGCAGCCTCTCGTTCGTATCTCCGAAGGGCAACAAATCATTTCCTATAACCAGTTCCTCGATCTTCACATCCGGTTCAAAACCATTTGCATAGTCAGCTTCGTGATCGGCATTATAAATGCGTAATGTAATCGGATGCAACAGCCAGCCATATTTTTCTTTGGTTCCGAAAGTGTTGCTGCCCACCCGCTTGCCAATCGTTTTTTCTCCTATGATCGTGATGTTACTACGGGTAAGATAAGGGATCAGGCAATTGATCACGGCCTCCGAAGCAGATGCGGTCACACTTCCTGTCAGCACGTAAATGCGTTTCAAGTCCAGATTAGCATTTCCTATTTCAGAATTTTTTCTCAACAGCAAAGTTTCATCACTTTTTGATTGCTTTTCGTTATGCTCCATAATACAGAATGTCTTACCCAAAGCATCGGCCGGAGCCAAAAGAGAGGTCATCAACTGCGCACAAGTGACCAAACCTCCCTGATTATATCGCAAATCCAATATAAACTCGTCCACATTTTCAGCCTTAAACCCGGCAAAGACCTGTTTCATCCGGTCGTCATAGATTGTACTTTCATCGTCCGGACCGGAAGAAAAACTGTTGTAAACCAAATAACCGACCTTCTTGCCACCCACCGTATAGACGGAATCTTTCAGAAAAGGCGTGTCTTCCACTGCACGGGAAGCTGCAACCGAAATAGTTTTTCTTTTATAAAAAGTGACCTCATTGCCTTTTCTTACCGCATCTGCCAATAAGAAAGTAGTTTCACCTCCGCTATAAAAAGCAGACAAGTTCGTCACATTCGGAGTCTCACTACCAACAGCAATAATCCAGTCCCCCCGTTCCAGTCCGGCCTCGGCAGCAGGAGAACCGGGCAAGACATATAAAACCCAGGCATAATAAAGGTTGCCGTTTTTATATGATGCAAACTCAAAACCATACGAATCGGACTCCGAAACAGATTTCGTCTCCTCTTCCTTTTTCTCTATCCGGGAAAAAGTGAGCCATCCGTCTCCGTATTTTACGCCATCCTGATCAGACAACAATGAATCGAAGAACTTATCTGGAGATTGTGAGAAGTTCAAATTTCCTTTGCCGGACATATCCTCATTCCACAAATAGTAATCCGCCATGATCTTATAGATCCAACCATTCGTACCCTCGTCGGAGAGATCCGGAACCTCATCCTCCGCCGTACAGGACGGCACAAGCAAAAGGATAGCCAGCAATCCCGCGAGGACGGCAAAACCATTGAGCACATTGAAGTTGGCCTTCCGGTACAACAAACGTTTGATGACCCAGTCAAAGCGAATAGGCCTATCCTGCAACACCCTTCTCTCCATCTCTTTCCTGATTTCCAAATCCGACTCTTCCTTTTTTGCTTTATTCACTATTACTTATGGCACAAATATAACCATTATTAATGAGTAAGCAACGAATCGAGAAGAATGTTCAAATAATAACCATCGACAAAACGGAGGCGTTTAAATATAAAACGACCTTTTTCGCCGGAAAAGATGCAAAAACAGGGCATAAAAACGCATCCAACACAGCGGATAAACATCCCCACACCCCCGCAAAGGCCTCGCGCAGACCCAGGTCTGCACCTCTCCCACACCCGGGCCTCCGTGGTGAGTACACCCGGGTCTCAAGCGGCTTTGCAAGCTGTTTTTGACAAAAGAAAAGCCTGTCTTGATGAAAAAAGAAGCCGCTTTAACAGGTTTTGCACCTGTTCCCGGACGGTCCCTGTTTTTATCGTATAATTGATACACAGGATATTATCGTTTTTCTCCATGATGGTTATGACAGATGAATGGCAGTTCAAAACAGCAACTATCATGCCATAACATATTGGCTTAAACCGATATACATGTGGATATGATAGTATGATAGTTAAATCATCTTTTGCCACATCCTGATCTTGTTTTAGTTTTGCTTGTTTGTTCATATCAATACTTATAATGGTAATAAAAAAACTGCGTAACTCTCCATCGAAAGCTACGCAGTCTACTATATTATAATAAAAACTTTACAGCTATTATTCTTCACCTAACAGGATTTCCAAGATCTGAACAGCAGCCTTCGACACAGAAGTACCCGGACCAAAGATGGCGGCAACGCCCGCCTTGTACAGGAAGTCATAATCCTGTGCAGGAATAACGCCACCAGCTATCACGATGATATCTTCGCGTCCTAACTTCTTCAGCTCTTCGATCACCTGCGGAACCAAAGTCTTGTGTCCGGCAGCCAAAGAAGAAACACCCATTACGTGAACGTCGTTTTCTACAGCCTGGCGGGCAGCTTCGGCCGGAGTCTGGAACAACGGTCCCATATCCACGTCGAAACCACAGTCTGCATAACCTGTAGCTACAACTTTAGCACCACGGTCGTGTCCGTCCTGACCCATCTTAGCGATCATGATACGCGGCTGGCGACCTTCTTTCTTGGCAAACTCGGCAGTCAGCTCACAAGCCTTCTGGAAGTCTGCATCTTTCTTAGTTTCTGATGAATACACGCCTGATATAGTTCTGATGATTGCTTTATAACGACCTACTACAACTTCGCAAGCATCGGAGATTTCTCCCAGTGATGCACGCAAGCCGGCTGCCTTGACAGCCAGTTCCAGCAAGTTGCCTTTCTTCGTACGAACACATTCCGTGATGTCGGCCAATGCTTTCTGTACGGCTTCTTCATCACGGTTGGCACGCAGTTCTTTCAGCAGTTCGATCTGCTCGTTACGAACGGCAGTATTATCGATTTCAAGGATATCGATCGGATCTTCCTTCGGCAGACGATATTTGTTCACACCAACGATTGTCTGGATACCGGAGTCGATCCGAGCCTGCGTACGGGCAGCCGCTTCTTCGATGCGCATCTTGGGCAGACCGGTTTCGATAGCTTTCGCCATACCGCCCATGCTTTCGATCTCCTGGATCAAAGCCCAGCCTTTATGAACCAATTCGTTCGTCAGAGATTCCACATAGTAAGAGCCAGCCCACGGGTCGATTTCCTTACAGATCTTTGTTTCTTCCTGGATATAAATCTGAGTGTTACGAGCGATACGTGCAGAGAAGTCTGTCGGCAAAGCGATCGCTTCGTCCAATGCGTTCGTGTGCAAAGACTGCGTGTGCCCTAAAGCGGCAGCCATAGCTTCAATACAAGTACGGCCAACGTTGTTGAACGGATCCTGTTCGGTCAACGACCAACCAGATGTCTGGCAGTGAGTACGCAAAGCCAGAGATTTCGGGTTCTTGGCACCGAAGCTCTTCACGATCTTCGCCCACAACATACGTGCAGCACGCATCTTGGCGATTTCCATGAAATGGTTCACACCGATCGCCCAGAAGAAGGACAGACGCGGAGCGAAAGCATCGATATCGATACCTGCGTTCACACCGGCACGAAGATATTCAAGACCGTCGCAAAGCGTATAAGCCATTTCGATATCGGCCGTCGCACCTGCTTCCTGCATGTGGTAACCGGAGATGGAGATGGAGTTGAACTTCGGCATCTTCTGAGAAGTGTATTCGAAGATATCGGCAATGATACGCATGGAGAATTCAGGCGGGTAGATATAAGTGTTACGCACCATGAATTCTTTCAGGATATCGTTTTGGATCGTACCGGCCATCTCTTCCAACTTGGCGCCCTGTTCCAAACCGGCATTGATATAGAATGCCAGTACAGGAAGTACGGCACCGTTCATTGTCATGGATACAGACATCTTGTTCAAAGGAATACCATCGAACAAAACTTTCATGTTTTCCAACGAACAGATAGAAACACCGGCTTTACCGACATCACCTACCACACGTTCGTTGTCGGCATCATAACCACGGTGCGTCGGAAGGTCGAAAGCGACAGACAGACCTTTCTGGCCGGAAGCCAGGTTACGACGGTAGAATGCGTTGGACTCTTCAGCAGTTGAGAAACCTGCATACTGGCGGATTGTCCAAGGACGCATAGCGTACATGCCGCTATACGGACCACGCAAATAAGGAGGCAGACCGGAAGCATAGTTCAGATGTTCCATACCTTCCAGATCTTCTTTAGTATATACGGGTTTCACCTCGATGTGCTCGGGTGTTTTCCAATTGGCCTCGATGCCATTGGCTTTTGCCCATTCGGCAGCATTAGTAGCTGCAAAACCGGCATTCTTTATATCTATGTTTTTAAAATTTGGTCTCATATCTCTGATGATTTGAGATTCACCATTTATGATTTGCGATTTATGATTCATGGCAACGAACTGCCAATCATAAATTATAAATCATAAATCATAAATCAATTAATTCCTAATTTTACGTTGAAAGCTTTCAATGTCTCAAGCACGTTGCTCTTTACATTTACATATTGGTCGATGCCTACTGCTTTCAGATCTTCCATGCAAGCAGGCATACCGGCTACAACAAATTCTGCTCTTCCGGCCAAAGCCTTGTAAGCAGCAGGAGCCAATTCTGCATATTCATCATCGCTTGAGCAAAGAACCACGATTTCAGCACCAGCCTCAACAGCGGCTTCCACACCGGCTTCAACCGTATCGAAGCCTAAGTTATCAATGACCTTATATCCTGCACAAGCAAAGAAGTTGCTTGAGAACTGAGAACGAGCCAGGCGCATAGCCAGGTTACCGATCGTCAGCATGAATACTTTCGGAGTCTTGCCGCTCTTTTCCGTTGCCAGACGCAAAGCTTCAAATTCCGAAGCACCCCGTGAGAAATCGAGAGCCGTGATAGTCGCTTCACCGCAATTGTGACCACCACCACAGCAGCAACCGGCAGCTTCGTTCTGGATCTTTTCGGCAGCCACTTCGTTGAAGTTCGGGAACTGGTTGGTTCCTAACAGGATTTCACGACGGGTAGCGACTGCTTTCTTGCGGGCTTCGTTGGATGCGTTAACTGCTTTCTGGATTTCGCCGGAAGCGACTTCCGCACCAAAACCGCCCTTATCTTCCACTTCCAAGAACAACTTCCAGGCTACATCAGCCAGAGAGTTTGTCAAAACTTCCACATAATAAGAACCGGCAGAAGGATCGACAACCTTATCCAAATGACATTCTTCCTTCAACAACAACTGCTGGTTGCGGGCTATACGTTCGGAGAAGTCGTCCGGAGTCTGATAAGTCTTGTCGAACGGACGAACCGTGATCGAATCGACACCGGCAAGAGCAGCAGACATGGCTTCCGTCTGTGAACGCAGCAAGTTTACGTGAGCATCATAAACCGTCATGTTCCATTCCGAAGTCTGTGCATGAACATGCATCTTGCAAGCGCACTGGCAAGCAGGGTTGTAGGCGGCAACGATTTCTGCCCACAGCCAACGAGCGGCACGGAACTTGGCGATTTCCATGAAGTAGTTGGAGCTGATACCGAAATTGAATTTGATCTTCTTGGCCACTTCCGTAGCGTCCAGGCCTGCCTCGGTCAGCTTAGCCAGCAGTTCGTTTCCCCAAGCCAATGCATATCCCAACTCCTGAGAGATATAAGCACCTGCATTGTTGAAGTAGAAGGCATTCACTGCCAATACTTTGTAACCCGGCAGAGCAGCACCCGCTTTGAGCACAGCGGCAGCAGCTTCCACCCAGTCTTCATTTTCCTTACCTTTTACCAGAGGTTTCTTGAACGGGTCGTAGTTTACAGACCCTTTGCATTTTTCCAGGTCTGCGCCTTTGCCTTTGAAATAGTCGGCGAGAATACCGATCAGCATTTCAGCCTTGCAGTTGCAAGTATTGAAATTCAGTTCCACACACTCAGGACAAATCCCGTCAAGTAAGGTAGCAATGTTTTCAGCGTTTACGTCGCTTCCCTTAATGATGAAGCCAAGAGACGTCACACCCTTATTCAGGATGTCAAGGGCTTTTTCATTAGCACCTTTGAAACAGGTGACTTCGATGTTCTGGCGCACCTTCCAATCGTTGTCCTTCTTTGTTCCGCGAACATAAGGGAATTCACCGGGAAGAGACTCGGTAGTCTTCAAACCTTCGATGTCTTCTGCACGATAGAAAGGATTCACATTAAATCCTTCGCCTGTCTTCCAAACAAGCTTTTTCTCAAACGGAACCCCTTTCAGGTCGGCCGTAATCTTCGCCATCCACTCTTCAGTAGACACAGGTGCGAATTCTGAGAAAAGTTTTTCTTTTAATTCTGCCATAATATTAGTTATTTTAATACTGGTATTAGTAATTGTTCAATAGTATATTGTTCAATAACAGAAGGCAAAGGTAGAATAAATAAACTTGAACGCAAATGAAATACAAACGAATTTGACACCTCTTTTAACGCCTTTTAGTGGAGACACATAGAATTTGGATACCAAAATGACAGGAGACAAACATTTTCTTCAAAAAAATTTCTCCAAATGATACATCGGAATAAAATATTTACTAATTTCGCAACGTCAAACAAAGACTACCCGGTGCATTCGTCTAGTGGTCTAGGACGCCGCCCTCTCACGGCGGAAACTCGGGTTCGAACCCCGGACGCACTACAAGAAGCTCGCAGTTCATTTGCGGGCTTTTTCTTTTTCAGGTTATGAACAAACGTGTCTCGTCCTGATTCAAGTTGACCATGCCACCTCCCGCTTTATATCCACAACTATATATTAGTGAAAAATAAGGACGTAACAACCCAAACTAACAAACATATACACTGAGATTTATAACCAAGACTACTACTCTTTTGCTTTTCGACCAAAGGCGAAAACCTATTCGACTAAGGGCAAAAGGTCTATGGTTAAGCGGTTTTGCAATAGAAGTATGGTTATTGCCACTTAAATAGTGGCCTTCCGAGTCCGACTTACACTCAGATGAAAGCAAATTATACTTATCTGAACAATGTTGAAACAACCACGCTATCTCCGTCATTAGGAGCCGGCTGCAGATCCAGCAAGCGGGCAATTATCAGATACAAATTGACATTCGCCATCACCGGCAGCTCGACATTCTGTTTGAAGGAAGGCCCTGCAGCATAGAAGATGGCCTCCATTTCCGGAGCAAAGTTATCATATCCATGTGTAGCCGCGAATACAGGACACGATTCGGGGCGGAATTGCAGATACGTCCCGATATCCGGTAATACGAACAGATCGCCTATACGCGGATTCTTTCCATACACGAACTTTTCCGGAATCTCATTCTTTCTCCAAACCGTTACACGAGGTACACGCTTCAGGATTGCATAAGCGCTATCTGTATAAGTCGGTTTCGGATAAAGCAAAGTCGGCACTCCGTCGAAAACATAATCGAAACTGTCGCGAGGCAGATAATCGTTCAGATTCACATAATTCTCCGGATAATAAGTTGCCATGCCATGATCAGACAGGACGATAAAATCAATCTGGTCAAAGATATCCAGCCTACGGGCTTCAGCAAAGAAGTCACCTAATATACGGTCCAAATGTTCAACCGTTGAAAGGGTTGCCGACGAATCGGGGGTTGCCCTATGCCCGACTCCGTCCGGTTCTTCCATATACCACATGATCAGGTGCGGGCGGACTTCCTCCGGCAGTTGCAACCAAACAATCACCGAATCCGCCCTGTCAGAAAAAGGAACATTCTTATCGAACGGTTTCCAGATGGAAGGCCGGCATCCCTGTATCGGATATTCACTACCGACCCAATAGAACGAGGCGGTTCGGACACCCTGCTTTTCCGCCGTGTTCCAGATCGGCTCTCCTCCGAAAAAGGCTGGATTCGGATTTCCCATCACATAGACGCTATCCAGATCGGGGGCATAAAAGAAATTATTCACCAATCCATGATGATCCGGATGCAAGCCTGTCGCCATACTGTAATGGTTCGGGAAAGTCACACTCGGAAAGCTGGGACGAAAAGCAGCCTTCACCCCAACGCAGGCCAATGAATCGAGCGTCGGCGTATGTGCATGCGACGGATAATCCGAACGAAAACCGTCCATAGACAGGACTACGACGTAGCGTTCCTTCTTCGAGTGAGCCGTACATCCGGCTATCGACAAACAGATTATCGAAAAGAGACTTACTAATATGAATGTCTGAAATCTATACATATAGGTTTAGAAAATATATTTAAAACCGATCTGGGCATGCCAGCGAGACAAAACATCATTCTTGGTGATCGTATTCCTCGAATTATAAGCATATGTGTTTGTGTAGTTGCCATCTTCACCCTTCTTACTGCCGATTACCTGCAAAGGCATTACGTTATAAGCTGCGGTGTAAGTGGTTCCCCATTTCTTATTCAACATATTGGCAAAGTTCGTAACGTCGAATGTCACCTGGAATTTGCTGCCACGGTCTTTCAGCACGAAGATATCCTGCGCCACATGCAGGTCGACCCGGTTTTCCCACGGAGCCGAATTGGAGTTACGCATGGCGTACGCTCCACGATGTTTCTTTGCATAGCTGTCGCCTTCGATCCATTCGTCAAACTTCCGACGGTCTTCTTCTGTCTTGAAGTCCATCTTCTGCAGTTCGTCTTCAGTCGGGATATAAAGCAATGAGTTTCCACCCCAGCCGTCACCGTTGTAGTCGATATAGACCGTTTTCTTTTTCTCGGCATCGTAATAAGATTCGTTCATCGTCAGACTGTAACGCTGTCCCACGTAGCCGTTATAGACAAGAGAGACGGTAGTTGCCATGAAGCCTTTGGCATAGCGGGGAGTCCGATAACCGACAGAAACCATCACACGGTGAGGGATATCGAACATGGAATAAGCCAGACCAGGGTTATTGGAATCTACCGCATAATTATATTTCCAGTTGGAATAAGCCACAGAAGAGGTTCCGTCATACACCGATTTGGAATGCCCGAACGTATAAGACGCAGCCAAGTCCAAACCGAAATGGAAACTCTTTTCAAACAAGGCGGACAGAGAATAGGTATATCCCATATTCGTATTTTTCAGATTGGTAATACTGAAATACTTCTTATCTACGGAGTAATAAGGAGTGGCGGAAGTTTCCACACCCGGAACGGCATAGACTTTGGCATTGCTCGATAATGCCAGGTTCTCAAAATATACGTTATTGAATGTTTTGGAATATAGCCCTTCCAAAGTCATCTTCACATCACCGGGCAAGACACGTTCCAATGCCAAGTTCACACGGAAAACCTGCGGATATTTAAAGTCTTTGGACACGGTCACGATATCGGGGGTCGCAGGATTTCCCTTTTGGGAATTCATGGCTCCGATCGGATCATCCGCATATTGTCCCAACGAAGGGGCGGAAGTCGAACCGGAAGCAAAGATAGTCGTACCTTTCTGCTCAACCCCGGTATTATTATAAGCATTGGAAAGCCATACAAAAGGAACGCGCCCCGTAAACAACCCCAGTCCACCACGAATCAAGGTGGTCCGGCTATCGTCCGTATACCAGCGGAATCCCAGACGGGGAGATACCATCATTTTGGCGCCGGGCATTTCTCCTACTCTTTCCTTAATATTTTTGCTTGCGGCATATTCATTGAATTCATTATTGACTGTCGGATCATTAAACAACAAAGGGATATCAAAACGTAAACCGTAAGTCAGCGAAAAATTATCGGCGACATCCCATTTGTCCTGTGCATAGAAGCCAAACTGACCGGCTTTAATAATAGGTGTATAGCGATAGTTACCGCCCGTCACATCGGGGTCTGTATACTTGAATACATATTTGGAAGGACTGTCGTTCAAGAATGCGTCCATCGAACCGAACTCCCATGAGCCGGTAACGGCCTGGATAAAGAGGTTCTTCATCCGGAATATTTCATTGTGCGTACCGAAGGTAAAAGTATGATTACCCTTATACCAGGAAAGATTGTCCTCAAATGTGTAAATATCCTGATCCAGGGCGTTTGCACCGGAAGAATACTCCGTACCGATGTTGACCGTCGTATTGTTCGTTCCGCTGTTATCACTACCGTTAATCTTTACGTTCGGCCCTTGGTAAGCCACCTGGCGTTCATCCCGGACTGTCGTAACACCTGCACGGAACTCGTTATACAAGACATCGCTCCAATGGGAGTTCCACTCGGCCACAAACGAATTCGTCTTATTTTTCATCCGGTAACCACTCCCGTTAAAGAAGTAGGTCGTGCTTGACGGGCTGAAAATGTCATCGTATGAGTTATTATACTGATAACGGAAAGCCAGTTTATTGTTCCGGTCGATATTCCAGTCGATACGTCCTAAGAAATTAAAGGCCCTCTGATCTACATCGCGTGATCCGAAGCTCTCACGGATTCCGGTATATTCTTCATACTTATCGGCGATTTTCTGTGCCATATCGGTAGAAAAGCCTTTCTCGTCATATCCGGCATAGAAACGGGAGGGATAAGATTCCTTACGGTTTTCTGCATTGGCAAAGAAAAACAGCTTGTCTTTGATGATCGGACCACTCAACGTCCCGCCAAAAGTTTTTGTGGACTGTTCCGTCAATTTATCCTTTATGTTATCTTTATAAGCATTGTACTTTCCGTAAAGACCTTCATTCGTAAAATAAGAATAGACCGATGCATGGTATGTGTTGTTTCCCTGTTTGGTAATAGCGTTGATGCCACCTCCGGTAAAACCGCTTTGGCGAACATCGAAAGGAGCGACCACCACTTGGATTTCCTGGATGGCATCCATCGAAATTGGATTGGCATTCGTCTGAAAACATCATTGCTCACCGTACCGTCGATCTGGAAACTGTTATAACGGTTATTGGAGCCGGCAAACGTGATCCCTCCGTTTTTGGAGGTCATGGCCATCGGCATATTCTTTACGACATCATATATATTGCGGTCGACCGTCGGAGTCTCCTGTATCCTTCCTGTAGAAAAATTTTCGGATGCACCGATATTCGCTTTTGCATCAGCAGTGACTACCACTTCTCCCAATTGCTCCGAACTGGGATACAAGGTCGCATTCAGGACATATGTATTGCCCAATTCCAACCTGATATCCGTAAAAATAGCCTTTTTATAACCGACATAGGAAATCTCCACTTTATAGGGTCCTCCGGTACGCATTCCCTGGATCGTGTAACGGCCATCCACATTCGTTACCGCACCATACATGGTTCCGGATGGTTCGTGTACCGCTACCACCGTAGCTCCTATCACATACTCATTTTGATCGTCGATAATTTTTCCGCTCAGTACGGAAGTTGTCACCTGAGCTTTTACGGAGAACCCTATGCATATCAAAACACATACAAAAAAGCAGATAACTTTTTTCATACAGAAATTTATTTTTAATGAATACCCTCTACAAAATTTAACATTGCATCACAAAGATACAACCTTATTATCACGCTTTTATTATATTTCTGTACAAAATTAATGACAACTTATTAATTTTCATTCCCATTACGAAGGTCATCGGCAATATCCTGATGCTGCCGAGCCAACTCTTCCTCCCCTATATGCAGAAACGCTTCGGCAAGATATTCATGGGCTGCAGCGTGCTTCGGTTTCAGATCGACAGCTTTCATAAAGTCAGAAACGGCCTCGTCGTAATATTTCAGTTGAAGATAAGATTTTCCACGATTATAACGCGCTTTAAATGATTTCGGGTTCAGTCGCACGGCTTCATTCAGGCAAGTAACCGCCTGGAAACCGTCACCCATATCGAGAAGGGTCACTCCTTTACGTACCCAAGCATCCACAAACTCAGGATAAAGCTTGAGCGCTTTGTCGAAAGAGCGAATAGCTGCATTCGGATCGTGCGCTTTCGTAATACATTCATTCCCCATCAAATAGTATTCGTGGGCATATTCTTTCTGAATCTCCCGCTGGGCGTGTATCTCCTCCTGGAGTTTCTTGATCTGCGCCCGTTGAGTGTTCATAGTTTGCAATTTCATACGGAGCAACCGTTGCACTTCTGGCTTTTCCAGCTCATTCCGCTTACTGACAGCAGCAGCGAAAGCCTCAACCATCTCTTTCACATTGCCGGATTTAAAACAACGGGCGGCACGTGCATACAACGATTCCGCCTCACTTTCACGCAAACTTTTTTCAATCAACTGCCGGTCATTAAACATCTGGCTGAACTGGACGATCTCTTTCCGCACAAAGATATCATGCGGAGAAATCCGGCTTTTCAGCACCAGCCCTTCCAGAGACGTACAACGACTTAAAGCGACATATGTCTGGCCACCGGCAAACACGCCGCCTGTCAAATCCACCACGACACGGCTGAACGTAAGCCCCTGGCTCTTATGCACGGTGATCGCCCAGGCAAGACGAATCGGCAACTGCTCGAAAGTACCGACAATTTCTTCTTCGACCTTTTTCTCCTTTTCGTTGTATTTATATTTATAGTTGCGCCAAGAAGTCGGCTCGACCAGATATTCCCTCCCGTCCTCTAACAGGACGTAGACATTCCCATTCTCGTCGATCCCCGACACCATACCGATCGTACCATTGACCCAACGGCGTTCATAATCATTATCGATAAAAATGACCTGGGCCTGCTCCTTGATGGATAGGTTTAATTGTGTCGGTAGAGACGACTCAGGGAAATCCCCTTCGATCTTGCCGTGAGAAACGAACTCTTCACCGGGCAATTCCCCCAACTTCCGTTCATTGATAAAATCCACCTGATCCCGCCGGGTGGCAAGCGTGATGTACATATCCTCGTTTCGAGGTATAAAATCAGGGAAATAGCGAGCATTC
>OOCX01001556.1_pt1 | contig 13913 bp, 8 predicted proteins | sample 1671231 | NCBI WGS metagenome assembly OOCX01 (sample SAMN06348135, study PRJEB24527) | human gut metagenome | biome: human gut; feature: ankylosing spondylitis patient; material: feces | host: Homo sapiens | place: China | collected 2015-10 | reverse complement strand
TTCATGGCGAAGCCATGTACACCGCACTTACATTGCGCAGCGCGTGCAGCTCTTCGAGATCGAGACTGCCAATGTAAAACGCCTTTCTTTTGGACGGTCACACCGCCCGTTTTCTTTCCACGGAAAGAAAATGGGGGGTGTGGTTATGCGGCGCGCACGCCGCATAACCCCGCGCGCCCAGGGGCGCGCAAGAAACTCCCCCTTACGGGGAAAGTGAGGAACATTTTCATGATTTTCAAAAAATCCGGCCCGCCGGAATGGCTGCTCGTCTGTTTGGGCAACTACGGCAAGCAGTATGAAAACACCCGCCACAACATCGGCTTCATGGCCGCGGAGCGTCTGATCGACAAGCGCGATCTGCGCTGCAACCGCCTGCGCTTCCGCGCGCTGACGGAGGTCATCGAATTTGGCGGGGCAAATGTGCTGTTGATGATGCCGCAGACCTACATGAACCTCTCCGGCGAGGCTGTGGGCGAGGCGGCGCGGTTCTATAAGATTCCCGCCGACCACGTCATCGTCATCTCCGACGACATTTCGCTCCCGCTCGGCAAGCTCCGCGTGCGCGGCAGTGGCAGCGCGGGCGGACACAACGGCCTCAAGAACATCATCGCGCACCTCGGCACTGACGCTTTCCCGCGCGTCAAGGTCGGCGTCGGCGCGCCGGAGCACGACATTGTCGACTGGGTCATCGGCCCGTTCACGGCCAATGAGCGCAAGGTCATCGACGGTGTGCTCGACCGCGCGCTCGGCGCGGCGGAGTGCATCATCACCGACGGCGTGAGCGCCGCGCAGAACCGCTACAACGGCTGAACGCTTTTTGCCGCCAAAATTTAAAAAATCGACATAGACTTTTTGCCAAAAGCCTATATAATAAAATGACTGACAACCACGGGCATGACCCGCCGCGGCTGCGGCGGATCTGCCCTTTTGCGCGTTGCGGAAGGAGGGATACGGCATGGCGCAGGGAATGAACAAACTCAATGAAGCGCTCGCGGCCCTTCCCGAGGTGCGCGAGCTGCTGCTCTCGCTTGACGCGGGCACATCGCCCATCGCCGTGTCGGGCCTTTCGGGCGTGCACCGCGCGCAGCTCACCGCTGCCGTGCAGCACAGGATGCAGCGCCCGCTTTTGATCGTCTGCGCGGACGAAAACGAGGCAAACCGCATGGCAGGCGACCTGCACGAGCTGCTCGGCGAGGATGTGAGCCTGCTGTTCGCGCGTGAATGGCAGCTGCGCGACCGCGTATTTGCGTCCCACGGCTGGGAGCAGCAGCGCATCGGCTCGCTGTGCAGCCTTGCCGCCGGAAAAGCGCCGATCCTGGTCGCGACGGTCGACGGCCTGATGCAGCGAACGCTCCCGCCCGACGCGCTGCGCGGCGCGGTGACGGACATTTCGCTCGGCGACCGCTTTGATCTGAATGCGCTCTCGAAAAAGCTCGTTGAAAGCGGCTACACGCGCGCGGAAACGGTCGAGGGCGTCGGCCAGTTCGCGCTGCGCGGCGGCATTCTCGACGTCTGGTCGCCGCTGAGCGCGCCCGTGCGCGTCGAGTTTTTCGACGATGAGGTCGACGCGATGGGCGAATTTGACGTGACGACCCAGCGCCGCACGCAGAACATCAAATCCCTGACCGTCCTGCCCGCGGCAGAGGTGCTGCCCGCCCTCTCGGACGGCGGGCGCGAAAAAATGCTCGAGCGCCTTGGGCGCGCCGCGCAGAAAATTGCGAAAAAGGCCGAGGACAGCCCCATCGTCCAAACGCTGCGCAGCGACATCGAGAGGCTTCGTAACGACCTGCCGCTCGGCGGCATGGAGCGGTATCTCGCCGCGTGCTACCCCGACGAAGTCTGCGCGCTCGACTATCTCTCTCCCGACACGCTCATCACCGTCAGCGACGGCATGCGCGTTTTGGAGCGCAGCAAGAACTATCACTGGGGGCTCTCCGAGGATATAAAGCCCCTGATCGAAGAGGGCATTTTGTGCGGCGAATTTGCCGCGCTCGCGCTCAGTCAGGAGGCATTGAGCCACCGCATGGGCGCGTTCCCCGTGCTGCTGCTCGATTCGCTCCCCACCTCGCGCAATCTGCTGCCGCCGAGGGCCATCCTCAGCATGAACGCGCGCTCGCTGCCGTCGTACGGTGGCAGTCTGGAGACCGCCGCGGGTGATATGGAGCGGTATCTTGGCGCAGGCTGCGGCGTACTCGTTCTCTGCGGCAACGAAACGCGCGCGAAGAACTTTCAGCGCCTTTTGGAAGAGCGCGGCATCCGCACGCAGCTTGATTTGAAAAACGACCGCCTCCCCGCCCCGCACGAGACCGTCATCGGCCTCGGCGCGCTGAGCGCGGGCAGCGAATATCCGCAATTAAAGCTCGTCATCCTGACCGAGGGCCAGCTGACCGCTCCCCTCTCCGGCAAGCGCGCGAAGGCACGGCCAAAGAAGGAGACGTCGGCCCGCGCCGCGCTGCGCTCCTATGAAGACCTCTCCCCCGGCGATCTCGTCGTGCATGTCCACCACGGCATCGGCCGCTTTGCGGGCATCGAGCGCATGCGCGTGGATGGCGTGGACAAGGACTATATCAAGATCTGCTATGCGGGCAACGACAGCTTATACGTCCCCGCGACGCAGCTCGACATGGTGTCGAAATACATCGGCGGCCATGGCGAGGACGAGGACGGCCAAATACGCACGAAGCTCAGTAAGCTCGGCGGCACGGACTGGTCGCGCGCGAAAACGAAGGCGCGCGCCGCGGCGAAGGACCTTGCCAAGGGTCTCATCGCACTCTACGCTGAGCGCCAACGCCGCCCTGGCTTCGCCTTTTCGCCCGACTCCCCGTGGCAGAAGGAATTTGAAGAGGCCTTCGACTACGAAGAGACCGACGATCAGCTCCGCGCCATCGCCGAGATCAAGGCCGACATGGAGCGCTCGACGCCGATGGACCGCCTGCTCTGCGGCGACGTCGGCTACGGCAAGACTGAGGTCGCGCTGCGCGCCGTGATGAAGTGCGTGCTCGACGGCAAGCAGGCGGCCATCTTAGTGCCGACCACCGTGCTCGCCCAGCAGCACTACGCGACGGCGCTGAACCGCTTCCGCTCGTTCCCCGTGCGCATCGAAGTGCTCTCGCGCTTCAAAACGCCGGCGCAGAAAAAGCAGATCATGCAGGACGCGGCCGCGGGAAAGATTGATCTTCTGATCGGCACGCACTCGCTGCTGCAAAAGAGCCTGCACTTCAAGGACCTTGGCCTTCTCATCATCGACGAGGAGCAGCGCTTCGGCGTAACGCACAAGGAAAAGCTCAAGGAGCTCTCGCGTCAGGTCGACACGCTGACGCTCTCGGCAACGCCCATCCCCAGAACGCTCAACATGGCGCTCTCGGGCATCCGCGACATGTCGACCATCGAGGTCCCGCCCGTTGACCGCCAGCCGGTGCAGACATATGTGCTCGAGCATAACTGGAGCGTCATCGCCGACGCCATCCGGCGCGAGCTCGCGCGCGGCGGGCAGGTCTACTACATGCACAACCGCGTGGAGACCATCGACCGCTGCGCCGCCCAGCTCAAAAAGCTCCTCGGCGACGACGTCGCCATCGGCGTCGCGCACGGCAAGATGGACGAAAAGGGCCTGTCGTCCGTGATGCAGCAGCTCTCGGACGGAGAAATTCAGGTGCTCGTCTGCACGACGATCATCGAGACGGGCATCGACATTCCGAACGTCAACACCCTCATCATCGAGGACGCCGACCGCCTCGGCCTCGCCCAGCTGCACCAGATCCGCGGGCGCATCGGCCGCAGCGCGCGCCGGGCGTATGCCTATATGACCTACCGCGCGGGCAAGATCCTCACCGAGGTTGCGGCCAAGCGCCTGACGGCCATCCGCGAATACGCGGAGTTTGGCTCGGGCTTCCGTATCGCGATGCGCGACCTTGAAATTCGCGGCGCGGGCAATTTGCTCGGCCCCGAGCAGTCGGGCTATATGATGAGCGTCGGCTACGACATGTATTTGCAGCTCTTGGAAGAGGCTGTGCTCGAGCAGCGCGGCGAAAAAGCGCCGCAGCGCACCGAATGCTCGGCAGACCTCACAGTCTCGGCCAACCTGCCGGAGAGCTACATTCCCTCGGGCGAGCAGCGCATGGATATCTACCGCCGCATCGCGGCGCTGCGCACCGCCGAGCAGTCGCAGGAGCTGCTCGACGAGCTCATCGACCGCTACGGCGAGCCGCCCCAGCCGGTCCTCAAGCTCATGGACGTCGCGCTTTTGCGCGCGGAGGCCGTGCAGATCGGCGTGAGCGATATCTCGCAGCGCGGCAGCGAGATCACCTTCACCTTTGCCGCGTCCGAGGCAGTCCCCGTGGAGGCCGTGATGGCCCTCTGCTCGCTGCCGAAGAACCGCCGCCGGCTCACGCTCTCCGCCACGGGGACGGAGCCGAAGCTCCTGCTGCGTCTTACGCCAAACGAGGACGCATTGGATACTGCCTTGACGCTGGTCGGAGACCTGCGTGTGAATAAGGAAGAAAACGAAAAAGAGGTAACATTATGATCAAGAAGAGATTGCTTTCGTTCCTTGGCGCGGCGGCCATCACCGCGGCGCTCACCTTTACCGTCGTGTCGCTCTCGCCCTCGAACGGCTTCACCTCCGGCACGATGCAGGAGGGTCTCTGCTACGAAGCGACCGGCGTCGCGCCCGACGCGATCGTCGCAAGCCTGAACGGCAACGGCGCGAGCGCCGACCTTGTCGCCTACTGGATCGGCTACGACGTGTCGTATCTCGACAGCTACATGCAGTATTACACCGGCTCGTCCATCAACTGGGACGACACCCTCTCCGACGGCATGAGTGTCGCCGACTATGTGAAAGCAAGCGTGCTCTCGTCCGTCAAGCAGCACTTGGTGCTTGAAAATCTCGCCAGCAAGTACGGCGTGACGCTTACCGCCGAGCAGGAGGCCGCCATGACCGAGAGCGACCAGAGCTACATTGACCAGTACGGCAGCGAGGAAGCTTTTGAGGCCGAGATCGCCAAGCTCGGCATGCGCCGCGAGACCTATGACCGCGTCGCGCGCTCGAACTACCTGTATCAGAATCTCTATGAGCTCTACAATACCGAGGGCAGCGCGCTCTACGCCTCCGACGAGGACCTCGCCGCCTACGCCGCCGAGCAGGGCTACATCACGGCGGACCACATCCTGCTTGCGACGAAGGACATGACGACCGGCGAAGCCTTCACCGACGAGCAGAAGGCCGAAAAGAAAGCGCTCGCCGAGGAGCTCGTCGAAAAGCTCAATTCCTACACCGGCGACGACATCCCCTCCTACTTTGCCGAGCTCGCCGACGAGTACAGCGAGGACCCCGGCCGCGAGACCTATCCCACCGGCTACACCTTCACGACCGGCTCGATGGTGCAGGAGTTTGAAGACGCCGCCTACGCGCTTTCCGAGGGCGAGGTGAGTGAAGTCGTCGAATCCAGCTTCGGCTATCACATCCTGCTCCGCCTGCCGCTCGACAAGGCCGCAGCCGCCGATGAGGTGCGCGACGAGTATTTCTCGAACTTCATCGCCGAGCAGATGGATTCCGCCGTCATCGCCACGAGCGAGGACTACGATAAGCTTGACCCGCAGACGATCTACGAGGCGATCGTCGCCGCGCAGGCGGAGGGTTAAATCGCAGCGTGGCGCGCTGTACGGCGTTTGCGCCCGCGAGGGGCACGAGGGACAGCCCGAAAGGGCTGCTTCCTTTTTGCGTCTCGGCAGGGGCCATGCTTTTTTCCTGCACCGTGCAGAGGACAAAATAAAAAGGAGACCTCTTTCGAGGTCTCCTTTTATTTTCAAGGGTTAGCGGTGCTTTAGCACTTCTCGAAGATGGTGGCAACGCCCTGGCCGCCGCCGATGCAGAGGGTGGCAAGACCCTTCTTGGCGTCGTCGCGCTTGAGCATTTCGTGCAGCAGGGTGACGATGATACGAGCGCCGGAAGCGCCGACGGGGTGGCCGATGGAGATCGCGCCGCCGTTGACGTTGACCTTGCTCATGTCGAAGCCGAGCTCACGGGCAACAGCGATGGACTGGGCCGCAAAGGCTTCGTTGGCCTCGACGAGGTCGATATCGTCGATGGTCAGGCCGGCCTTCTGCATAGCCTGACGGGAAGCGGGCACGGGGCCGACGCCCATGATCTTCGGGTCGACGCCGCCCTGGCCCCAGCTGACGAGCTTGGCCATGGGCTTGAGGTTGTACTTCTTCACGGCCTCGCCGGAAGCGAGGACGATGGCGGCAGCGCCGTCGTTGATGCCGGAGGCGTTACCGGCGGTCACGCGCTGGACGTGCTTCTTGGTATCGGCTTCGTGGATGCCGGTGGGCTCGAAGGTGTGGACGATCTCGTCCTCAACGCCCTCGGGGCCGACGGGGAACGCGCCGCGCAGCTTGGCAAGACCCTCGACGGTGGAACCGGCGCGGGGGAACTCGTCCTTCTTGAACTCGACGATCTCCTTCTTGACCTTCACGGGAACGGGAACGATCTCATCGTCAAAACGGCCGGCAGCCTGAGCAGCCTCGGTCTTCTGCTGGGAGGCAGCGCCGAAGGCGTCGAGCTCTTCGCGGGTGATGCCCCAAACATCGCAGATGTTCTCGGCAGTGGTGCCCATGTGGTAGTTGTTGAACGCATCCCACAGGCCGTCCTTGATCATGGTGTCGACAAGTTTCTTGTCGCCCATGCGGGCGCCCCAGCGGGCGTCGGGAGCGGCATAAGGAGCGGCGCTCATGTTCTCGGTGCCGCCGCAGACGACGATATCGGCGTCGCCGGCGAGGATGGCGCGGCCAGCCTCAATGACGGACTTCATACCGGAGCCGCAGACCATACCGACGGTATAGGCGGGGACGGAATAGGGGAGACCGGCGCCCACGCCGACCTGACGGGCGACGTTCTGACCGAGACCGGCGGTCAGGATGCAGCCGAACATCAGCTCATCGACATTCTCGGGAGCGACATTCGCGCGCTTGAGGGCTTCCTTCACGACGATGGAGCCGAGCTGAGCGGCGGGGGTGTTCTTCAGGGAACCGCCGAAGGAACCGACAGCGGTACGGCAGCAGTTGACGACGTATAATTCTTTCATTTGACTTCTCCTTTAAAATTTGTAAATCCGGAATGAGATCCGATTTTCTTCGGTTTTGATTATACACACAGGAAAATGAAAAATCAACTGCAAAGTTGCGAAAAATATAGGCAGGTTTGATTTTTTTCTTTCATTTCGTTAACTATTTAACAAGAATGAAGAATATCTTGCACCACGGGATCGTTTTGCACCCAAAGGCGCAGGGAAAGCAGCGCCGCTGGCGCTGCTTGGGATAAGGGGGCCATTCTCTCGCGTGAGACAATGGCCCCCTTTCCCGCGTCTCCACACGCTGTGGGAATAAAACGCAGCAGCTCTGCCTGGCTGTCCCCCCGCGCCCAAGGGCGCAAAAAAGGGACGCCTCTTTCGAGGCGTCCCTTTTCATAAGTAGTTTCTACGAAACAGAAATAACTTAGAACTTGGGCTTCTGGGCCTTGACCTTGGGCTCCTGGCCGTTGCAGACGGCGACGATGTCGTTGGCGACGGAGGTGCAGCAGTTCAGAACGCTCTGCTCGGTGGTGGCGGCCATGTGCGGGGTCATGATGACGTTGTCGAGGTTGAACAGCTCGCGGCTGGACTCCTGAATGGGCTCATGCTCGAACACGTCGAGACCGGCCTGGAACAGCGTGCCGTCCTTCAGGCACTCAACAAGCTCATTCTCCTTGATCAGAGCGCCGCGCGCGCAGTTGATGAAGGAAGCGGTGGGCTTCATCCAGCTGAACTGCTCACGGCCTATGGAGTGCTCGGTGGAGGGAACGACGGGCAGATGCACGGACACGAAGTCGGCCTGCTCCCAGACTTCCTTGGCGGTGGCCTTCAGCTCGCACAGATCGCCGATCTTGTCCTGCGTGAGGTACGGATCGTAGCCGATGACGTTCATGCCGAAGCCGTACTTGCACTTCTGCATGGCGAGCTGGGAGATACGGCCGCAGCCAATCATACCGAGGGTCTTGCCGCCGAGCTCATAGGTATGCTCCATGCCCATACGGACGAGGAAGTTGCCGCCGCGGAACTGACGGTCGACATAGGTGAAGCGCTTGGCGCACATGAGCATCAGCATGACGGCGTGCTCGGCGACGGCGTTGGCGTTGCCGGCAGGCGCGTAGACAACGGTGATGTCCTTGGCGTGGGCGTGGTCCATGTCGATGTTATCGAGACCGGCGCCCTGCTTGCCGATGACCTTGAGGTTCTTGCAGGTGTCCATCATCTTGGCGGTGATGGGCTCGGTGCGGCACATGATGGCGTCGGGCTGGAACTCGGCGAGCTCCTTGACGTAGGTCTCCTCGTCGTTATGGCTGCACAGCTTCACTTCAAAGTCGTTGGACTCGAAGATGTGCGTGGCCACCTCGTTGAGCTCGATGGTGTAGTAAACTTTGAACTTTGCCATGATACAGATCTCCTTCTTCTTATTTGTTTATTTATTGAATCGCTAAATGATTTCATACGGTTTCTTCATTATACCTTGCGCTTTGCACAAAAGCAAGCGATTTTCAGAAAGATTTGCAAGAACTCATTCAAATAATTGAACAGCATCTTTCATTTTGACGATTTGCCGTCATGTCTTTCCCCTGTTTTCTGCAATTTTCGCTGCAAAACAAAAAAGGACATAAAAAGCGCTTGACAAACTACTACATATGTAGTATATAGTTATCAACGACAAATGTAGTAAGTCATGCAAGGAGGTCATCCCATGGACGATAAAAAGAGACTGCCCGATGCGGAGCTTGCCGTGATGCAGGCCATCTGGGAGGTCGGCGGCGAGGTCAGCCGCGGCGATCTCGACGGCGCACTCGCGAGCCACGGCTGGAGCGCCAACACCGTCAATACCTACCTCACGCGCCTTTGCGACAAAGGTTTTCTCTCGAGCCGCCGCGAGGGGCGGAACAATTTGTACACGCCGCTCGTCTCAAAGGATAAGTACCTCGAATTTGAGAGCCGCAGTGTTTTAAAGCGGCTCTACGGCGGGTCGCTCGGCAGCTTTGTCGCGGCGCTGAACGCCGAGCAGCCGCTCGAGCAGAGCGAGATCGACGAGCTGCGGCAGTTTTTGGACGGTATGAGCCGTTAAACGGAAATATAAGGAGGACGCACCATGGAAACATTTCTGCTGAATCTGTTGAAAACTTCCCTGTTAGGTTCCCTCGCCATTCTGGCGATGCTGGTACTCAAACCTCTCTGGCGCGAGCGCTACCGCGCGAAGACGCGCTGCTGGCTGTGGCTGGCGCTGGCGGTCTTTTTGCTGCTGCCGGTCGATTTTTCGGTGAAAAACGCGCCGGTGCAGGCCGCGCCGCCGAAAGACTACACCCTCTTTGTCGGCACGGATAAGACAGCCATCCAATCGACCGACAACCTGTTTGGCGACATGGCCGAAAAAAGCGGCCAGTCCCCCGCACAGGTTCGCGACACGATCATCCAGCGCCCTGTGACGAATCCCGAGCAGAAGACGACGCGCTACATCCCCGTGACGACGATCTTGTTTTACGGCTATCTCGCGGGCGCGGCGGCGTTCCTGCTGTATCAGGGTGTCTCCTACGCCCTCTTCCGCCGCACGGTGCGCCGCTGGAAGAGAGACGTCGTCCGCGCGGACTACGCCGCGATGCTCTCTGACACGGCGCGCGACTTAGGCGTGAGCGCGCCGGAGATAATCGTCTGCGAGGCCATCTCCACCCCCGCGGTGACGGGCCTGCTGCGCCCGCGGCTGCTCCTTCCCCACGAGCACTACGACGTGCAGGAGCTGCGCTATATCCTGCGCCACGAGCTGTGCCATTTGAAGCGGCGCGACATGCTCTTCAAGCTCGTGCTGCTCGCGGCCAACGCGATGCACTGGTTCAACCCCGTGGTGTATCTGATGCTGCGTCAGGCGGACGAGGACATCGAGCTTGCCTGTGACAGCGCGGCGACCGACGGGCTCGAACTCCCCGAGCGCGCGGCTTACAGCCGGACACTGCTCGCCGCCGTGCAGTCCAGCGTGCGGGCGCTGCCCGCGACGACGTGCTTCGGCGGCACGGTCGAGCGCCTCAAGCGGCGCATCACGAACGTCCTCGGCGCGCAGAAAAAGCGCGGCCTCGGCATTGTCGCCCTCGTGCTGGCGCTGACGCTCACAGCGGGCTGCGCCGTCAGCTGGGGCGAGCGCGGCAAGAAAAATGATGCCCCCTTTGACGGCACACGCTACAATCCCGTGCTCGTAGTGGCAAACTGGGAGCTTACGATCGGGAAGAATTTCCGTCCCCTCTACTATGTCTCCGATGAAAGCGGCACCTACTTCCGCCTTTCCTGTGAGGATGGTGTCAACACCGTCACGATGATCTATGACGGCGGAGAGACCGCCTTCGCGCCGATGGAATCCGTCACGCTGACGCAGGAAAACTTCGACGGCACTTTGCTGCCCGATCTGGACACACTGCGCGGCGACAACAAGGCCGCGTGGCGCGTGCAGCTGCCGGATAATTTCGACGATCATGACCCTGAGGCCTCGCCGAACCTCGTCTTCCTGCTGGAGCAGGAGGACGGCACGCTGTATCTGTGCATCGGCTATCATTTCGAGGGCGGCGACGCCTTCATCGAGGATACCGACCGCATCCGCTGGGTCTACCGGCTGGAAAAGGAGGACAACACGATCTACCCCTCGATGGACGACTATGCCGCGAAGTGCGTGGAAGACCTCAAGCAGGGCACGATGACCTACTACACGTCCGAAAACGGCAATTACGGCTCTCAGGCGGTCGAGGACACGGTCGCCGACGTGCGCGTGACGCGGCTGGAGCAGGGCGATTCGCTCGGCAACCTCTCCCCCGACGGCACGGTGCTGGAGCTGTGGTACTTCCAGTATGAGATGAAGCCCACGAACGAGGCGGGCGTGCAGATCGACGTCATCGGCGGGCAGGAGTTGACGGACGACGGATATCTCAACGAGAACTGGACGCACTATCTCACCGTCCTGCACTACACCAGCGGCGATACGATCGGCTATCAGATTCTCGGCACCTCGATGAGCAACGACGGGCTGTGGTACAACGGCTGCGGCTACGGCGTGGACCTCAAGTACTACCTGCACGACTTCTATGTCGACTACGCGGGGCTTGATCTGCCGAAGATGTTCATTCCCAACCTGCTGAACGCGGCAACGGACGGCTACGGCCGCGCCAACCAGTGCGAGGCGCGGCTCATTTCGGGCGACGGCAGCTACTACTTCTATGCGCCGATCACCGCCTGGGCGTGCAATCCGGGGACGGAGTTCTGGTACTCCCGCTACGACACCGGCTCCTACTTCAACGCAAAGAAGCTCGAGCAGAGCCTTGACGAAGCGAAGGCGGAATGGGAAAGCACCGGCGCAAAGGCCGAGAAGACCGACGCGGGCTGGCGCTTTGTGACGCACGAGGGCATGAGCAACACAATTGTCACGCTCTTTGATGCGCCGGACGGCACCTGCTACGAGGTCACAACGCACTGGACGTTCGACGGCAGCACGGAAGAGAATCAGTGGGGCTGGAACCGCGACCGCGCCGTTGAGGGCGAGGCCGAGGTACTCCGGGCGATGGTCAGAAGCTTCACGGTGAACTGGGACGCCGACGCGGCGGCTGATCCCGCGCTGGACGATTCCGATTTTCAGGCCGATCTTCAGCTCGCGTCGAATGGCGGTGCGTCCTGGCTCAGTCTGAATACCGACGGCATGGTGGTCGGCGGCCACGATCCGAAGGACGCCGCCCCGACCGTTCTGCTCGATACGTGCGATTATAAAGAGTACGATCCGTCCGAGTCCTCGCCCTCGGGCAGCGCTGTTCCGCCCGGCGGCGGGAATCCCCTCGCCCTCTGCCTCAGCCTCAGCAATTCTGCGCGCTTTACCTTCTACGAGGGCTCGGATTTCATGCTCTACCAGCACGGCGATACGCGCTACTACAAGGTCAGCAGCTACGGCGACTATGCGACGATCTTCGACGCGATGCTCGCATGGTACAACAAGACGCCGGACAAGGAAGCGACATTTGAAAGCGACCTTGTGCTCGCGTCGAATGCCGCCACGGTCGACATTCTCGCCTTCTGCCCCGCCGGCGGCGAGAGCGGGAGCCATGCTCCCCTTTTGACGGGCTATTCTGTCGCGCTCGACAGCTATGAATACAAGCCCATCGACAAGCCGAAAAACCTCGACGGTCTGGACTCTGTCGAGCTCTGGCCGCACAACGCGCAGGCGACGTGCCTGATATTCTATAAGGGAATGAACACCGTCAAATATGTGTCGGGCAAAAGCGAACGCTATTACCGCGCGGTCGGCGATTTCAGCATCGTGGACAATGATGGCCGCACACTTTACGACTTGATGCGCGTGTGGTACGACACGGCGGAGTATTCCGACATGCTCACCTCCGACGTCCGCGCCCAGTCGAAGAGCTTTTCGTGGCAGGAGGCCGCGCAGAACTGGGCGAACGCCTATTACGGGATGCAAAAAGAGGTGACGAGCGGCAGCATCTATAAATTCACATGGCTCAATGTCACGGTAAACCCCGCCGAGGAGACCACGCAGGCCAAGCGCAAGGCGGGCGAGATCGACGACAACACCTACTGCTTTGCCGTAAGGGTGGAATTCACGGCGGAGAGCGCCAACGCGCTGCAAAGCGCCATGGCGGGCAACACCGTCAAATGCGAGAACCCCGCCGCGCCCAAGGACGCCTATGAGTTCTACCGCTGCTGCACCATCCAGCTCAAGGACGACGGCCGCTGGTACGGAACAGAGCTCGGGACCGGCTGGTAATGCGCAATTCCTAAAAAGGAGGGGCTACCCCCTCCTTTTTTTGCGGTTTTTCAGCGGCGGGCGGGAAAAAGTACTGGAACATCTCAAAGATATGTGGTATGATGGGAATATTCCAAAACGTATTTCTCGGGAGGTTTCCGTCATGGAACACAATCCGGTCCTCAAAAATCCGCTGTCGCTCGACAGCGAAATTCCTCTCTATTCCCAACTCATGGGCATCATCAAGCGCAGCATCACCTCCGGCGCGCTCAAGGTCGGCGACCTGCTGCCGAGCGAGGCCGAGCTCTGCCGCGTTTACGACATCAGCCGCAACACCGTGCGTCAGGCCATCGGCGCGCTGGAAGAAGAGGGCTTTGTCGTGCGCAAGCGCGGCAAGGGCACGTTCGTCACCGACCCGAACACGCGCCGCAAGGGCGTGCAGTATTCGTTCACGACGGAAATTTCCCAGCTGGGCAAAACGCCGTCGTCCACGCTGGTCGACTTCGCGGTCATCACGCCTTCTCCCAAGATCGTGACGCTCATGGGCCTTGAGCCGGGTGTCAAAGTGTATCGCTTCACGCGCGTGCGAAACGTCGACGGCGAGCCGCTCATCTTGGAGACGTCGTACTACCCAGAGTACATCTACCCGAACCTGACGCGCGAGCTTTTGGAAACGCACAGCTTCTACAGTCTCCTCTACCACGTCGGCGTCATCCCGTTTTCCGCGTCGGACACGTATGAGGCCGTCGTGCTCGCGCCGCACGAGGCGCAGCTTCTGCACTGCGCGCCCGGCTCGGCGGCGTTTTTCCACCAGCGCCGCACCACGACCGAGAACGGGCATACCTATGAATACACCACGAGCTATATGCGCGCGGACCGCGTGAAGCTGGATGTCAGATTTCAGAAGGGATCGACGTCCTTCATGCGCACGGTGGACTGAAAAAATCGGCAGCCGAAAGGCTGCCTTTTTTTGCGCCCTCCCCGCGCAGCGGGGTTTTTATCGCAGCGCGACAGCGCTGCATCGTTGTTCCCCACACCGTGTGGGGACGCGACAAAGGGGGATATTCTCTTTCTCGAAAGAGAATATCCCCCTTACACCCCCAAGAGAA
>OOCX01001555.1_pt1 | contig 13926 bp, 8 predicted proteins | sample 1671231 | NCBI WGS metagenome assembly OOCX01 (sample SAMN06348135, study PRJEB24527) | human gut metagenome | biome: human gut; feature: ankylosing spondylitis patient; material: feces | host: Homo sapiens | place: China | collected 2015-10 | reverse complement strand
AATATCTGATTGGAAGTGATTCCATGTTAGTAAACATCTCTGTACGGAGCTTTTTCATAGTACCCTGACCAACATTTACCATAATTCTGTTGTAGCCATATGAACATAATACGCCGACCATAAGAACCGCAGCAAGCTTGATAAGTGCGCCTGCAAGCGGTGCATAATCATGTACTGCTGACTGTGTCAGCGGAATAATATAACTGTCAATAAGCTTCTGGATAAACAATGTTGCTGTCAGTGTTGTAAGCGCTGAAACAAGAATGCACACAAGCACTGCTATACACGAAAACCTGTAATTCTTTAAAATATATCCAAGCAGCCTCTTCATAAGAGGAAGCGGATTTTCTTTATTCTTCTTCCGTGAAATCCGTGTAATCCGTGCCTGAAAAAATATCATGTGCATTTTGCACGTCCTCTTATAACGCGTTAAACAAGAGGTGTTTCAGTATATCAGAAGTTTGTCCAATCGCACGGAAAAGTCATTGTTTCTCCATATCCGCTGAGGGTGTATGAAGATATGGCTTTATTCTCATTGAGCGTGTAGCTCAGATTATAACGTTCGGTTGAGTTCTCGCTCGGATCCTCCAGGTCGGTGTTTTTGATAGTCATTGCGGTGGGCAGGTTTGCACCGGCATTTCCCAGATAACCAGTTATGGCAAAGACGTTGAATACGCAATCGTCCGAAGCCAGCGCTTCCGGGAGAAGAAGCAGGGGCATGGCGTTATAGGTGTTCTTTATTGCCTGGGTATATTCATAGGTTTGGCTACAGGTGATGTTTTTGCTTTTTGCTTCTATTTTTTCCAATACCTTGTTGTTGTAGGTGTAGTTGATTTCACCTGATTCGGAGTAAGAACCTTCGTCATCTTTACCGTCGACTTTCATGCTGATTTTCTGCATCTGTCCGTCCGCATTGTAATTGAAAGTATAGGCTATATTCATTTCTTCTCTAAAGTCCGGATCCGTATCTGTATATTTTAATTTATAGGCAGTGACAAACCCTGAAGTGTTGAAAGCAAAATCGGAAGCAATCCAGCGTTCGCTTTCACGTTCGGATGAAGTGATGCTGATTAAAGAGCGGATAGGGTCTACCTTTATTGCACGCGAAGAGGCATAATTGAAAACAAGAGTGTTTCCATCTACTTCCGCTTCTTTGATGGTTCCGTCTTCATTGTAAGTTACGTCAACGCCCGACATGGAAGTGGCGCGTACACCGTCGACAACCGATGAGGGAATGCCGATTGGGGCAGGATTGTTACCCTGTGTGCCGTTTTCGTCATCGTCGTCGCAAGCTGTAAGATTCAATGCGCAAATTGAAATGCAAAAACAGTACAGCAGACTTTTGCTCAAATTTGCCAACTCAAATTTCTTTTTCATAATGTAATTCTCCTAACCCCAATTTCGAAGGTCCGTTAAAAACAGAAATAGAAAGAGATGTGAAATTGTATATGCTATTCTTTATATAAAAGAGAAAAGCTATAACATCCTTTCGTTGCAATTCTTGAATATGTAAAAATATCAGTAATGCAAAAGTAGGGTTGAATTCTTATTTAAGGAAATTAAAACAGAGATTGTTAGGTGCGAAAACCGACCGGATAATCCGGCTTTTGTGATGTATAGTCCGATAGGTTGAATGCAGGTGATTTGTCTTTATTTCTGCATATCCGGCATTAATGATATATTGTCAATATTCAGGAATTAATCTGTTTTTAAATATGATCCCCGGAAGATGGAAATACACCTGATGGGCGTGCCTTGATTTTATCCGCGAATTTTTTCCAGCCTTCGGCCGTTTTGTAGGCTTCGACGGCTTGTGCGGGTACGGAAATGCTTGTTATGGTTTCCGGAAATCCGTACCATTCGCCTTCGGAAGTGGCAGGCGGTGTGAGGGCTTCTACAATGACCTCTTTTATGCCTGTGTTGTCGAAAGCGGAAAAGTCAATGCGGGTGACACGGGCGGGAATGGTCAGTGTATGTACCTTTTGGTTGCCGGTTATCAGACCCTGGCCCAGGATGTTTATGCTTTGAGGAATTTCAAAGCGGGCAAGGTTGGGGCAACCCACAAAGCAGTGCTCTTTGATTACGGCATCCGGATGGTTGCTTGAGGCAGGACCGTATGCGGATACTTCCGTCAGGTTGGGACATAGGTAGAAGGCACGCGTCTCTATGGCGGAGATGCTGTTGGGAAGTTGTACGGTGGTGATGCCGCTTCCCCGGAATGCTTCCATACCGATATGTGTGACGCTTTGGGGGATTACTGCGGATTTCAGATGTTCCGTTATCATGAATGCCTGTGTCCCGATGGATGTGAGTGCAGACGGCAGTAATACTTCTTCTACTCCGGAGCATGCGAAAGCGCTTTCGGGAATCCGGGTGATTTGGGTGTGCGAGAGGTCGACCCGTTTCAGCCGGTCGCAGTAGTAGAACAAATCCGGCGCAAGCTGCTGCAAGGTGGACGGGAATACGATTTCCTGTATGCCGGAGTTGAAGAAGGCCATTTCGCCGATAGAGGTCAGTCCCTCGTTCATCACGACTCTGGTGATTTGCCTGTTCTGCATGAAGGCTTCCGGTGCAATGGCTGTTACGTGTGGGGGAAGCGTGATTTCGCTGTATCCTTTATACGCTCCTGTCAATACGCCTTCCTGCACGTAGACGGGGACAATGCTTACGGTGAAGCTTGCCTGACGGTCTTCTATGCCGATAGTCAGTTCCAGCCGCTCTGCCGGAACATCGGAAGAAAAGCCGCTGACCTGTTCCGGGGTTACAGTAAGGGGGGATTCTTGTCCGTTACTGTAGATGCCGGTCAGCAGAAGGCCTTCCAAATCCAGCTCTTCTCCCAAAGTATATACTATTTTATGAGGCGGCTGTACAATGGACAGTCTGGTAAGTGTTGCTTTGTCTTCCGGTTGCTCTTGTTCGGGGGCGAGGGCGGAAGTCAGGCGGATTTCAAGCTGTATGTCTTTTCCGGCATCTATCGTTTTTCCGACGGACCATATACGGTAGTTATCCGGACCGCCGCCTTCCTGTACGACAAACGTCAGGAAGCGCTGCGATTGTCCGGAGAACCATGTTTCGCCGGGCAGCGTGAACAGGGCGATACCCTGCGCGTTGGCGGTTGCGCCGGCAGTAGGCGGTGTGAGGTTATCTTGCTCGAATGCCTTGTAGTCTTTTTCGTCATACATCTTTACGGGAACGCCGGGCATCACTTTTCCGTTTTCGTCATAAACGGTTACGCTTACACGGCTTTCTTTTCCTGTGTGCTGCTCCTTTTCGCATGCTACCGTCAGGAAGACCGCACATACTAAAAAAATAATTTTATTCTTCATATTCTTACACATTTTTAATCGTTGTTCCGGTTGCAAAGATAGTGAATACGGCTCTTCCGGGAGTTACGATTTGAATGTGTAAATCTAACGGGTACGTTTTTATGATGTTGTTTTACAGTGAATTATAAAGTGAGGATTTGCCTTTTTCTAACACGGCTCTGACATCTATCCGAAAAGGGATAAGAACAGGTCGGTATGGGGTGTTCCGGCTGTTTTGATGCGCGACTTCAACCGGGATTTCCGGGCATAGATGTTTGCCACGCTCTCTTTCGTGAACAGACTGATTACTTGCGGGGAGAATCCGGTGAAGATGTAGCAGAGCAGGCGGATGTCATTTTCTTTCATTGCCGGAAAGTCCTGCCGGAGTTTCTGCATGACGTTGTCATGGCAGGTATCTGCCATTTGTTCGAGTTCCCGGAGCATTTCACTGTTTTCCGAGAAGTCGGTGATTATCCGTTTTACTTCCTGAAACATGGCTGCCTGTTGCGATGGGGTATTCTCGCGCTCGTAATAGGTCTTTCCGAGTTTGTCGAGGATGTCGAAGCGGGAAGCAACCAGACTCTTCAGCCGCTTTTCCGTGTCTTGCCGTCCTTCCAGCTGCCGGGTGAGCGCCCGGTATTCGGCACGGGCCTCTTCCGCCAGCAGCAGGTAACGGTCGGTGCGTTCGCGCTGGATGCGCAGGCGCTGGCGGATGATATAAACGGCTATTCCGGCGAGGATGAATATGCCGCAGATAACGGTGGTTTCCCAGAAGATGCGGTTCTTCATCCGGTATTCGGCAAAGGCGGATTGTTCCTGGAAATACTCTTTCTCCGTTATACCGGCGGAGACCTGCATGGTGGAACGGGTGAGGGAGTCCGTGAGATAGATATAGCGGTGTATATGGTCGGTCGCTTTCCGGAAGTTTCCGGAGAGGGCCTCTATCCGGTAGGCTGTGTATTGCAGTTCGGCCCGGTCGAGCACGTCATTGTCTTGCGCCTCTGCCAGTTGCAGGTAGTGGCGCGCGCTGTCCGTATGGTGCTTGAGGAGCTGGACGTCCACCATGGTGTGTGCGCTGTAGCGGGATGCCTTGCGTGCCGACTGTTCGATGCGTTGCAGCAGGTCCTGGGGAATTTGTTTTCTGCCCGATTTTACATAGAGGGAAGCAAGGTTGCTGAGGGCTGCTCCGGCAAGACGCTCGTCTGCCTGCTCGTCGGCAAGGTCGAGGGCGGCGGAATATAGCCTGATGGCACGCTCCAAATCTTTCTGGCGGTAGGATGAGGCTGCCATATCAAGCGTAGCTTCCGTTTCCTTACAAAGACTGTCGGATACCTGAAAATTCTCTCTGGCCTGCTTGAAGTAGTGGTAGGCGCGGACGTAGTTCATCTGTCCGTAGTATATACTACCGATGCGTTCGTAGAGAAGCCCTTTATTGTAAGGGTCTTGCCGGCTTTGCAGCTGCTCTTCGATTTGCAGGAAGATGCGCAAAGCCCCGGATTTATCGCCGGCATCGGTCAGCAGGCTGTCCGCGAGGTCAAGGCTGGGGAGCGGTTTGCGTTCATGGCATCCCGCCAGCGACAGGAGCATACATATAATAGGTATGATAAGGCGTTTCATGCCGTGAATGTAGTGATAAAAGATGTTTTGCACAAGTGAAAGGCGGGAAATGAGGAGCTTTGTGTGAATTTCCTGCATTTCTTTTTTTAGGCTTCGCGGAACTTCCTATCTTTGCACTTCTAAATGTAGATAAAACCGTAACACTTTGGAATGGCTATATAGTTTGTTTGTCGAACACTCCGCTTTGCAGGCGGTGGTGGTGCTCTCGCTGATTTCCGCTATCGGATTAGGGTTGGGGAAAGTGCATATTTGCGGTATTTCCCTCGGCGTGACGTTTGTTTTCTTTGCCGGTATTCTTGCCGGACATTTCGGACTGTCCATCGACCCGCAGATGCTGAACTATGCGGAGAGTTTCGGACTGATAATATTTGTGTATGCACTGGGGCTGCAAGTGGGGCCGGGCTTTTTCAGCTCCTTCCGCAAGGGCGGGGTGCAGTTGAATATGCTGGCGCTGGGAGTGGTGCTCATCGGTACGCTGATGACCGTATTGGGCAGTTATACCCTGGATATTTCACTGCCGGACATGGTGGGTATCCTCTGCGGCGCTACCACCAATACGCCGGCGCTGGGTGCGGCACAGCAGACATTGAAGCAAATGGGGCTGGAAGCCAGTACGCCGGCTTTGGGATGTGCCGTGGCATATCCGCTGGGGGTAGTGGGCGTTATTCTTGCCGTGCTGATAATACGCAAGGCATTGGCGCGTAAGGAAGATCTGGAGTTGAAAGAGAAGGACGATGCGAACAAAACTTACATTGCGGCGTTTCAAGTACACAATCCGGCCATCTTCGATAAAAGCATCAAGGAGATAGGCGGCTTGAATTATCCGAAGTTCGTAATCTCCCGTCTGTGGCGGGACGGCAACGTAAGCATTCCCACTTCCGAGAAGATAATCAGGGAAGGAGACCGCTTGCTGGTGGTGACTTCGGAGAAGTATGCTCCGGCACTGACCGTACTGTTTGGCGAACAGGAACATACCGACTGGAACAAAGAGGATATAGACTGGAATGCCATAGACAGCCAGCTCATTTCGCAGCGTATCGTGGTGACGCGTCCCGAACTGAACGGAAAGAAACTGGGCCGTATCGAAGGCGCCTTTATGCGAGGCAAGTTCGATGTGACGGATCTGGTTGTTCCGGGTAAGAACGTGGTGGCTGTAGAGATCATCCGGAATAACCATATCGGGGCGATCAAGGAAAAGAACAAGCAGAGCACGGACTTCAACGGCGGAATCTTAGGGGCTGATAACCCGACCTTCCACGCGACGATCGGTTGGGACTGGATTCCGACGGTTCGCGGCCGCAATATCGGTATCTGGAACGATGTCTTCCTGACCTCAACCGGAAAGGTGACGGTTGCCGATCCGCTTGTTACGTCTGTCCTGCCGTTGCCCGATACGACTTCCGCTACGTTGACAGCCGAGGTGATCGTGAAGAACCACGATGCCAATACGGTAAACGGTACGTTGGAAGGCAAGGTAGGAGATATCACATTCCAGCAACCTGTTTCCCTGGCGGCGGGAGAAGAGAAGACAGTCGTTTTCGATGTCAAGGACTTCCCGCAACTGAAGATGGAAAACCCGCGCTTGTGGTGGCCTAAAGGTTACGGCGCGCCGAACCTCTACGATGCCAACTTCACCTTCAAAGTGGATGATAAGGTTTCGGATGCGAAAGACTTCAAAGTCGGTATCCGCCAGATGACATTCAATGAGGACAATCATATTCTGAGCCTCTTTATCAATGGCCGTCGCTTTATCGGCCGGGGCGGTAACTGGGGCTTCGGTGAATCGAATTTGAACTATCGCGGTCGCGAATATGATATTGCCGTGGCTTACCATGCCGATATGAACTTTACGATGATGCGTAACTGGGTCGGCATGATCGGCGACGAGGAGCTTTATGAGGCTTGCGACCGCCACGGTATCATGATCTGGCAGGACTTCTGGCTGGCTAACCCGGCCGACGGACCCGATCCGTATTATCCGGAAATGTTTATCGCCAATGCGGAAGATTATGTGAAACGGATTCGCAGCCATGCGTCTATCGGCCTTTACTGCGGACGTAACGAAGGTTTTCCGCCCGAACAGATCGACAAGGCGTTGCGCCGTATCATCAAGGAAGACCATCCGGATATCCATTATATTTCCAGCTCGGCCGATGATGTGGTGAGCGGCCACGGCCCGTACCGTATGCTTCCGGCAAAAGAATATTTCACGCTGAAGACCGGCAACGATAAGTTCCATAGCGAACGAGGCATGCCGAACGTCATGACCTACGAAAGCATGCTCCGCACCTTCTCGCCGGAAGGAATCTGGCCGCAGGATAACGAATGGGGGATGCATGACTATACCCGCGAAGGGGCACAGGGCTGCACCTCTTTCAACGAGATCATCGCGAAAGGATATGGCGAACCGCAGAGTGCGAAAGAGTTTGCCGAACTGGCCCAGTGGGTGAACTACGACGGCCACCGCAGCCTGTTCGAGTCCAGAAGCCAGAACCGCAAAGGTCTGCTGATGTGGATGAGCCATTCCTGTTGGCCTTCAATGGTATGGCAGACGTATGATTATTATTTCGAGCCGACTGCCGCCTATTTTGCTATCAAGAAGGCTTCCGAGCCGCTGCATATCCAGTGGAATCCGGCAACGGACGAGGTAGAAGTGGTCAACTACAGCGCTGGCACGCATAAAGGTCTGACGGCAAAAGTACAGGTTCTGAATATGGATGCATCCGTAGCCTGGGAAAAAGAAGCGACTGTCGATAGCAATGAAGATACGACCGATAAGTGCATCAAGTTGGAATTCCCGGAGAACTTGTCGAAGGTCCATTTCATCAAGATGACGCTGACCGAAGATGGCAAAGTCGTTTCCGACAACTTCTATCACAGAAGTTTGGAAGAAAACAACTACCAGGATTTGTGCCAGTTGGCAAAGGTTGCTTTGCAGTCCGCAACAACCGTGGATAAAAATGCAGACGGAACCTGGAGTGCCGTGTCTGTTATCGAGAACAAGACGTCTACACCGGCTTTGATGATCCGCCTCAATGTTGTAGGTGGTAAAGACGACCAGCAGATTCTACCGGTATTTTATTCCGACAACTATTTCTCTTTGCTTCCGGGTGAAAAGAAGGAAGTACGTATGAGCTGGAGAGATGAAGATACCAGAGGTAATGAAGGCAAGGTCTTAATTACCGGATATAACGTGGAATAATATTATAGGTCGGCGACGGAAGGCGTGCAAAGTACCTTTATTACGATCCTTTAGGCACAGATTTACACGGATAAATTTATTTTCTTTCCGTGTATCTGTGCCTAAATTATGCCTATTAGTAAGCAGAATTTTGTTTCGACACACCTCCTGTCATATTTTTTTCTTGATTATTACTAAAATATTACGCAGCCTGAAAAAGATCTATTTTTGTATAGGACTTATCGGGAAGCTCTTTACCTTTGCCGGAAAGAGTATCGGAAGTAGATGGGAAAGCGGATCAAACTGATTTATATATTATCGTTATTCTCAGCTTTAATGGCGATAAGCGTGCAGGCCTATTGGCTCTATAATCAGTATCGTTATGAAGTGGAGCGATATGCTGATGAAATTGCCGCCGATGTATTGCGTGTCGGAGATGAAGAGTTTGCCGAGCGCCGGAAAATGGCGATAGGTGATGATACTTCTTATATAATAGATCGTAGTTCGCGTACTCAATCCGGAACTTCCACTATCAGGAATGTGCAGACACAACTTTGTTTTGATTTTAAAACGGATGTCTTGGTCGATTCGATAATTGGCGGTCAACTGAATATGACAAAACTAAACCTCTCGTTTGATGCGACCTTACCGGAAGACAGCATTATTCATGGTGTGGAACGAAATGTCGTTAATTACTATATTCCTTTCCAGGTTGAACGTTTAGATAGTCTGCTTCGGGCGCGCTTGTCGCAATACGATTTCCAGATCGCTTTTTTGCCGGAAGGAGATACATTGAGCCGTTTCAATTCTTGGAAAATTTTACCGGAACATCTGTTCCCGCCTTGCTTGGGAGTTAAATACCGGTATGCTCCGTTGGAGCGGAAAGGGGTGATGATAGAAGTCGGTTTCCCGATAAACCCTCTTCTGAAGCGGATGGTGGGACAACTGATTTTGAGTCTGTTTCTGATCCTGTTGCTGCTTTCCTGCTTGGGTTTGCAAATTAATACGATACTTAAACAGTATAAGCTTGGCGAAATGCGTGAAAGTTTTGTTCATACGATGATTCATGAATTGAGACGTCCGGTACAGACTTTGAAAATGTGTGTCTCTTTCTTGAATGATAAAGAGATGCGCACGGATGAGGCTGCCTGCGACGGTATTGTCCAGGACGCCTTGTTTGAGCTGGACAATCTTTCCGCTTATCTGGAGAAACTGAAAAATATGGTGAGTGCCGACGGTAGTGCGACACTGCTGCATCCCATTCTGTTCAATTTGCAAGAGTTGGTTGAAAAGGTGATCCGTTTAGTTCATATTCCATCTGGAAAACAGGTTGCTTTTTCTACTGCTTTTCCACCTGATCTCCCATTGGTTACAGCTGATCCTGTGCATATTGCCAATATTCTGAGTAACCTGATAGAGAATGCGATTAAATATTCCGGCTCTGGAGTCAATATCCGCGTAGTCGTTATCCGGAATGACAAGCTGATAGAACTGACCGTAACTGATGATGGCGTTGGTATTTCTGCCGACGAACAGACGAAAGTCTTCGAGAAATTCTATCGCTCCGTCCATTTACCGGATAAGCAAATTCCTGGATTGGGACTGGGATTGAGTTATGTACGTCAGATAGCCGAAGCCCATCATGGGCAGGTCTCGCTTCGTAGTGAAGTGGGAAAGGGCACGGAAGTAACAGTAGGATTACCGATATAAAACGATATGGCGACACCATTAAAAATACTTTTTGCAGATGATGATCTGAAATATTCACTTCTTCTCAAACGTTTTCTTGAAAAAGAAGGGTATGATGTGGCTTATACCGGAAACGGGATGATGGTTCTCGAACAATTTCCGGTTGTTAAGCCTGATCTTGTCCTTTTGGATATCAATATGCCGGGTTTGAATGGTTTTGAGGTCGCAGAAAAGATACGGGAAAACGATCGCCATGTCCTGATCTTTTTCCTTTCCGACCGTTCGGACAAAAACGACCGCCTGAAAGGCTTCAGCCTCAAAGGAAATGACTATCTTGCCAAGCCTTTCTATCCGGAAGAGCTGCTGGCGCGGATCAAAGAGCGGTTTGAAGTGAATCCCGATGTGAAAGTCGAAGAAGAAATCTATCATTTCGCTAATACCGTGTTTGACTATTCCACAAATGAAATCCGTACAGGCAACAGCAAGACGTTGGTCACTTCCCGTCAGGCAGAAATTCTTCGTATCCTCGCCCGTAATCCAAATGTTGCGATCGACCGTGAAATCATCCTATCTGCTGTATGGGGAAATGTCTCTTATGCCAACTCCCTGGCTTTGAATGTGCAGGTCACTTATCTTCGCAAAGCCTTGCGTAACGACCCTTTGACCAGTATCGTTTCCCTTACAAAAAAAGGCTATATGCTGAAAGGATAAAAAAACTTGCTATCTTTGCGCAATTGAGAAGTATAGACAAATAAAAAAGCGTATGAGTTTCAGCGAAAAGTCTTGCCTGGTATTTGAACAGGCTACGAAGGCATATCATATCACCGATCATATAGATGCCACGGTACATAATCCTTATGAGGTGAAGAGTATAGAGTTCTATCTGTATTTGAAGAATTGGATTGATGCTGTGCAATGGCATATGGAAGATATTATCCGCAATCCGGCTATTGAGCCGACTGAAGGATTGGTGATCAAACGACGGATTGACAAATCCAATCAAGATCGTACGGATCTGGTTGAGTTAATTGACAGTTTCTTTTTGGATCAGTATAAAAATGTGAAAGTCTTACCGAATGCAACGATCAATACAGAGAGCCCAGCATGGGCGATTGATCGATTGTCCATCTTGATCCTGAAGATTTATCATATGCAACAGGAGGTAGATCGTTCGGATGCGACTCCTGAGCATAAGGGAAAATGTGAAGAAAAATTGCGTATACTTTTGGAACAAAAAAAGGATTTATGCGTGGCATTGGATCAGTTATTGGCAGATATCGGTGCTGGACGTAAATATATGAAAGTCTATAAACAAATGAAGATGTATAATGATCCGGCCTTGAACCCAGTATTGTACGGTAAAAAATAATGGCAAAGGTATTAGTAATACGACTCTCGGCTATAGGCGATGTCGCTATGACAGTGCCTGTCATTTATTCTGCCGCCAAAGCTAATCCGGAAGATTCCTTTACTGTTTTGACTCAAGCTTTTTTGATGCCCCTGTTTATGAATCGTCCACCTAATGTGGAGGTTATCGGTATTAATACAAAGGGGGCTGAAAAAGGGCTTATCGGGTTGTTGAAATTTATCTCGGCATTGTTGAAATTCGATTTTGATGTTATCTTGGATTTGCATAATGTGATCCGTACGATAATAATCTGTACTTTTTTCAGATTGAATGGTAAGCGTGTGTTTGTGTTGGATAAAGCGCGGAAAGAACGTAAAAGATTGACTGCAATTAAAGGCAAACGACTTTATCCTCTTCGTCCGGTTATAGTCCGTTATGCCGATGTGTTTCGGGCTGCTGGGTTGAACTATACAGAAACGTTTACATCTCTTTATGAAGAATCTCCTGCCGAATTGTCTGGAATGGCCTCCGTTGCTGGAATTAAAAAAGGCAAATGGATCGGTGTTGCTCCATTTGCCAAACACCGAGGTAAAATTTATCCAGTGGACGAAATGGAACAAGTCGTTGCCTGTTTGTCGAAATGTGAAGATTATACTGTTTTTTTGTTCGGAGGGCGAGGATATGAGGAGGCAATCCTTGAACAATGGGAGTTTCAATATCCACGTGTTAAAAGTGTTGTAGGTAAATATGCCTTGGATAATGAGTTGGCGTTAATCAGCCAATTGGATGTGCTATTGTGTATGGATTCTGCAAATATGCATTTTGCCTCTTTGGTAGGTACACGAGTGATTTCGATTTGGGGAGCGACGCATCCTTATGCCGGTTTTTATGGTTATCATCAAGATTCCGGTGATGTTATTCAGGAAAATTTACCTTGTCGGCCTTGTTCTGTATTTGGGCAGAAACCATGTTTGCGCGGTGATTGGGCGTGTATGACACTGATAACACCGGAGAGGATTGTTGAAAAGGTAAAGGCATCAATAAAATAGTAAAGAGAAAACTACGATATCATGAGGGTCTGTTATTTTTCAAAATGTTATAAAGAACTATATAGTGCGGGAAGTAAAGCAAAGACCGATATGGAACAGATTATGTGCGATTTAGGATATCGGAATATCGGGTTTCCTTGTCTCGTTTGTTCGAATAAGATACTTGGCTTTGTCATAACTTTGCTCAGTATGATTAAAGTTTGTTTTAAGTTAAGGTCAGGTGATATTTTGATTATACAATATCCTTTGAAAAAATATTATACGTTATTATGTAATATAGTGCATTATCGAGGAGCTAAAGTTATAACCTTGATTCACGATTTAGGCTCTTTCCGACGGAAAAGATTGACAGTCCTTCAAGAAATTGATCGTCTGCAGAATTCTGATTATTTAATAACATTGAATGATTCGATGTCTGCTTGGTTACAAACTAAGGGGTGTGAAGTCCCGAAAGGAGAACTGAAGATTTGGGATTATTTATCTCCAGCCATTGTCTTAAACAAAATAGAACCAGCTACTGACTATACGGTTGTTTATGCAGGCGCGTTGGGATATAATAAAAATCGTTTTTTATATGAGTTGGATCGTTTACCTCGTCAATGGCATCTGAGTGTGTATGGTAAAGGATTAGAAGCTGATAAGATTCTCAATAAAGAATATTTCTCATATAACGGCTTTTTGCCGGCAGATCAATTGATATCTTCGGTACAGGGTGATTTTGGCCTGGTTTGGGATGGAGATTCTTATGAAGCATGTACTGGCAACTATGGTGAATATTTACGATATAATAATCCTCATAAAGTCTCTTTGTATGTCCGTTGTCATCTTCCGCTTATCATTTGGGAGAAGGCTGCATTGGCTCCTTTCATAAAAGAGAAGGAAATAGGTATTTGCATAAATTCTTTGGAAGAACTGGATGGTAAATTGGAGAAATTGACGGTGGATGATTATTTTAAGATGAAATCTCGGGTGATTGAGATAAGTAACTTGTTGTCTGTAGGATATTTTTTTACTAAAGCCTTGGATGAGGCTGTTAAGTTTCTGACAAAATCGGATGTGGCAGATGAAGGTCGTAATTAATCCTAAATACAATTTTCTCACTGATTTTATTTATCATCTTCCTGGATGTTTTTTCAAGGACGGTGAGACTATATACCAAGGACGTAATATCCTTAAAAAGTACGATATACAAGGATATCGTTTGATAGTCAAGAGGTTTAAACGTCCTAATATAATAAACCAGATTGTATATTCTTTTTTTCGTAGATCGAAAGCACGACGCTCTTTTGACTATTCGCTTGAAGTTCAGAAGCGTGGATTTGGAGTTGCAGATCCTATTGCATATATTGAGATAAAGCACGGAGGTTTACTTACCGATAGTTATTATATATCCTTATATATGGAAAGGATGGAAGAACTTCGCGAGTATATGGCTGTGTATAGAGCAGAAGATCGAGAGCTCAGACTGGCTTTTGCACGTTTTACGGCACAATTGCATAAGGCGGAAATATTGCATGTCGATTATTCCCCTGGCAATATCCTGGTAAAGAAACAGGCTGGTTCGTATGTGTTTGCGTTAGTGGATGTCAATCGGATGAAATTTAAAAGTATTTCAGTTGTTGATGCTTGTAAGAATTTAGCTCGTTTGGCAACATCCCGTAAAGTTTTGGATGAAGTGGCGTGTGAATATGCCTCTCAGCGGGGATGGGATAGTTTGGAAATAATGCGCTTGATGGG
>OOCX01001551.1_pt1 | contig 13962 bp, 8 predicted proteins | sample 1671231 | NCBI WGS metagenome assembly OOCX01 (sample SAMN06348135, study PRJEB24527) | human gut metagenome | biome: human gut; feature: ankylosing spondylitis patient; material: feces | host: Homo sapiens | place: China | collected 2015-10 | reverse complement strand
GCGTCGGGCTGGCCTTCGCCGCCGTCGGTTTCCTCGTGGCGGGCATCGTGGGCGTGCCGCTGGCCTTCTACGGCATCAAGCGCGGCTGGTGCACCGGAGGGCGTTCCGGCGAGCTGCCCCAGAACTTCCTGCGCGGCCTTATGGATCGCGGCGACAATCCCCCCTGTTCCCACAGCACCACCCACCCCGCCAACATCGACAACCTCGGCTTCCATGTGGGCCTCATGGCGGCGATCTATGGCGTGGCCTATCTTTTCGGGCTGTTGTTCTCCAAGTACATGCCCGCCGGCATCGCGGGGCTCGGTTTCGGCCTGACTTTCTGCTGGGGCATGTTCCTCGCCATGCTGCTGCGCAAGTTCATGGGCAAGATCGACATCCTGCACCTCATAGACGGCGAAACGACCCGGCGTCTGGTCGGCGGTTCCGTGGACTTCATGATCTGCGCCGTGTTCCTCGGCATTGAAATGAGGGCCCTTCAGGAGGTGCTGCTGCCCTTCATCGTCGCCATCGCCGTCGCCACATTCATTACCCTGATCATTTGCGTGTGGTTCGGCCGCCGCTCCCCCGAGTACGGCTTCGAGCGCTGCCTGATCATGTTCGGTTACGCCACGGGCACGGCGGCTTCGGGCCTGCTGCTGCTCCGCATCGCCGATCCGGATTACGAAACCCCCGTCGCGGTGGAAGGCGGCCTCATGAACGTCTTTTCCTGCCTGACCTTCCTGCCGGTCACGCTGTCCATGCCGTTCGCGCCGCTGCCGGGATATCCCATCGTCTGGGTGTTCGCAGCGGTCATCATTGCGACGCCCATCGCCATGTATCTCTTGAAGTTCATCCGCAAGCCCGCGTTCTGATCCCCCATCGGAAACGGATTGCACATGAGGGATGCGGGGGTTAGCCCCCGGAGGAAAGGGAATGCCGGGTTTCCCTCACCCGGAGTACGTTCAACCCAAAGGAGAGAGGAAGATGAAGAGACTGATGACGCTTTTGTTGGCCGCCGGTTTGGTTCTTGGCGCAACTTCCGCCGCGAAGGCGGTCGACTTCAAGATGACGGGCTTGTGGCAGAACCGTGTATCGTTCGCCGACCGCAATTTTGAAAAGCATAACGGCGACGATAAGATGCGTGCCGCTACCCGTCTGCGTACCCAGATCGACGTGATCGCTTCGGAATCCCTGAAGGGCGTGATGTTCTTCGAAATCGGCCACCAGAACTGGGGCAAGTCCGCTCAGGGCGCGGCCCTTGGCACGGACGGCAAGGAAGTGAAGGTCCGTTACAGCTATGTGGACTGGGTTGTCCCGCAGACCGACGTCAAGGTTCGCATGGGCCTCCAGAAGTATACGCTGCCGAACTTTACCGGCATCGGTTCCCCGATCCTCGACGCTGACGGCGCGGGCATCACCATCAGCAACCAGTTCACTGAAAACGTGGGTACGAACCTGTTCTGGCTGCGCGCCGCGAACGACAATGATCCCGAAATGACGAAGCACGACGCCCACGACGCGCTGGACTTCATCGGCCTGACCGTGCCGCTGACCTTTGACGGCGTGAAGGTAACCCCGTGGGGCATGGGCGGCATCATCGGGCAGGACAGTTTCAAGGGCAGCGGTCCTGACATGACCGGCATCGCCATGCCCGGCATGTTGCCTCTCGGCGGCGACGCGGCCATAGCCGCTTCCTCCGACAAGGATCACGGCAGCATCTGGTACGGCGGCATCGCCGCGGACGTGACCTATTTTGAGCCTTTCCGCTTTGCCCTCGACGCCGCCTACGGCAGCGTGGATATGGGCACCAGCAAATACAAGGACAAGAACTTCGACGTGAAGCGCTCCGGCTGGTACGCCGCGTTCCTCGCCGAATACAAGCTGGAATCCTGCACCCCCGGCCTGCTGTTCTGGTATTCCTCGGGCGACGACGCCAACCCTTACAACGGTTCCGAACGTCTGCCCTCCATCGACCCCGATGTGTATGTGACCTCCTACGGCTTCGACGGCACGAACTTCTGCCGCGCCCAGCAGGTCCTCGGCACCAGCGTCGACGGCACGTTCGGCATCGTGGCCCACTTGAAGGACATTTCTTTCTTTGAAGACCTCAGCCACACCCTCCGCGTGGCCTTCTATCGCGGTACCAACAATACCGAAAATGTCCGCCAGAAGATGATCACGAAGCCCTCCGAAACGGTTTCCTCCATGTACTACATGACCACCGCCGACAAGGCCTCGATGCTCTCGGCCCCGTTCGCGATGATGGTCTTCCGCCCCGACACGCAGGAGATCCTATGGAGCAACGACAGCTTCATGCAGCTCACCGGCGTGCGCGAGGATATCTTCGACAACCGCATCGACGACATTCTCCCCGATTTTCCGACGCACTGGCTGCTCGAGGGCAAGAGCGAATGCCCGGACACGGTGATGATGGGCGGGCGTCACTTCCGCGTGTTCGGCAATCTGAGCCATCCCTCCTCCCGCCGCGGCGGACAGAGCCTTCTTGCCACAACGTACTGGACGGACGTGACCGAGCAGGACTCGCTGCGCGAGGAGAACGAGAGCCGCCGCCCCATCGTCTCGATCATCGTGATCGACAACTACGAAGAGCTGATGAAAGCTGGCAGCGAGGCGTCGCGCAGCGCGGTGCTCGCCGCCATCGACGAAAAGATCAGCACATGGCTCAAGGATTCGCACAGCCTGCTGCGCAAATTCGATCGTAACCGCTACGTGCTCGTCACGACCGAGCAGGAGTATCAAAAGCTGCTTGAGGGTAAATTCTCCGTGCTCGACGCGGTGCGAAGCGTCGTCACTGAGGACGGCGTCGCCGCAACGCTCTCGATCGGCGTGGGCAAGGATGTGGATGACTACGAAACGCTCTATCAGAACGCCATGCTCTCGATCGAAATGGCGCTCTCGCGCGGCGGCGACCAGGTCGTCGTGCGCAACCGCCTCGACTTTGAATTCTACGGCGGCAAGGCCAAGTCCCCCGAAAAGCGCACGAAGGTCAAATCCCGCGTGATGGCCAACGCCCTCGGCGAGCTCATTTCCGACGCAGGCCAGATCTTCGTCATGGGCCACGCGCACGCGGACATGGATGTGGTCGGCGCGGCGGCCGGCATCTGCTGCATCGCGCGCAAGCGCGGCAAAAAGGCGCAGATCGTCATCGACATGGAGGACAACGTCGCAAAGCCGCTGCTCAGTAAGCTTGCGGCTCTTCCGGAATACAAGGACGCCTTTATCTCCGGCAACGACGCGTTCATCTCCGCCCAGCCGGGCGCGCTGCTCGTCGTGGTGGACACAAACCGTCCCGACCTTGTCGAATCCGAGCAGCTGCTTGATGCGTGCAACCGCGTGGCGGTCATCGACCACCACAGAAGAGCCGCGAATTATATCGAATCCGCCGCGCTCAACTTCCACGAGCCCTACGCCTCGAGCGCGTCCGAGCTCGTGACGGAGCTTTTGCAATACCTCGCCGACCCGACCGATTTACTGCGCGCGGAGTCCGAGGCGCTGCTCGCGGGCATCGTGCTCGACACGAAGAACTTCACGATGCGCACCGGCGGGCGCACGTTTGAAGCCGCCGCGTTCCTGCGCCGCGCGGGCGCGGACACGTCGGACGTACAGCGACTCTTCCAGAGCGACCTTGCCGGCATGATCGAGCGCTATGACATCATCCGTCACGCCGAGCTCGTGCACGGCGACATTGCCGTGGCGGCGGTTGAAAAGGAGATCGACCGCGTGACCGCCGCCAAGGCGGCCGACGAGCTTCTGACGCTCTCGGGCATTCACGCCTCGTTCGTGCTGTTCAAGAACGGCACGGGCGTGAACCTGTCCGCGCGCTCGCTTGGCGAGATCAACGTGCAGTTCATCATGGAAAAACTCGGCGGCGGCGGCAACTCTACTACCGCCGGCGGCCAGGTGGCCGATGCCAGCGTCGACGAGGTGCGGGCGCGTCTGCTCAACGCCATCGACGAATATATGGAAGAGTGACGCTCTTCCCCCACAACGTAAATCACCCCACAAGGAGGAAACAGATATGAAAGTCATTTTAACGCAGGATGTGAGAGGTCAGGGCAAAAAGGGCCAGCTCATCGACGCAGCCGAGGGCTATGCAAGAAACTTCCTGCTGCCCCGCAAGCTCGCCGTGCTCGCCACGGCTGACGCCATCAACACCATGAACCTGAAGGAAAAGGCCCGCCGCGCCGAGGAGGCCGCGAACCGTCAGGCCGCTGTCGAAATGGGCGGCAAGCTCAAAAATGTGACCGTCAAACTCACGGCCAAGGGCGGCAAAGAGGGCAAGCTCTTCGGTGCCATCACGAGCAAGGAGATCTCCGAGGGCCTTGCGAGCCAGTACCAGCTCGACGTGCCCAAGCAGAAGATCGTGCTCGACGAGCCCATCAAGGCTTTCGGCACCTACGAAGTCAGGGCCAAGCTCGGCTACGAAGTGAGCGCCAAGTTCTCCGTCAGCGTGAGCGAGAAGTAAGGCGCAAGATTACGCAATTAAGGAGGTCTTCTCGTGGAAGATATCTTCTACCGGCAGATGCCTCATTCGCTCGAGGCCGAGCAGTCGGTGCTCGGCTCGATGCTCATCGACGCAAACTGCGTCAAGGACGTGATGGAGCAGCTCCGTCCCGATGATTTTTACTTAAAGCAGAACCGCGAGATCTTCGAGACGATCTACTCCATGTTCGTCTACTCCAAGCCCATCGACGGCGTGACCGTCGCGGGCGAGATGGAGAAAAACGGCACCTATGAGGAAAGCACGACGCGCCCGTACCTCGCCCAACTGATGGACGTGACGCCCACGAGCGCAAACGTGATGGAATACGTCGGCATCGTACGCGACAAGGCGCTGCTGCGCGCGCTCTATACCGTGGCGGGGGAAATTTCCACCATGGTGCAGGACGGCACAGGCGGCGCGTCCAGCGTGCTCGACGCGGCGGAGCAGAAAATTTACGCCGTGCGCCGCGGGCGCAGCGCGCAGAGCATGGCGAGCATCGGCGTCGTTTTGCAGGGCGTTCTGGACCATCTGAGCGAGCTGAGCGCCAACGGCGGCAAGACGCTGCCGGGTCTTCCTACGGGCTTTGGCGTACTGGACGACAAAATGAATGGCCTCAACAAATCGGACCTTGTGCTGCTGGCCGCGCGTCCCGGTATGGGTAAAACGAGTATGGCGCTCAACCTTGCGCTGAACGTCGCGCGCTCGAGCGGGCAGGCCGTGGCCGTGTTTTCGCTCGAAATGTCGCGCGAGCAGCTCGTGACGCGTATCTTATCGAATCAGGCGACGGTCGAGAACCAGCGTCTCGTGACAGGCAACCTGCGCGAGCAGGATTGGGTCAACATCGCAAACGCCGCGTCGGTCCTCTCGGGGCTCGACATTCTGATCGACGACAATCCGCTGCTCACCGTTGCCGACATGAACGCCAAGTGCCGCCGTATCGACAATTTGGGGCTCGTCGTCATCGACTACTTGCAGCTGATGGCGTCCTCCGGCACGAAGGGCTACAGCGGCGAGAGCCGCCAGCAGGTGGTCAGCGATATTTCCCGTATGCTCAAGATCATGGCAAAGGAGCTTCAGGTTCCCGTGCTGTGTCTTTCCCAGCTCTCGCGTGCGAACGAAAAGCGCGAGGATAAGCGCCCCATGCTCTCCGACCTTCGTGAATCGGGCGCCATCGAGCAGGACGCGGATATCGTCATGTTCCTGTACCGCGACGATTATTACAACGAGGACTCGGAAAAGCGCAACATCGCCGAGTGCATCATCGCCAAGAACCGCCACGGCGAAACCGGCAAGGTTGAGCTCGCCTGGTCGCCGCAGTATACGACGTTCTCGTCGCTCGACTACCGGCATGAAGAGGACTGAGCTGCCGCGCGCGGAAGCACTCTGCGCGCGCTATCTCGACAAGAACCAGCCCGTGCTCGCCGCCGTGTCCGGTGGTTTGGACTCGATGTGTTTACTGCATTTTCTGCGCGGGCAGGGGTATGACGTCTCCTGTGCGCACTTCAACCACCAGCTTCGTGGCGAAGAGGCTGCGCGTGACGAAGACTTCGTCCGCGCGTGGTGCGAAAAAGAGGGCATTCCTTTCTATCCGGGCACCGGCGATGTGCGCGCCCACGCGCACGCGACCGGCAAAACCGAGGAGGAGGCTGGGCGCGACCTGCGCTACGCCTTTCTCCGCGAAACGGCAAAGTCGCTCGGCGCGCAGATCGCGCTGGCGCACCACTTAGATGACAATGCGGAAACAGTGCTCTTGAACCTCGTCCGCGGGACGGATCTGCGCGGCCTGTGTGGTATGCGCCCAAAGCAGGGCGACATTGCCCGCCCGTTTTTGGAGCAGACGCGTGAAGAGCTTGTCGCCTATGCGCGCGCTCACAACATCCCGCATGTCGAGGATCACACGAACGCGGACCCGAACGCCGCCGCACGAAACTATCTGCGGCTTGAAATTCTGCCGCGGCTCAGGGAGCTCAATCCCCGCGCGCCTCAGCACATCGCCGCGACGGCGCGCTCATTGACCGTGCTCGACGATGCACTCGAGCACGCGGCGGAAGCCGCACTTTCCCATGCAAAAGCGCAGGACGGCGGTATTTCGCTGTCGCTGGACTGCTTTCTTGCCGCCGATGAAGTCGTGCAGCCACGTATCCTGCTGCACTTGGCCGACGCGCTCGGCCTCGGGCGCAAGGACATCGGGCGCAAGCAGCTCGACGCGATCTGCGCCCTTGCGCAGAGAGGCGGCAGCGCCGAGCGGCGCTATACGCTGCCGCAGGGCGCGACTGTCCGCATCGCGGACGACGCGCTGACGATGGCATTCTCCCCCGCCGCGCTGCCAAAGGCGGCGCTTGTGGAAAACGTTCCCCTCCCATGGGGCAATTTCGAGCTGACGCTGCTGCATAAGCCCGACGGCGAGGGCATTTCGCTCCGCGCGCCAGAAGACGGTGAGATCATCACCGTCGCCCCGTGCGACCTGAACGCGCGCTTAATGCTTCAAGGCGCGAACGGCGCGCGCAGCGTGAAACGGCTGTGCGTCGACCGAAAGCTCTCCCTCACCGAGCGCGACGCGCTCCCCGCCCTTTATGTGGGCGGCCGGCTTGCCGCAGTGTGGCGGCTGGGGACGGACGTTACTTTCCTGCCGAAAGGCGGAGACGCAGCGTGCTTCGTGCGCATCATTCCCAGATAACGTCAATTTGTGCGACCTGCGGCGGAATGCCGCATCAGATACAACAAATACGAATAAAAAGAAAGTGGAGAAAAAAGCTATGGCTAAGAGCAATATGGATCAGGATATCCTGAAGGTACTGTATTCCGAGGAGCAGCTCAAAACGCGCGTACAGGAGATGGGCGACGAGCTCTACGAGCGCCTCAAGGACAAAAATCCCCTGTTTCTCGGCGTGCTGAAGGGTTCTTTTATCTTCATGGCCGACATCGTGCGCGCCTGCCAGCTCAAGAGCGACATTGAATTCATCGCCGTCTCGTCCTATCAGAACGCGACGACCTCGTCCGGCGTCGTGCAGATCACGCGCGATCTCCAGCAGGACATCACGGGCCGCGATATCGTCGTCATCGAGGACATTCTCGACTCCGGCAACACGCTCTACTTCCTCAAGAATTACTTTATGACCAAGGGCGCTTCCAGCGTGACCGTCGTGACGCTGCTCGACAAGCCCGCCCGCCGCACCAAGCCCATCGCCGCCGACCTCGCAGGCTTTGAAGTGCCCGACGAATTCGTCGTCGGCTACGGCCTCGACTACGCGCAGAAGTACCGCAATATGCCGTACATCGGCGTGCTCAAGCCCGAGGTTTACGCCAACTGATTCAAAAAACAGCAAACGCTGTTTTTGAGAAGGCTGCACTCCGCTGCAGCGCACTCGCTATCGCTCGCACGTTTGCGGAGCGAGCGGTGTTATTTCCGACGCACTTGTCGTTGGAAATAACGATCTCACATTTTTTCACGCCTGCGGGCGTCTGGACAGCCGTTAGCAGCTCTGCTGCTCTACGGATGTCGCGTGCCCCTTGCGGGCAGAAACTCTGCGAGGCTTTTATCTTTGCAGTGCAAGGAGGATATCCCATTGACTCAACAGACCAAGCGTCCCAATCTTTTGCCGTATCTGCTGGTGCTGCTGGTGCTCGTCGGCGTCTACGGCTTTATGAACAAGCCGGTGGAGGCCGAACCGTCGTATGCCGAGGTACGCGAGCTGTTCGAATCCGAGCAGGTCTCGGCCTTCACGGTGACGGACACCACGCTGCGCATGAAGCTGCGCGAGCCCATCGACGGCAAAACGGAGCTCAAAAAGGACCTTTTCAGCGTGACGCTCTTCTATGACGACTTAGGCGAGCTCATCGAGCAGCAGAAGGCCGACGGCATCATCGAGGACTACGACTTCACCGCCGACCACTCGATCAACTATGTCGCGATGTTCGCGCCCTATATTCTGGCGGTGCTCGGCATCTTCGCCATCTGGTACTTCCTCTCCCTCCGCTCCGCGGGCGGAGGCGGCGGCGACCGCATGGCGAAGTTCGGCACGGCGTCGTTCAAGACCGGCGGGGACAATAAGCGCCCCACGACGTTCTCTGACGTCGCCGGTGCGGACGAGGAAAAAGAGGAATTGCAGGAGATCGTCGACTTTTTGAAGGCGCCGGGCAAGTTCATCGACCTCGGCGCGCGCATCCCCAAGGGCGTGCTGCTCGTCGGCCCTCCGGGCACGGGTAAAACGCTGCTGGCCCGCGCCGTCGCGGGCGAGGCGGGCGTGCAGTTTTTGTCGATCTCCGGCTCTGACTTTGTCGAGATGTATGTCGGCGTCGGCGCGAGCCGCGTGCGCGACCTCTTCGAACAGGCGAAAAAGGTCGCCCCCGCGATCATCTTCATCGACGAGATCGACGCCGTGGGCCGTCAGCGCGGCACGGGCCTCGGCGGCGGCCACGACGAGCGCGAGCAGACGCTCAACCAGCTGCTCGTCGAAATGGACGGCTTCGGTACGAATCAGGGCGTCGTCGTCATGGCGGCGACGAACCGCGCCGACATCCTCGACCCCGCGCTGCTGCGCCCGGGCCGCTTCGACCGTCAGGTCTACGTGGGGCTTCCCGACATCCGCGGCCGCGAGGAGATCCTGAAGATCCATGTCAAGAATAAGCCCCTTGCCGAGGATGTGGACCTCTCCACCGTCGCCAAGGGAACGCCCGGCTTCACGGGCGCGGACCTCGAGAACCTCTCGAACGAGGCGGCGCTGCTCGCCGCGCGCCGCGGCAGCAAGCTCATCACGATGTCCGATTTCTCCGAGGCGGAGATCAAGGTCATCGCAGGTCCCGAGAAGAAGAGCCGCGTCGTCAGCGAGCACGAGCGCAAGCTGACCGCCTATCACGAGGCCGGTCACGCCATCGTGATGCACGCGCTGCCGACGCACGACCCTGTGCACCAGATCACGATCGTTCCGCGCGGCGGCGCGGGCGGCATGACGATCTCGCTGCCCACGGAGGACCGCTCGTACCAGTCCAAGCGCTATATGGAAGAGCAGATCGTCTCGCTGCTTGGCGGGCGCGTGGCGGAAAAGCTGATGCTCGGCGACATTTCGACCGGCGCGTCGAACGACATCCAGCGCGCCTCGCAGATTGCGCGCAAGATGGTCACGGTGTACGGCATGAGCGACAGGCTCGGCTCGATCTCGTTCGAATCCGGCCACGATGAAATTTTCATCGGCCGCTCGATGGCGCAGGCCAAGCCGTATTCCGAGCAGGTCGCCGCACAGATCGACGAGGAGGTCAAGTCCATCATCGACGCGGCCTACGAGCGCTGCGAGGACATCCTCTCGCGCGATCAGAAGCACCTCATCGCCGTGGCAGAATTCCTGCTTGCGCATGAGACGATGAGCGCTGAGGAATTCGAGGCCGTCTTCACCGACGAAGCCGTCGGCCATGACAAAATCTAATCCTGCTATGAATAAAATATCTCACCAGCAGGCCGCTGGTGAGATATTTTTTCGCATTTTCGCAAGAATTCCTGCATTTTTAGCGTCTCTCCCCTTGCCAATTCGGTTTCTTCTGCTATAATGGGGCATTAGTCATTCCATTTACATGAAAAAAAAGAGAGAATCGAACATGAAAAAAAGCAGTAGTTTCAGCGGCTCGCTCGGCTTTGTGCTGGCCGCGGCGGGCAGCGCAGTGGGCGTCGGCAATATCTGGCGCTTCCCCTATCTCTGCGCCAAGGACGGCGGCGGACTGTTTCTGCTCGTCTACCTCGTGCTGGTGCTGACATTCGGCTTCACCCTGCTGACGACCGACGTAGCCATCGGCCGCCGCACAAAGCAGAATGCGCTCAACGCCTTTGCAACGCTCAACAAAAAGTGGAAGTTCTTGGGCTACCTCACCTTCCTCGTCCCCACGCTCATCATGACGTATTACTCCGTCATCGGCGGCTGGATCACGAAGTATTTTACCCTCTACCTCGTCTCAAGCGGCGATGCCGCCGCGCAGGACGGGTTCTTCACCTCGTTCATCACCTCCCCCGTCTCGCCCATCGTCTTCATGCTGATCTTTTTGGCGCTGACGGCGTGGGTCGTGTACTGCGGCGTTGAAAAGGGCATTGAAAAATACTCCCGCTACATCATGCCGGGTCTGCTCCTTCTCATCATCGGCATCGCCATCTTCTCGCTCACGCTCTCTTACACCGACGAGAGCGGCATGACGCGCACGGGTATCGAAGGATTGCTCGTCTACATTAAGCCCGACTTCACGGGCCTGACCGTCCAGCGCTTTTTGAACATCGCGCTCGACGCGATGAGTCAGCTCTTCTTCTCGCTCAGTGTCAGCATGGGCATCATGATCACCTACGGCAGCTACGTCAAGGACGACGTCGACCTCAACAAGGCCAACAACCAGATCGAAATTTTCGACACGGGCGTCGCGTTCCTCGCGGGCCTCATGATCATCCCCGCCGTCTATGTCTTCCTCGGCACCGAGGGCATGGCCAGCGGCCCGAGCCTAACGTTCATCAGCCTGCCGAAGGTCTTTGCCGCGATGGGCGGCGTGGGCCGCGTCGTGGGCGCGGTGTTCTTCCTCGCGCTCGGCTTCGCCGCGCTGACGAGCTGCGTGTCCGTCATGGAGACGCTTGTCGCCAACTGCATGGAGATTTTCCACAAGTCGCGCAAGGAGATGTGCGCCGCCGTGGGCGTCTACTCTCTTGTCACGGCAGTTCTCATCTGCCTGGGTTACAACGCGCTCTACTTTGAGCTCCCGCTGCCCAACGGCTCGACCGCGCAGCTGCTCGACGTGATGGACTACATCAGCAACAGCTTCCTGATGCCGTTCATCAGCCTGCTCACGAGCATTTTAGTCGGCTGGGTCGTGGGCCCGAAGTGGATCATCGCCGAGGTCGAGAAAAACGACGAACACTTCGGCCGCGCTAAGCTCTACAGCGTGATGATGAAGTATGTCGTGCCCGTTGTCATGCTCATCCTGTTTTTGACCTCCACGGGGCTCGGCAGCCTGATCTTCGGCGGCAGGTAAGAAATTTTGGCAAAAAAGGGAACGCTTGCGCGTTCCCTTTTCTTTTGCTCTCCCGCCTTTTTCTCCGTTCAAAGTGTGCAAAATATGTTTTTCCGCCGCGCAGTTTTTTGTCAAAAGCGCAAATTTCTTTTTCCCTGCTTGACAAAGCGGGGGCGGGTGATTATAGTAGCATCACTGAATCTCATAGTTCACAAATACCATGACGGGGAAAAATTCGTCCTACAGACGCTTCAGAGAGTTGCCGGTCGCTGCGAGGCAATGCAGAGCGGGATGATGTCACTGGCCCCTGAGTAGCTTCGCTGAGACATTCGTTTAGGCGGAGCCGGATCTCCTCACCGTTACCAACGAGGCGCATTCGTTTGATTTTCAAGCCGATGCAGAAAGCGGGCATTTCATATGCCAACAAGAGTGGTACCGCGGAAGTTTTGAGCTTTCGTCTCTTCAAGGGAAGAGACGGAGGCTTTTTTTGTTGCTATGCGAGAGAAAAAAGCAGGAGGAACACCCCATGAAGCGCATTAAAATTTTTGACACGACCTTACGAGACGGCGAGCAGTCCCCGGGCTGCAGCATGAATCTGACGGAAAAGATCGAAATGGCCCGCCAGCTTGAAAAGCTGGGCGTCGACGTGATCGAGGCGGGCTTCGCCATCGCGTCTCCGATGGACCACAAGAGCGTGCAGGCCATCGCCGCCGCGGTGACGAACTGCACGGTCGCCTCGCTCGCGCGCTGCGCCAAGGGCGATATCGACGCGGCGTGGGACGCCGTGAAGGAAGCGAACCACCCCCGCATCCACGTCTTCCTCGCGACGAGCGACATCCACATGGAGTACAAGCTCAAGATGACGCGCGAGCAGGTCATCGACCGCATCCGCGAGATGGTCGCCTACGCCAAGAGCTATTGCGATGACATCGAGTTTTCCGCCGAGGACGCCTCCCGCTCCGACTGGGCATTTCTGTCCCATTGCTACTCCACTGCCGTCGCCGCGGGCGCGACGACGCTGAATGTGCCCGACACCGTCGGCTACTCCACGCCGCAGGAGATGTATGACCTCATCACGTACCTGCGCAAAAACATCGAAGGCGTCGAGCATGTCGACATCTCCGTCCACTGCCACAACGACCTCGGCATGGCGGTGGCCAATTCGCTCGAATGCGTCCGCGCGGGCGCGACGCAGGTCGAATGCACGGTCAACGGCATCGGCGAGCGCGCGGGCAACGCGAGCCTTGAAGAGATCGTCATGGCGCTGCGCACGAGAAAGGACTTCTACGACGCCGAGACCGGCGTGAACACCAAGCAGATCTACCGCTCGAGCAAGCTGCTGAGCAACATCACGGGCGTGCCCATCCCGCCGAGCAAGGCCATCGTCGGCGCGAACGCCTTCGCGCACGAGTCGGGCATCCATCAGCACGGCGTCATTGCCAATGCAAGAACGTACGAGATCATGAACTCCACCGACGTCGGCATCCCGCAGAACACGATGGTGCTCGGCAAGCACTCCGGCAAGCACGCGCTGCGCGAAAAGCTCGAATCCATGGGCTATGAATTGAGCGACGAGGAGCTTGAAAGCGTGTTCACCCGCTTCAAGGATCTCGCCGACAAGAAAAAGAACATCACGAGCAGCGACATTGAGGCGCTCGTGCTCCACCGCCAGGCCGCGATGCAGGGCAGCTGCCAGCTCGTGAGTCATGTGGTCAACACGGGCCACGGCGTGCCGAACATCTCGTGCATCAAGCTCCAGCGCGGCGACGAGCAGATCGAAGATGTCGCCATCGGCACGGGCCCGCTGGACGCCTCGTTCAAGGCTATCAACCGCATGCTCCAAATGGACGTAAAGCTCGAGAGCTTCAGCCTGAACGCCGTCACGGACGGCGAGGACGCCATCGGCGAGGCCGTGGTCAAGGTCTCCGGCCCCGACGGGCGGTCGTACACCGGCTCGGGTCTCTCGACCGATATCATCGAATCGTCGATCCGCGCCTACGTTAACGGCATCAACAAGATCATGGAATCCGGCAACTGAAAGGAGAAACGCGACATGGGCATGACAATGACGCAGAAAATTCTCGCCAAGCACGCAGGACTTGAGAGCGTGCGCGCGGGCCAGCTCATCCAGGCAAAGCTCGACCTCGTCCTCGGCAACGACATCACGACCCCCGTGGCTATCAACGAATTTGAATCCGCGGGCTTTGAAAAGGTCTTCGACAAGAGCCGCATCGCCATGGTGATGGACCACTTCGCACCGAACAAGGACATCAAGTCCGCCACGCAGTGCAAGCAGTGCCGCACCTTTGCCCGCCGCTTCGACATCGACCATTTTTACGATGTCGGCACGATGGGCATCGAGCACGCGCTGCTGCCCGAGCAGGGGCTTGTCGCCCCGGGCGAGGCCGTGATCGGCGCGGACTCGCACACCTGCACCTACGGCGCGCTCGGCGCATTCTCCACCGGCGTCGGCTCCACCGATATGGCCGCCGGCATGGCTACCG
>OOCX01001542.1_pt1 | contig 14017 bp, 9 predicted proteins | sample 1671231 | NCBI WGS metagenome assembly OOCX01 (sample SAMN06348135, study PRJEB24527) | human gut metagenome | biome: human gut; feature: ankylosing spondylitis patient; material: feces | host: Homo sapiens | place: China | collected 2015-10 | reverse complement strand
ATCAGCATGGTTTCGTACTTTGCCATTTTGTAGCACCTCCTTTTGGACTTAAGGGCCTCAAGAATATGAGGCCAAGGGTACACAGCCAGCGCGGCGTCGCGCGGACTGTGCGGCGTGTCTGTTCAGACAGCAACTTATTATAGCAAGCCCCGCAAAAATTGTCAAGCCCTCCCGCAGGATTTTTTTCGTATTTTTGAGCGCATGACAGCAAAATCTCCCTCATCATTCTTTTTATGCTTTTCCAGTATATCCGTCATATCTCTTTTATATGGCATCATTCGTCATTTCCAAGCCAGTTTTCCTTTGCATTTCGCCGAAAGATGGACTATAATAAAAGACGTCCTTCTCCCCTTCTGTCTTCGTGCGCGGCGCATGGCAGGGCTTACGGGGGAGCAGGACGATTGCTAACGTTAAAGGAAGGATCGCATATGTATTCCATCTTTCGGAATCTCGCCCTCATCCTCATCAGCGCCAAGTTCTTTGCGCTGCTCGCCCGCAAATGCCGGGCGCCGCAGGTGGTGGGTGAGATCATCGCAGGTCTTGTCATCGGTCCCTGTCTGCTGAATCTCGTGCAGCCCAGCGACTCCATCGCCATTTTTGCTGAGATCGGTGTCGTGCTGCTGATGTTCACCACCGGCCTCGGCACCAACCTTCAGGAGCTGATGCGGGCCGGCCCCATCGCCACCCTCATCGCCTGCGTGGGCGTGGCCGTGCCTCTGGCAGGCGGCACCCTGCTCTACAGCCTGTTCTACGGCTTCTCGGCGCTGGGCAGCCCGGAGTTTTATCGGGCGCTCTTCATCGGCACCATCATGACGGCCACCAGCGTCTCCATCACCGTCGCCACCCTGCAGGAGCTGGGCAAGCTCAAGAGCTTCCTCGGCACCACCATCGTCAGCGCAGCCGTCATTGATGATGTCATCGGCATCGTGGTGCTCACCTGTGTGCTGGGTGCCAGCGGCGGCGCAGACACCAGCCTCGTCGATGTGCTGATGGACACCGTCCTCTTCTTCATCGCAGCCATCGTCATCGGCCTCATCATCCACAAGGCCATGCTCTGGCTGGACCGCCGCAACCCCCACACCCAGCGCATCACCATCGTCAGCCTCGCCTTCTGCTTTGCGATGGCCTACATCGCGGAGCAGTATTTCGGCATCGCCGACATCACGGGCGCTTACATTGCCGGCATCGTGCTCTGCTCCCTTGAGGATGCGCCCTACATCGAGCGCCGTGTGGACATCAGCGGCTATATGCTGTTCTCCCCCGTCTTCTTCGTCAGTATCGGCCTGAAGACCGACATCAGCGGCCTGACACCCACCATCCTGCTGTTCAGCGCCTGCTTCGTGGCCGTCGCCCTGCTCACCAAGATCATCGGCTGCGGCCTCGCCGCGAAGGTCTGCCGCTTCAACTGGCCGGACTCCCTCAAAGTGGGCGTCGGCATGATGACCCGCGGCGAGGTGGCCCTCATCGTGGCCCAGAAGGGCCTCGGGGCCGGTGTGGTGGACCCTGTTTACTTCACCGCCGTCATCCTGCTCATCGTCGTGTCCTCTATCGTGACGCCGCTGGCGCTGAAGGGGCTGTTTGCGAAAGGTTAAACCTTGAGCGAAAGCCTCTCCCTTTGGGAGAGGTGTCACCGAAGGTGACGGAGAGGGCAAGCTCGTCTCCCAAGAGCATCCACACAGCGATACGCACCGGCTTTTGTCAGAGCGATGCTATCGCTGTGTTTTTGTTTTCTCGTAGCAGCCTTGCCCTCTCAGGCGCTTCGCGCCAGCTCTCCCAGAGGGAGAGCCATTGGCAGACCGGGCCACTTTCCGCTGACCGCTGGAAGCTCAATATAACGTAAAAGATAGTGCCCTGCTACAGAGGGCAGCAGCTTCGGGACAATATCTCTTGTCAAGCTGTTGTGAATCTCTGTAGCAGGGCACTACTGTTTTCGGATAGAGTAAGCTTTGCTCGTCCCGCGTGGGTCTGACCGGCACGCCAGTGGCTCCCCCTTTGGGGGAGCTGGCATCGCGCAGCGATGACTGAGAGGGCTAGGGCGCTGACGAGGAGCCAGTACCTCTCCCTCCGGGAGAGCTGTCACCGAAGGCGACTGAGAGGGCTACGTGCTAAATCCCTCAAACGACCTGAATGCGGCCTGCGCCATACGGATTCTCGTAGTTCAGCAGGTAGCCCGGATAGCTTGCCAGCGGGCTGTTGGCGCTGCTCAGGACAGGCACATCGTTCACAGCGTCGAAGATCATGGCGTAGGTGGACATGACGAGGTAGTCCTCAGAGACATAGTCCTTGATGAGCTCTGCGCCGTCGAACATGGCGAAGCCATCGCCCAGATTGCGCAGGGTGTAGTTCATGCCGGCCAGCGCATAGGTGCGGTTCAGGTCCAGCGGCTCGTAAGTGCCGGTCTTCCTGTTGTAGATGCGCACGTTCTGGACACGGGGCGTGCCGGTGGCGCTGCCCATCCAGACATTCTTGTCGTCGGTGAGGACGGTGTTGGGGATGTCGGTGTGGATCTCGTAGGTCGCACCGGCAACATGCAGGAAACCGCCGTTCTCCTTGCCCTCCGGGCCGACGAAGCGGGCGCCGAACTCCAGAGCATCCTGGATCTGCTTGCCGGTAACAGACATCAGGCAGGCCACATTGCCGAAGGGGCTGACCTGCTTGCAGGTCTTGAAGGTCCACTTGCCGGCGTTCACATCGGTGCGGATGCCGCCGCCGTTCATCATAGCGATGTCGCAGTCCAGCTGCTCGACCTCATTGAAGTAAGTATAGATGCCGTCGGCCACGAAGTCGCCGAGGTTGGTCTCGCCCATACGGATGCGGCGCTTGCCGGCAGCGGGGTCGTTGATGTAGAATTTGATGTCCGTGGTCGCGATCTGCTCGCCCAGCATAGCGTCCACATCGTTGATCCAGGCTTCTGCGGTAGCGGCCACCGCGGCGTCGGAGACATCAGCGGTGGAGATGAGCTCGGTGGTGATCGCGCCGTCTTCGGCGATGGTCATCTTACCGACGTTTGCCAGATAAGAGCCGGTCTGGGTCAGGGTGACAGCCTTGCCGGCTGCATCGTAGACCTGCTTGTTCTCCATGACGGTATGAGAGTGGCCGTCGATGAAGGCGTCAAAGCCGGTGGTGTTGGCAATGACTTCCTCACTGGTCCAGGGAGAGGAGGACGGGTCAACGCCCAGATGGCCCAGACCGATGATGATGTCTGCGCCCAGGGTCTTGGCCTTGTCGATGGCCTTCTGGACGGCGTCGTACAGTTTCCTGCCGTCGTCACCGCCTAGGATGTCGTAGATGTACTTGGTCTGCTTGGCGTTCATGAAGTAAGCAGGAGTGGACTTGGTGAAGGACTCGGGGGTCGTGATGCCCACGAATGCGATCCACTTGCCGCCTGCGGGGAACAGCTTGACAGCGGGCAGGACGCGCAGTCCGGTGCGCAGGTCCACCCAGTTGCAGGAGACATAGGGGAAGTCTGCTTCCTTGATGATGGCCTTTGCGCGGGCCATGCCGTAGTCGAACTCGTGGTTGCCCGGAGTAGCGATGTCGTAGCCAGCCTCATTCATCAGCTCGATGATGGTAGCGCCGTCGTCCATGGAGCCGTAGGCCGTACCCTGAATATGGTCGCCTGCGTCCACCAGCAGGACGGGCTTGCCCTCATCCACGTAGCCCTGCTTCATGGCAGCGATCGCAGCATAGGTCAGTTTGGGAGACTTGTTGTCGATGTAGGTGTGGACATCGTTGGTGTACAGGATGGTGACAGCGGCATCCTTGCCCGTCAGGAAACCGGCCGAAGCCTGAGGAACGGCAGCAGCCATGGCGGAGGCAGCGGCGGTGACACCGGCAGCCTTCAGGAAATTGCGGCGAGAAATAAAGTGTTTCACGAAAAAGAACCTCCTTTATGTTCCAGACCAGTTTTTGCGGCACAGCCTCTCTTCCGCTGTGCCGCATTCTTTGTTTTAAGCTTACCACAGAACCGCCGAAAGAGCAAGCACAAAGATAGTCATCCTGCATAATAGTTTTCTTTATAAGTACGACTTTTTATGGAATCTCGCGCAAATCAGCACAAAAGACCGGGCCGCTGCTTCCTGCCTCAGGCTTGCAGCGACCCGGTCTTCCGGTTATGGAGGGATCAAAAATGGAGTGTTATTGTCAGATCGCGTGATACTGGCGCAGGAACTTCTCGAGGTCGGTGCCTTCGATCTTCTTCAGCGCCTCCTTCAGGGCGATGCGGCCCATAAGAGGCAGCTCCATGTCCGTGAGCTTCCGGCCATCCCGCAGCTTCACCGAGGCATCCACCAGCGCCCGGACGTCATAGGTGCTGCCCCAGACCTCCGGCACGCCCCGGTCGATGTTCAGCAGCCGGTACACCGCCTCCATGCCGGTGCGCATGGAGTATTCGGTGGTGAAGATGGTGTCCCGGCCGGTCTCGGCGAACTGACCGAGGAAGGCAAAGTTCACCGCATCCTTCGGCACGATGTCGGGGCGGTCGCCCTTCGCGCGGGGCATGAAGAAGGCGTCGATATAGGGCATCATGACCGGCACGGTGTTGGCGCTGTGCTCGGCAAGCTCTGCGATGTCCTCCACCGGCACGCCCAGATGGTAGAGCCACTCCATGCAGATCTCCCGGCCCGTGCAGTCCCGCATGGGCTTTTTGACGTAATCGCCGGGCCTATCGCTGAACAGGCCGTACACCCAGACGCAGAGCTGATCTTTGGGCTGTGCGCGGAACTGCTGCTGGCGGTTCAGGGTCCAGCTCATGAGCCACTTAGAGTCCTTCACCGTGACGATGCCGCCGGTGACGGTGCGGCCGCTGAAGGGGTCCCGCTTGCAGATCTTCTGGATATACCGGGGGATCTTCTCATCCAGCGTCGTGATGGTGGCGCTTTCCCAGTTGCTCAGCTCCGGCTGGCTGCAGAACTTTTCCGGGTGGCCGAAGGAGTCGTCCAGCGCGGCGATGCGCTTCCAGAGGTCCCAGCCGTTGCCCGGCTTGATAGTGGGGTCGAAGCCCGCGGCCTTGTTCTGTGCGCCGACGGTGCAGCTCTCCACGCAGCCGCCGTTGGTGATAAAGAGCAGGTCGTCCTCGGTGAGGTCGATGGTCTCCACCGCGCCCTTATGGTCTACCGTGATGCCCGCCGCCTGCTTTTTGCCCGGCTCGAGGCTGAACTGGACGTCCACGGCCTTTGTGTCGTAGTAGAACTGGACGCCGTGGTCTTTCAGGTAGGTGACCATGGGCAGGATGATGGACTCGTACTGGTTATACCGGGTGAAGCGGAGGGCCGTGAAGTCGGGCAGACCGCCGATGTGGTGGATATAGCGCTTGAGGTAGAGCTTCATCTCCAGGGCGCTGTGCCAGTTCTCAAAGGCGAACATGGTGCGCCAGTAGAGCCAGAAGTTGGAGTTGAGCACCTCATCGTCAAAAAAGTCGGTGATCTTTTTGTCCTCAAGCTGCTCGTCGGGGATGAAGAACAGCTTCATGATCTCCATCGCCCCCTTATCCGACAGGCCGAACTTGCCGTCGGTGTGGGCGTCCTCGCCCCGGTTCACGGTAGCGCGGCAGAGGGAGTAGTTGGGGTCGGCCTTGTTCAGCCAGTAATACTCGTCCAGCACACTGGCCCCCTCGGTCTCCAGCGAGGGGATGGAGCGGAGCAGATCCCACATGACCTCGAAGTGGTTGTCCATCTCACGGCCGCCCCGCATCACATAGCCCACGTCGTACTTGTAGCCGTCGCAGGCACCGCCGGGCAGGGGGTCTTTTTCAAAAACGTGTACCCTCTCCCCCTTCATCTGGCCATCCCGCACCAGATAGCAGGCTGCCGTCAGGGCCGCCAGACCACTGCCGATGATATAAGCCGATTTGCGATCCACGCCTTCGGGCTTGCGGGGCCTCGCAAAGGCTTCGTAATTGCCGCTGGAATAATACATAGACGTGACCTCCATTTTATTCTGTGCCGGCAGCACGTTCGGCCCCGGCTTGTTTGGTTCTGGCATCAGTATACCCCGCCGCTTCCCGCCCTACAACAAACAAAACCGCCCAACTGCCGCAATTTTTGTCATACAGGCAGGTTTGCATAGAAAAAAAATCCGCCCCCGGCGTACCGGAGACGGATAAAAAGTTTTATGATGACTCAGAATGTCAGCCGCATCTGATGCCAGACCACATCGCCGTGGGTGGAGACGGAAACGCCCTCATCCACGAAGCCGAACTGCGCATAAAAGCCGATGAGCCGTTCTTTGCAGGTGAGCACGATGCCCTTGCGCCCGGCGGCTTTCGCGTCGGCGCAGACCTGACGCAGCAGGCGGGAAGCGCAGCCCTCGTGCCGATGGGCCGGAGCGGTGACGACGCTGAATATCATCTGCCACCCACCCTTCGGCGTGTGGAGATGAGGGTCATCGTACATCTCATCGGTGAGGTCGGGCATATCGGTGACGAAGCCGTTGACGAAAGCTTTCACCTCGCCGCCCTCGTCCAGCAGCCAGAAACAGTCCGGGTAGACGGCCACACGCCCGGCGATGCTCTGCCGGGACGCACCCTCAGCGGGCGGGTAGGACGCAGCTTCGATTTCGGCCAGTGTGTCCACGTCAGCGGGCAGTGCGTGACGGATGCTCATGCTCTCCCCTCCTCAGGCTTTGGCGGCGGGAGCCACTTCAAAGTCGATCTTGCCCAGATTGACGTCGGCGCGGACGATGGTGATCATCATCTTGTCGCCGAGGCTCCAGGTCTTGCCGGAAGCGGGGTCGGTCAGGCGGACGCCCTCGGTCAGGCTGGTGCCGGAGGGAGTCAGGCTGGAAGCAGGCACGAAGCCCTCCACGCCGTTGTCCAGCTCGATGAAGAGGCCGCGCTGGGTCACGCCGGAGATGGTACCCTCGTAGCACTCGCCCAGATGGCGGCGGGCATACTCGGCCTTGTAGCAGTCCTCGGCCTTCCGCTCGATCTGCATGGCGATGACCTCACGCTCGCTGGACTGCTTGGAGGCGCGCTCTGCGAAATCGGTGTAGCGGAGGATCATGGTCTCCTTCTCGGTACCCTTGAGCAGATCGGTCATGATGCGATGGATGGCCAGATCGGGGTAACGGCGGATGGGGCTGGTGAAGTGGGCGTAATCCTTCAGCACCAGACCGTAGTGGCCCTTGGGCTTCTCTTCGTAGAGAGCCTTGGACATGCAACGGAGCATACCGGTGTTGATGATCTGCTCATAGGGGGTGCCGCGCACACCCTCGAGGATGGCGCTCAGCTCCTTGGGAGTGGGAACGTCCTTGGCGAAGTGGTCGTTGATGCCGCAGGCCTGCAGCAGAGCGTGCAGACGCTCCAGCTTCTCGGCGTTGGGCTCTTCATGGACGCGGTAGACGAAGGGGATCTGCTTGACGCGGGCAAAGTGGGCGGCGCACTGGTTGGCCAGCAGCATGAACTCCTCGATCATGCTCTCGCTCTCGCCGGAAGTGCGCTTCTTGACGTCGATACAGCGGCCATTCTCGTCGAGGATGAGCTTGACTTCGCCGCTCTCGATGTCCATGCAGCCGCGCTCCTTGCGCAGGCGGGCGCGGTGGCCGTACAGCTCCTTCATAGCGGGCAGCTGGTCGATGACATCGGCATACTTTGCCTTGATCTCGGCGTCGGCAGTACCGGCCAGCAGGGCGTTGATCTCGGAGTAGACACCCTTGACGCGGCTGCGGATGATGGACTTGACAAAGCGGTAATCCGTCAGATTACCCTCTTTGTCCAGACGCATCAGGCAGGAGAAAGCCAGACGCAGCTCGTTCTCGTTCAGGCTGCAGATGCCGTTGGACAGGGCCTTGGGCAGCATCGGAACGACCTGATCTGCATAATAGACGCTGGTGGCGCGGCTGAACGCCTCGTTGTCCAGCTCGGTGCCGGGCTTGACGTAGTTGGAGACATCTGCGATGTGGACACCCAGCTCAAAGCCACCGTCAGAGGTGCGGGTCAGGCTGATGGCATCGTCGATGTCCTTGGTCTCGGCACTGTCGATGGTGAAGATGGGCAGGGTGCGCAGGTCCATACGGCCCTCGCAGTCCTTCTCGGAGACCTCTGCGCCCTCGAACTTCTTGGCCTCATCCCGCACTTTATCCGGGAAGCGGGTGCGGATGTCCTTTGCGTAAAGCAGAGCCTTGGCGCAGCGCTTGGCCTCGTCGGAGCTGCCGAAGCGCATGGCGACGCCCACGCGGTGGTCTTCCTGACGGTTGCCGCGGTTCAGGATCTCGACGGCTACCTTGTCGCCGTCCTTTGCGCCGCCCTCGCAGTCGCGGGCCAGCGGCATGGTGATGGCCGGGCAGTCGTCCGGCACGAAGCGCAGACGGCCCTCGACCCGGCGCACAGTACCGACCAGGTCGTTCTTCTCGGTCAGGATGGCGAGGATCGCGCCCTCGTCGCTGCCCTCCACACGGGGATGCTCGAACTTCTCCACCAGCACGTCGTCGCCGGGCATTGCGCCCTTGGTGAAGCGGCCGGGGATGAAGATGTCGCTGGTGCCGTCCTCCAGCATGACGAAGGCAAAGTTCTTGCCCAGCTTGACCACCTTGCACAGCAGAGCCTTGTCGGCACGGCCGGAGCGGACGGTAAAGAACACGCCCTGACGCTGGCAGACGACAGCCTCTCGCACCAGTTCGTCCAGAGCTTCCATCACCTTGCGGTCTGCACCGCGCTCGCCGCCGAACTTCTGCTTCAGCTCTTTGACGGTGCAGGGCTGGTTCTGGATGGCGTGTTCGATTTTATCGCGCATTGACATAAATTTTCTTTCTCCTTAACTACCATAGCCCGCCCTCCACCGGGGCGCGGCTTCTTCCCTCTTATCTCTTTTATAACAACATATAGACACAAAAACAGCCCCGCTTTCATCACGGGGCTGCGGGCGCATACTCAGGCCAGACGGCTTGCGAACACGCAGGCCAGGATGGCCACCACAAAGAAGATGATACCGGCGATGCGGGTCACCTTTGCCAGCATCTGGTCCGCAGGGGTCAGACGGGCGTTGTTTGCGCCGTAAGCGCTGCCGTTGATGACACCAGCCAGACCCTGACCGTGGGTATGCTGCATCAGGGTGAGGGCAAAGATGACCACCGAGACGACGAGCAGAATGACGCCGCCGACGATTTCAATGACTGCCATGGATGAAAACGCTCCTTTTATTGTTAAATTTGGATAACAAACATACAAATACAAGTATATAGTAACATACCTCGGCCAAAAAAGCAAGCAGAAAAGCAAAACCATTCACTCCCCGGCGCTCAGTGCGTCGCACAGGCGGGCAAAGATGGCTGCGCTGGACACTTCCGGCTCTGTCTGGGCGTCCTGCATCACCACGATGGTCCAGCGGGGCTTTTCTGCCGGGTAAAAACCGGCGAACCAGTAGTTTTTCAGCTCTTCGCCATCCCGGAACTGGCCGGTCTGGGCGGTGCCGGTCTTTCCGGCGGCAGTCCCCTCGGAGGGGGCGGCCTGCCGGCCCGTTCCCTCTGCCACAACGCCCGCCAGCAGCTCCTGCAGTTTTTCCGCCGTCTGCACCGAAAACACCCGCCGGGACGAACGATGTGCCAGCGGCGTGAGCTCTTCGCCCGTCGTCTCGTCCACGGTACACTCCACGAAAAGCGGGGTGTGGTAGACGCCTCCCGCCGCAATGGTGTTCATCATCCCGGCCACCTGTAAGGGCGTCGCCAGAAGCTCCCCCTGTCCGAAGCAGAAGTTGGCAAACTGCCCCTCGTTTTCGAGTGTCTCTGCTTCGGGCAGAACACCAGAAGCCGACCGGAGGCCGCCTGCAATGTCCTGCCCCTTCCCGAAGCCCAGCGATGCCGCCATCTGCCGGACACGCTCCGGCCCCAATTCCCGTCCCAGCTCGATAAAGTAGCCGTTGCAGCTCTTTTCCAGAGCGCCGTCCAGCCCCACGAGGCCGTGAGGCACGCTTCCGGCACAGCGGTAGACCTGGCCGTTCAGGGCGTCGTAGCCGGGACACTCCCGGGTGAAGTCCCCCTCTCCGGCTTCCAGCGCCGCTGCGGCCAGCACCGGCTTGAAGACCGAGCCCACCGCATAGGCCGAAAAAGCACGGTTCAGAAGCGGGCTGTCCGGGGCAGTCAGACTCTCGCCCACATTGGCCGCATCAAAACCCGGCAGGCTGACACAGGCCCGCACCTTGCCGCTAGTTACATCTATAATAAGGATGCACCCGGTGGCCATGCTCTCCGCTGCCACCCCTTCTGCGGCCCTCTGGATGCTGCGGGAGAGGGTCAGCCGCACACCCTGCGGGGCAGAGTCTGCTTTTTCTAAAATCGGCTCACTGCCCCGCCGCAGCCGTCCCTGCGCTGTGACCGCACAGTGCAGTGTATCCCACTCGCCGGTGTAAAGGACATCGTCCAGCGCAGCCTCAAGGCCCGCTGCGCCGTGGCCCTCGCTGTCCAGGTAGCCGATGAGCTGTTCTGCCAGCGGGGCAGCGGCGTACCGCCGGGGAACGGCATAGCACCGCACGCCCAGCCCGCTTACATCCTGCACCACGTCCAGCAGAAAGGGCCGGGAAGTATTCCGCTCCCGGTAAAGCCTGGCCTGCCCGTCGGCGTCCGCATAGGGGTAGAGCCGCGCGTAGCTGCTCTCACCCGGGAAGCAGAGGGCCAGCCAGCGCTGAGAGATGCCCGTCAGCGGCAGACCGTTGCAGTCATAAAAGTTCCCCCGCGCCGCAGACAGGCGGAGGATCGCTTCGCTCTGCGCCGCCGCCCGCACGGCGTAGTCCGTGTTCGAGCAGAGCCAGTATAACCGGCAGACCACCGCCGCAAACCCCAGCAGCAGCGCCCCGTACAGCGCAAGCACTCTCCGGCCCGACATAAAAAGCCCCCCTTCCCTGCCCGGTAGTATGGGCAGAAAAGAGGGACGGTACACAAAAGAGGCAGAGCCTCCGAAGAAGCTCTGCCCCAGATACTGAAACAGTATGCGCGTTTTGGGAAAGGCTGCGGCTTAGTACATGCCGCCCATACCGCCCATGTCACCGCCAGCGGCAGCAGGAGCAGCCGGAGGTTCGGGCAGGTCGGCCACGAGGCTCTCGGTGGTCAGCACCATCTCAGCGACGGATGCTGCGTTCTCCAGAGCGGAGCGGGTGACCTTGGTCGGGTCAACGATGCCGGCGGCGATCATATCCTCGACGTAGACTTCATTCTGAGCGTCGAAGCCGTAGTTGGGCTTGTTGGCAGAGATGATCTTGTCGATGATGACGCTGCCCTCGAGGCCGGCGTTCTTGGCGATCTGGCGCAGAGGAGCTTCCAGAGCCTTCAGGACGATCTTAGCGCCGGTGCGCTCGTCGCCTTCCAGCGTATCGCACAGCTCACGGACAGCGGGGATGGCGTTGATGGGAGCAGTGCCGCCGCCAGCAACAACGCCTTCCTGAACAGCAGCCTTGGTTGCGTTCAGAGCATCCTCGATGCGCAGCTTCTTGTCCTTCATCTCAACTTCGGTAGCAGCACCGACCTTGATGACGGCCACACCGCCGGCCAGCTTGGCCAGACGCTCCTGGAGCTTCTCCTTGTCGTAATCCGACGTAGCCTTGTCGATCGAGGAGCGGATCTGAGCCACGCGGGCTGCGATCTCCTCCTTCTTGCCGGCACCGTCGACGATCGTAGTGTTCTCCTTGTTGAGCGTCACCTTGTCGGCCGTACCGAGCATCGTAAGGTCGGTATCCTCCATCTTCATACCCTTGTCGGTCGAGATCACCGTAGCACCCGTCAGGATGGCGATATCCTCGAGCATCTCCTTGCGGCGGTCACCGAAGCCCGGAGCCTTGCAGGCGGCGATCTTCAGCGTACCGCGCAGCTTGTTGACCACGAGCGCCGACAGCGCCTCGCCGTCCACGTCCTCGGCGATGATCAGCAGCGAACGGCCGCTCTGCGCCACCGGCTCGAGCACGCCCATCAGCTCCTTCATCGTCGAAATCTTCTTGTCGGTAATCAGGATGTAAGGCTTCTCGAGCTGTGCCTCCATCTTCTCGGGATCGGTCATGAAGTAAGCCGAGATATAACCGCGGTCGAACTGCATACCCTCTACGACCTCCACATGGGTCTCGGTACCCTTGGCCTCCTCGACGGTGATCACGCCTTCGTTGTTGACCTTGGCCATCGCCTCGGCGATCAGCTTACCGATCGTCTCGTCGTTGTTGGCCGAAATAGTGGCCACCTGCTCGATCTTGTCGAAATCCGAGCCTACCTCCTGGCTCTGCTTGCGCAGGGACTCGACCACTTTGGCCACGGCCTTGTCGATGCCGCGTTTGAGATCCATCGGATTGGCACCGGCCGTCACGTTCTTCAGGCCTACGCCGATGATCGACTGTGCGAGCACCGTGGCAGTCGTCGTACCGTCGCCGGCATCGTCGTTGGTCTTCGAAGCGACCTCGCGTACCATCTGGGCGCCCATGTTGGCGAAAGCGTCTTCCAGCTCCACCTCCTTGGCTACCGTCACACCGTCCTTGGTGATCTGCGGCGCACCGAATTTCTTGTCGATAATCACGTTGCGGCCTTTGGGACCGAGCGTGACCTTTACGGCGTTCGACAGCGCATCGACACCCTCCTTGAGCAGCTCGCGCGCCTCAACATTGTATTTGATATCCTTTGCCATGATGTTTTTCCTTTATTAGATGATCGCTAAAATATCACTCTGTTTCATGATCAGGTAATCGACGCCGTCGATCTGAATCTCCTGACCTGCATACTTGCCGTAAAGCACCTGATCGCCGGCCTTGACCTCCATCTTGACCTCCGAGGTGCCGGGGCCAGCTGCGACTACTTTACCTGCCAGCGGTTTCTCCTTCGCCGTGTCGGGGATGATCAATCCGCCCGCCGTCTTCTCCTCCGCAGGATTCGGCAGAATCAGCACACGGTCCGATAATGGTTTTACATTCATAGCTTTTGTTGTTTTTGGTTTATAATGATGTATTAGTTAGCATTTGCAATCTCCTTTCCTTCAATTGATGTGCCAACCGGTTTTTGGCAGATACGGGGTGACAAAGGTACATGCCGGACTGTCATTTTGTCACGCGGCGCAATTTTTCGGGCGATTTTTTTGCACGGACCGAAAAAGTATATTACATTTGCATCCCGATACGACCGGACAACGGTCACACGGTGGATGTAGCTCAGTCGGTTAGAGCGTCGGATTGTGGTTCCGAAGGTCGTGGGTTCGAGCCCCATCTTCCACCCTTGAAAGCAGTCGCAACAAACTGCAGAATAGAGTAAAAACCTTATATATCAATGATATATAAGGTTTTTTTCGTTTTCAGAACAATCGCGTAAAACCTATTCTGAAGCAGGTTTTTACGATCCAACTCGTGACCAACTTTTGACCGGAATAAAATTGGTCGCGAATTACGCATAATACGCTATTACAGGTAAACCTGCAAATCAACAGCATCGTCGCCAGCGATCGAGGGGGGGGGCATCTCTATTTTACATTGCAGTGCTCTTATTATCGATTTTGTTGCAAAAAAATGATGGGGGGGGGAAATTTGAAAAAATATATTTATTTTTGCGATATGAATTCATAACTCTACCCGTCGAGACCGCGTACGCTCGATGGGTTCGGAACGACCGAATAAGACTTACTGACATTGAGATTTGTTTGATACTCTCGCTGACAATGAGACTTAATTTGATATTATTCGTCACTTCTTTGGCAGGGCTGCTGTTGCCGGGCATGTCATACGCCCACAAACAGCCTGTTTCCGACACGCTCGCACTCCGGGTCTATTTTCGTCAGGGGTATGCTGCGCCTGAATCCGATTACCGGGCGAACGGCGAGCGCATGCAGGCTTTCGTATCCGCGCTGAAAACGATTCATGTCGCCGCCGGGTGCTCGCCCGAAGGCACCGCAGCAGCCAACCGCCGCCTTTCCGCAAAACGCGTATCCAACGTCGCGGCCTATCTCCGCTCGCACCTTGCGTTGCCTGACAGTTTGGTGCAGGAGAGATCGCTCGGCATCGACTGGCAGGGGCTGATCGATCTGGTAGAGGTTTCCGACATGCGCCACCGCGACGAGGTGCTGGCTCTT
>OOCX01001502.1_pt1 | contig 14281 bp, 15 predicted proteins | sample 1671231 | NCBI WGS metagenome assembly OOCX01 (sample SAMN06348135, study PRJEB24527) | human gut metagenome | biome: human gut; feature: ankylosing spondylitis patient; material: feces | host: Homo sapiens | place: China | collected 2015-10 | reverse complement strand
GACGCATGATCGCTTTACGCTCAATACATCGGTTTCTTCATCTGACCTTGACGGTCATATTCAGTTGTGGCAGATTACAGGTAATCTACAAATTTCCCAAAACAAAATAGGATATTTATTTTTATTCTATTCAACTACATACCCATATTCTGTGTGTGGTAAATACCTTACAGTTATCTTATCTCCTAAATCGCTACCTGTTCCCCAATATTTTAATGAATGTTCTTCTCCAGTTTTCTCATCTCTAATATGTATTCTTCTTTCACTATTAGAGTTTTCTCCTGACATTGCACCTTGTGTAACTTCTCCGGTAACTTCAACTAAATTGTTAGATAGTAAATAAGGTATATCCAAGCAACAAGGAACAGTTATAAATATACCGAGAATCAATAACCCAACAACTGCCATCACATTGATTATTTTTTCCCATTTTTGATATTTTATTTTTTCTTCTTCATTGACAGCCTTTCGTTTTATAAACTTCCCATTTTTCTTTCTATGCAAAACATACATAATTAAGACTATAAATGATACTATAATCACTCCAAAAGTTCTAAACATCAATAATGCCATAAATTTGTACTCCTTTCAAAGCGACACGCTATTTATTAACAGCTTTATCAGCTAATCTTTTATCTCCCCATGGCGTTTTCAGCATAGGCTCATTATCAATAATTCCTGCTCTTAAAATTTCAAGGGGTTTTTCTAATTGTAAGATGTTTTTATTATCTATAATAATAGCAGTTTGAAATTCCTCAAAACTTTCAAAAACTCTGTCTTGAAATATAAAAGATATATTTTCTTTACATTCCTCTGCGTTAGCAGGTAAAACACAGGAACCCATCACATATTTTTTCTCATTATAGGAAAACTCAATAAGAGTAAAAGCCATATCATTATCATAATCAGACTTGATAATTTCCATTAGATCTTTTGCTTCAATAATGAGCGTTGGCTTTTCATTTTTCTTAAAACCAAACATGAATAACACCTCCAAGAATTAACTTTATCTTATTTTTCATTATACTTCATCAACTTAACGAATGGAAGAAAAAATTTGTGTGCAGAGTTCCTGTTCAAGCCTTGTAACGCGCATTTATGCAAAATCCATAGTCCCCGATACTTTCCTCACGGGTGATATACAGTCGGAATTCTGTCAGCTCATGAAATAAGAAAAACCGACGCATGATCGCTTTACGCTCAATACATCGGTTTCTTCATCTGACCTTAACGGTCATATTCAGTTGTGGCAGATTACAGGTAATCTACAAAAATTATTTTTTCCATATAACTTCACCACAATGCGGACACTTTTTGGGAATGATTAAATTGCTATTTTCATATTGAATTAAAGATATTTTCTTATTCTTGCGGTCACAAATATCTTTAACTTCTTTATTTACAAGACTACCTCCTTCTTCTCCTAAATATCCCAAAGTAGTCTTATACCATGGAAATTTTCCTTTACATACAGGGCATTTCCATAAAAACAGGAAAATGTATTCAAAAAAGAAAGACACCAACCACATCAAAAAGGTTAAGAAAAATATGACTAAGCAAACAAGTCTAATATAATTAGGCAACACTCCTTTTATAGGCAACATTTCTTTTAGGAAAACCGCAATCCCCCCTATAGCAAGTGATGGCACACAAATATATGGCAAAATACGAAATATTTTTTTATTCACTATACTTATCTTGTTTAATGAAGAAATATTTTTATATACAAATTCTACCTTACTTTTTTCCATATATACTGCCTCCCGAAAAGCTCACTTCTAAAATTATCTTTTGTCTATTATACTTCATCAGCCTAAAGAATAGAAGAAAAAATTTTGTGTACAGAGTTCCTGTTCAAACCTTGTAACGCACATTTCCGTAAAATTTATAGTCTCCGATACTTTCCTCACAGGCGATAGGCAACGGTCAAAACATCAGGTTTGCACCTGACATTTTAACCGCATATCAGCCCTGATTATCACAGTATCCCTGCTGGCTGTTCAGCCCATGCTTTTTCGCATATTCACTGGCTTTCTGTCTGCGTTCCTCACTGTAAGGCGGCAGGAAACGGATAGACAGACGGGACTTTGCCAGCTCATAAGAAACACCGCCTTGAACATTGGATTTTTCCAGTCGGCAAAGGTCAGGGTACTTCTTAGCAAAAGCAGCCAACCTCTTTTTCAATCCGGCGTTGTGGGTGTAGATATTTGCCTTGTCCTCGCCCTCATTAAAGAGAACGATTGTTTCTTTCTCAATCTTCGTCAGTCTCGTCATAGCAGCCCTCCCTATGGTTTTTCAACACACGCAGCTTGCAGTAAAAGCAGCGATACCACCTTTCAACACCCTCAGCACTCAGCTTGACGGAAAGCATATAAAACAGCTTCTTCGCCACTGGATCGGGTGCAAGGGCAGCTACCATACGCAAACGCTCGACAGTTGCTTTCAGGTTCGGACAGCCAAAGGCATAAAGGGCTTCCATTTCATTCCGGTTCATCTTCATTGTGTTTTCCTCCTTAAAGTTTGATAAATGAAAAGCGACAGACACTTCATAAGGAAATACCTGTCGCTTCGTTGACGATATAAAATTGTTGGTTTTGGACTTGATAAAATCAGCAGTAAATCATTTCCTGTCTGATGATTTCTTCGGCTCGGTTACGGATAGAGTTCATGGACTGTACCCACAACATCTGATTGTCTGCTTTCATGGTTTCGGTCACGCCCTCGGCTTGTTTCATCTGCTCAATGATAAGGCTGCACCTTTCCGTTGCCTGTTCGTCCAGGTCAGCAAGGTAAGTATGCAGTTCGCCGGATAAACAGAGGGCAGAGAACCTTGTAGGGCGGTACTGCTCCAAATATGTCCTGTGCAGTCTGCCCCACATACCGATAGGGCGGTGTTCCTCCGGTAGCTTCAAGTCCGGCACATAGTAATCGCCCACAAGAACATAGTCCAGACCGTTGCTTTCATCATGGATTCGTGGTTTCAATTCTGTCATGCTATTTTTTCTCCTTTCACTTTTTGCCGATTTGATTTGCTTGTGGCGTTCTGTTCAACACACACATTGCTATCAGAACTTTTTTCTTCTGCTATACGCTCATGCTCCGCAAATTCTTTTGATTTCTCACGAATCTTTTTCATATACTTACGATTGGATTCTCGTTTTCTGCGAAGTCGTTCCGCCTCTTTTTCAGCAGCAATCCTTTCTTCCTCGGTTGGTTCATGCTGCTCCACAGGTACTTGAAATTGCCCGACATAGTTAAGATATATCTCCACCTCTGTGGTGCGGTCTGCACCTTTTCCTTGTGGCTCGTGAACCAGTATTTTGTCGATAAATTCATTTATCATGGCAGGAGTAAGTTCTGTAATGTTCTCATACTTTTTAACCAGCTTTAGAAAACGCTCCACATTATTTTGACCGCCTATAATCCGTTGCATATCAGCGGTGTCAGTCTCAATAATCTTGTTTAGCTCGTTCTGCTCATTTTCATAATCAGTAAGCATACTCTGAAAAAGTCTGTCCGGCAATCTTCCAATCACATTATCTTCATAGATTTTCCTGATAAGCATATCCAGTTCGTGAACTCGCTTCTGATTTCTTTCAATGCGGTTTTTTACAGTTTCAGAAACAGCAATATCTTTCATCGCCGATTCTTCTTGCAGAGAATAAACAAACTCCCGCTCATTCAAAGAAACATAATGGCAAGTCTCCTGTATGGTTTTCAGAATGATGCTTTTAAGTGCTTTTGTTGAAATATGGTGGCAAGTACAATGCCGGTCATACTTCTGATAAGCAAGATTATAAGTGGAACATTCATAACAATCTGCCGGATTGGAATAACTTGTCCTTTTTTCGCCTTTGGCAGTATAGTATATTCTTTCTCGCCCTTTCCGCTGCCTGTGATTATACATCGGCGCACCACAGTCAGCACAGTAAATCTTTCCGGTTAGAACATTAGGTTCGCCCATAGGATCTGCTTTTCTTACATTCTGTCTTAACTTTTGAGCAAGCAGCCATGTTTCTTCATCGACAATAGGCTCTTGTGTATCATCAAAAACCACCCAATCTTCCTTATCTGCCCTTTTCGTCTTTTTGTCCTTATAGGAATTTTTGAATGTCCTGAAATTGACAGTCTTTCCGATATACTCTGGTCGGGCAATCAGAGTAGTAACCTGATTTCCTCGCCACATATACGGATTTTCTTTGTCATAGTTGCTTGCATGATTTCCAAGTCCCTTTTTGCCAAGATAATAAGATGGTCTTTCAATTTTTTCTTCTGAAAGTTCTCTTGCTATCTGATAAGGTCCTTTTCCCTCAATAGTCATGCGATAAATTCTGCGGACTACTTCAGCAGCTTCTTCATCAATAATCCAATGGTCGGGGTTTTCGGGGTCTTTCAAATAGCCGTATGGTGGGATATTACTTGTATGAGCGTTGCCGGAAGAACCTCTGGATTTCAGTACAGCTTTAATTTTCTTACTTGTGTCCCTGACAAACCACTCATTCATGATATTCAGAAAAGGGGCAAACTCACTGGTTTCTTGACGGTCACTGTCAATACCATTATTGATTGCTATAAATCGAACTTCCTTTTCTCTAAACAGAATGTCAGTGAAAAAACCTACTTGCAAATGGTCTCTGCCGATTCTGGACATATCTTTGCAGATACAGGCAGTGATTTCTCCGTTTTTAACACCTTCAACAAGTCTGTTCCATGAAGGTCTGTCAAAAGTCGCTCCACTCCAACCATCATCGGTAAAATGAACAAGATTCGTAAAACCATGTTTCATAGCATAATCTTCAAGCATTTGTTTTTGATGAACTATACTGTTACTCTCTCCAGCATTATCATCATCACGAGACAGTCTTTCATACAAAGCAGTAATGCCATTGCTTCTATCTTTTTTTCTTCTCATGCTGAACTCCTTTCTTCAATTCCTATCCACTCCTTACGCTCACAAAATATCACATCGGTGTAGGGCTTGGGCGGCGTGGTGAAATGCTCGGTGATGCTGGCCTCCACCGGGTCAAAGGTCTGGCCCTCGGTCAGCTCCGGCAGCTCCCGTGCCAGCTCCGGCGCGTCCTCGTCGGCATCGGTCTTGAACGACGCCTTGAAGCGGCGCTCAATCTCTTTCCATCCGGGGGTGAGAATGGTTTTGCCCTTGGCGGTGAACTCGTTCCCGGCGCAGGTGAATGTGGCGGTGACAGCCTCATACACATGGGGCGCAGCCACGGCACACAGCAGCTTGCAGCACACAAGGGACAGCAGTTTCTTTTCGCCTTCGGTCAGCCCGTCAAAGCCTTTCTGCACAAACTCCATCGTGGGAATAATGGCGTGGTGATCGGACACCTTTTTGCTGTTCAGCACCCGGCCAAACTGCGGGGCAATGTCCAGCCCCGCCGCAAAGGAAAGCAGCGGCCACAGGCCGGACACGATGCTTTCCGCCGTGGGCTGCATATCGTCGGTAAGATACTGGCTGTCGGTGCGGGGATAGGTCAGCAGCTTCTTTTCGTAGAGCTGTTGGGTGTAGTCAAGGGTCTGCTTGGCGGTAAATCCAAACAGGCGGTTGGCCTCTCGCTGCAAGGTGGTGAGATCGTAAAGACGGGGAGGCTGCTCCGTCTTTTTCTCACGCTTCACCGATACACAAACGGCCTGCGCTCCTGCACAGGCCGTCTTGGTGGCGTTGGCGTCGTCGGGGTTTAGAAAGCGGTCGCTGGCCGCCTCCATGCCGCCCGCCGCGATATGGACAACGTGGTATTTCTCTTTCTTGAAATTGCTGATCTTGGCCTCCCGGTCAACCAGCATATTGAGGGTAGGCGTCTGGACACGGCCCACGGTCAGGGTCTTGTGATAGAGGATGGAGAAAAGCCGGGTGGCGTTGATCCCCACCAGCCAATCGGCCTGCGCCCGGCACAGGGCCGATTGATACAGGTTGTCGTAGTCGGCCCCCGGTTTCAGGTGGGCAAAGCCCTCCCGGATCGCGGCGTCCTCCATGCTGGAAATCCAAAGGCGCTTGAACGGCTTTTTGCAGCCCGCCATCTGATAGACGAAACGGAAAATCAATTCGCCCTCGCGCCCGGCGTCGGTAGCGCACACAAGGCCCGTCACGTCGGGGCGCTCCATCAGGGAGCGCAACACGGCAAATTGTCCTTTCTTCTCGGCGGGGATGATGTACTGCCACTCCTGCGGCAAAATCGGCAGGTCGTCATAGCGCCACTTCTTGAAACGCTCGTCATAGGCTGCGGCGTCAGCAAGGGAAACAAGGTGGCCGATACACCAGCTCACCAGATAGCCGTTTCCCTCCATGTAGCCGTCCCGTTTCTGATCCGCACCGATCACGCCCGCAATGCTGCGGGCGACGCTCGGTTTCTCTGCAATTACCAACTGAATACTCATTCCTTATTCCTCCTTATCCTGCGCGGGTTCCTCGTCCTCCGGGGTCGGTTCGTCCTCGTCGTCCTCGTCCTCGCCAAAATCGTATTCGTCCAGCTCGTCGCCGCCCTTGGTGTCGGCCTTGGGTTTCTTAAACTTGAAGAAGTAAAGGGCCGCGCCGCCGCCAATCAGGGCCACCACAAGGAACACGACAAGGCCGCCCATGCCGGTGCTTTTCGGTTCATCTTTCTGTGGCTGCTCGGTTTCCTCCGGCTCCTGCGGCTCCGGCTCCGGGCCGGTACACTCGGTCATATTGGTTTTACATACCGGGCAATTCGTGTTGACGGCTCCTGCCGCGCACTTGGTCGTACAGGTGCAGGTTTCCGGGGCGGCTTTGCCGTCCTCCAACAGAGCTTGCAGGTCAGCGTCGTCCACTTGGTTGAGGAAGTGAACGGCGGTTTCCTTGTCCTCGTTAGCGCGGTCGATCAAAATATAAAAGTAGTTGCCTGCCTTGGTGGTAACGGTGATAAGCTGCTTATCTCCGTAGAAATCATCCACCAGTGTTGCGTTGCCCTCCGGGGTAACAGGTACGCCCTCCGGCTCCATGCCGCCGGTGGTGGGTTCTTCCTCCTGCGGTGCCTCGGTGGTTTCCGGCAAAGGCTCCGGGTTGGGGTCAGTGCCACCGGCAAAAGCGGTGGTGGAAAAGGCCGTCAGGCAAAGCACGGCGGCCAGCGTCACGGTAAACGTGCGAATGATCTTATTCTTCATCGGCATTGTCCTCCTGTTCAAAATCCGGCTGCGGGGCCGGGGCGCTCTGCAAAGCGCCGCCGCGCAGGAACGCCGCAAATTCCTCCGGCTTCATGTTCAGGCCGCGTACAAGCTGGATGATCTGCAAATTCTCCTGCTCGGTCTTTGCCGCTTCCAGCTCACGAAGCTGCTTTTGCAGCTCCGCGATCTTGGCCTTGGTTTTCTCAATGTCCTTTTCGATACGGTCAAGTTTGTTTGCCATAGTCAAAACTCCTTTCTGGCGTCAAGGCAGACGCCCGTAACAATAGAAATGCTGCTGCCAATAACTCGAATTGAGGTTGGTGTAGGAAATGGGGTCGCCACAGTGCAACATCACGGAATTGCCCACATAAATGCCGACGTGGGAAACGCCGGGGGTGTCGTAGGTGCCGACGAAAAATACAAGGTCGCCGGGCTTGGCCTGCTCCGGGGAAACAGGGGTACAGATATTGCAAAGGCCCTGTGCGCCCAGCCGTCCCACGTCCCATCCGCTGTGATTGATTATCCAGCTCACAAAGCCGCTGCAATCAAAGCTGGTGCTGGGAGAGCTGCCGCCCCACACATACGGATAACCTACATACTTTTCCGCCTCGGCCATCATTGCGGCAAAGGTGGCGTCCTCCAAAGCCTCCGGGGGAATGTCGTAATAGGTCGGCTCCTTGACGGTGGAAGCGTTGGGATAGGTGCCGTTTGGGAACAGGTCAGGCCGGTTGCCCAGCGTGTGCATATACACCGCATACAGGCTCATTTGTTCCTCGCCCATGATGTAAACAGGCAGATGGGACATATCGAAGTTTTCCAGCTTCACGTTGCAGATGTAATAGGTGTAGGGAACTTGCACAGTATAGGTGTTGCCCTCGCTGTCCGTCCGGGTTTCGGTGCGGTATCGGGTTTCGGTTTCAATGGTCTGTGTCAGGGTATATTGCTTCTCAAAGAGCATGGCAAGGTCGCCTTGCACGTCGCCCAGCGTATAGACGCCCTCATGCAGCGCCGACAGGATGGAAGTCAGCACATAGGGGTCATGACCGATCTCGTCCAGATCGAAACGGTATTCGTCATAGCCGGGGTGCAGGCTTTCGTAGTTGTCAAGCTCATACTGCAAATCGGCCTCCATGTCCGCATAGGCGGCTTCCGCCCCCAGCATATCGCTGTCCTCGGACAGATAGGACGTGGCTGCCACGCCGGTTCCTGCGCTGCCGAACATGGCCGTACAGGATTGCAGGCCGCCCATAATCAGCATGAGCATAAGGCCCACACCGCCGATCAGCAGCACACCTTTCCAGTGCCGGGCCACAAAGGACGCGGCCTGTTTGCTTTTCTCGGCGGCTTTTTTGGCGGCTGCGGCGGTGGTCTTGGTGGCGCTGGCTGCGCCCTGTGCCGTCTGGCCCGCCGCCCGTGCTGCCTTGGCATAGTCCCGTTTGATTTTCTGTTTCTGCCAGAACCGGGCCACCGGGTTTTTCACCGCCTGCGCCATTTCCGGGTTGTCCCGCAAGGATTTCTGGTAGATGTACTCCGCATTGGCGGCAATGGCCTTTTTCTCGGCCTTGGCTGCGGCCCGGTAGGGTTTGAGCTTATGACGCCGGATGCCGCTGCGAATGGCTTTTCCCGCTTGGCGCTCGGCAAGTTCTTCTCCCTTATGGCCGCCCTCGACGCCCACATTCTCATGCTCAACCTCATGGATTTTTCCATGCAGATACAGGCCCGCTTCCTCCATCGGACGGCTGGCCGGGTTGGGTTTGAGCTTGGGGGCCGGTTTCTCCACCTTGTCAAAGTGCAGCTTGGTTTTGGCCTTGCCCTTGGCCTCGTCATAGACGGTTTCCTTGGTGACGACGCGCTTTTTCGGCAGGGCTTCTTTGGCTGCGTCCAGCTTATCCGCCCGCTTTTCCGCCTTGTGAACGTACTTGGAAAGGGCGGGATCGGCCCGTTCCTCGGCGGTGAATTGCAGGCGGGACGCCGGGCCGGTGGCCTGCGCTGCCGTATTCGCCCCATCTTTGGCGGCCCGCTTCGCCTTGCTGCGCTCCCGGATGTCCCCGGCACGTTCCAGCACCTTTTCAGCGGTGCCGCCCGGCTCGGCTGCGGAATAGTCCTGTTCGGCCTCCCGGCTGGAAATGTTGATGCTCTCGCCGGTGGTCTGGTTATCCAGCGTCAGGCCGTCGCGGGTCATGTGCTGCGTCACCTTGTCACGGGGTTTCAACTGCTTCATAGGGCGTCACCTCCTTGTCTGTCATACTGTTTCGCCCTCACCTAACCGGGTCGTCATAATCTTGTAGAGCTGGCTGTGCTGCGGGATGGGGTTGCGGAACGGCAGGATCACATTTTCATAGATCAAAAGCCCCTCGCCGGGTTCGGAATTGTCCACATACCGTAACTGCTGCGGGGAAATGTTCAATCGCTCCGCAAGGATGCGCCGGTCGCCGGACGCCTGATTGAGCAGGCAAATGAAGTCGCTGTTTTCCAGAATGTTTTCGATCTCCGGGGAAGAAAGCAGGTCTTTGACGTTCTGCGTCGCCCCGGTCGGGATGCCTCCCCATTTTCTGAATCGCTTCCAAATCTCACAGGAGAAAGCTGCCGTCTGTTCCTCTCGCAAAATCAAATGGAACTCGTCGCAGAAGTACCACGTCGCCTTGCCTTGGCTGCGGTTTTGGGTCACACGGCCCCAAATCTGGTCTTGGACAATGAGCATACCGAGCTTCTTTAATTGTTTTCCCAGCTCTTTAACATCAAAGGCCACAATGCGGTTTTCGATGTTGACATTGGTGCGGTGGTTAAAGACGTTCAGGCTGCCGTTTACATACAGGTCAAGGGCCTGCGCCACACGGTCAGCCTCCGGGATATGCTGGTCTAACAGGGCTTGATGCAGGTCGGACAGGATGGGCATATTTTCCGGGCGGGGGTCTGCCAGATAGGGCCGGTAGATCATTTGCACGGCACGGTCAATGACCGTCTTTTCAATGGCTTCCAGCCCGTTCTTGCCGCCCATGACAAGCTCACAGAACGACAGCACAAAGTCGGATTTCAGGGCCAGCGGGTTTTCGTCCTCACTGTAATTCAGGTTGATGTCCAGCGGGTTCACATAGGATTTGCTGGTAGGCGACAGCTTCACCACTTGGCCGTGGAGCCGCTTCACAAGGGGATAATATTCCGCCTCTGGATCGCAGATATATACATCGTCCGGCGTACAAAGGAACACACTGACGATCTCGGATTTACAGCTCATGGACTTGCCGGAACCGGGAGTACCCAGCTTCAAGCCGTTGGGACACCGCGCCCGTTTTCTGTCCAGCATAATCATGTTGCCGGTCTTGGCATTGACGCCGTAATACATGGCGTCGCCGCCCATGAAAAGCTCCTGTGTCACGAAAGGCACGAACACGGCCACGCTGGAAGTCGTCAAGGAACGCTCGATCTTAATGTGGTTGGCCCCCAGCGGCAGACTGCTCATAAGGCCCTGTTCCTGCTGGTAGTCCAGACGGACAAGGGAACAGTTGTATTTCTGCGCCACGCCTGCGGCCCAAAATACATCGTTCTCCAACTTCTGCCGGGTGTCGGCGGTGTTCATCACCAGAAAAGTGATCTGGAACATTCGTTCATTCCGGCTTTGCAGGGTTTTCAAAAGCTCCTTGGCGTCCTGTCCGTAGGTGGCAAGGTCGCTGGGCAGGATGTCCATGTCATAGCCGCTGCGGACAGCTCGTTTCTGTTCCTGTATCTTCATGGCGTCAAGGTCGGTGATCTTGCGCTTAACCGTCTTGATGGCCTCGCTCTGGTCGATGGCCTGCACATGGAGATTGACGACAATGCCGTTTTCCGTGTTGAGGAAATCGGCCAGCATTTCGTCCGACAGCTCCGGGGACAGGATGTTTAAGAAACTCACGGCCCCATACTTGCCACCCAGCCCGAACATACGGGAATTGCCGAAACGGAACGAGGACGGGGCAATAAAATCTTTGGTGGAGAGGCCGGACGGTGCCAGCCATTTCCATTCAAATTGAAACGGCTCGGCGTCGGGGTGGAGTACCCCATGCAGCACTTCCAGACGTTCCTTGGCGTCCAGCACATGAGCCACGGCCCCCATCGTCTTGAAATAGCCCAGCAGGTCGGTTTCAATGCGAGTCAGACGGGCGCGGGCCATTTTTAGGTTGTCGGCCTCGATGGTGAACGTGAGGAACTTGCGCTTGGTGAGGCCGTTGTTGCCCCGCACAAGCTGGTCTTGCAGGATACCGGAATACTCTGCCCGGATGTCGTCGAAGTTGTCCCCCTGCGCCTTGATCTCAAAGCTCTTGGCGTACTGCTTGGGGCCGGTCTTGCGGTTGACAAAGGAAAATTGGACGTGGATCGAGGCGTCCAGATAGTTGTAGAGATCGCACAGATTTTCAAAAATGGCCGTCTTGGTGTCGGCCTGTGCAAGCTGATAGCTGATGTCGGCAAACTCGATACATTTGCTGAACGTGTTGGCCGTCACCTTGCAAATCCCGTCCGGGTACATGGCCTGATACGGGATGCTGGCCTGTGCGGAATGGGCTTTTCCGTCGCCCTTATACTTGCGGATGATGGCCTGTATTTCCCGCTTTTCGGCGCGGGTGAGCTTTACAGGCGGCTCGTTTCTTTGCTTTTCGGACAATCGCATTTACCTCCTTTTCCATTTGATGCTGCCGCATGAGGGCAGTATAGGCGTTATCGGTTTGGTAGGGCCTTTCCTTGGGCTGGATAAAGCAGCACTGGACGATCTGCCATACCACCACTTCAAGGGGCTGGCCGTGGCGCTCGTACAGGGCCAGCAGGAAGCCCGGCAGCATGGCGAACACCATAATCAGGGCCGCCGCGCTGCCAGTCACCCGGCCCCGGAGCAAAAAATAAAGCGGGACGCCTACGAGAAGCGCACCGCCGAAGCAGATCAGTTGTCGTTTGGTAAGGCCAAACACAATCTTGGATTTTACGCGGGTTAAGTCCTTTGGGACGGTCACATAAGCCATTCAAATCACCTCGTTTCTGATACATTTTCTTGTGGGGTCAGGGAAAGATCACTGTCCACCTCGTTTCCCAAGACATCCCAGCCGGGCGCTTTCTGTCTGGCAAACAGCTCCACGCGGGGCAGGTCGCCCGCCAGCTCAATGATTTTGTCACGGGTCACGTCCGGCTTTTTGCTGTGTTCCTCCACAGGGGGAATGATAAACTGATGGACACCGGCGCTGCGGCGCTTGGGCTTGCCTCGTTTGGCAAGCAGGCAGATTTCCGCATTGCCTCTCGTCCAGTAGCCCAGCCCATAAAACCATGTGGGGCTTTTCTTGTTGAGCTTCAACCAGACAAAGGCCACCGTTTTGAACGTGAAGCCCCATGCCCGGATCAGGCGCAGGGCTTCCGGGAGCTGCGGGAATGTGGCCCACAAGAACAGCAGACAGTCCTTTTCCGCCAGCGTTTCCACCGGCAGGGCGCACAGCTCGTCAATGCTCATGGTGGGATAGTGATGTTCCGCCGCACCTGTTTTCTTGCACTCATACCGCCACGGCGGATCGGCGTAAATGATGTGGTATCGTTTCTTTTGTACTTCCTCGATGGTTGGTAGTCCTCCTGTCTGTTAATGTGCAGTAAAGACGGCTTTCGATATGCTGCCGGTCTTGAACAGACAGAAGCAGAGCAGAACCGTGTAGCCCATACAGCCCCAAATGGCCCCGGATATATCCGCTGCCTGTCCGATTTGCTGGATCAGCACCGCATAGATGCCGACAACCACCATAATCAAAAAGGCTTGGAAGCCCAGCGCCAACAGGGATTTCAAGTAGTTCTGGCCGACGCCGCGCCACTCCGCATTGCCCAGCGTGGCAAGGGGAATCGGCCCCAGCGCGGTCACGGCATAAATCTCAATCATTCTTCCGTAGGTCACAAGGAAAATACAGATGGAAAGAATGTTCATCGTCAGCCCCACAACAAGGGTCTGGAACCACAGGCCGAGCAGCGGCCCGATGTCCATAGCTTCCAGTTGTGCTTCAAGGTCGGGAATGAGGGTGTCAAAGTCAATGCTGGTTTCCCCGATAATCACCCCGGCGCTCTGGTTGACGACGGCTTGGGTGGCGTCAAAAACGCCCATGACGATATTCCATGTGTTCGTCACAATGAGAACGGCACAGAAGGTTTTGAAAATCCACTTGAAGAACATCCAGGTATCTACATCGTGCAGATTGTTTTTCTCTGTCACAAGCTGGATCAGCTCATAACACATTACGAATGTCAGGATAACCCCGGCGATTGGAACGATCACCGTTTCAGAGAGGTTTCGGATCATAGAAAAGACGCCGCTGTTCCACGCCAGCGGCGTCTGGCCCACTTCACCGGCGATCTCGCCTACTTTGGTATTGACCGTATCGAACATGCCCGACAGGTTTCCCGTAATCCCCTCGATGAGTAGCCCTCGGAGCCATTCATCGAGTTTGTCGAGTATGCCGCCCATAAGCGATCACCGCCGGACGATCAACCGAACAGGCCGGAGAGCAGAGGTACAAGGGTGATGCCGATGAGGGCGACACCGCCGCCGGCCATCAACTGTTTCATACCCTGGCTTTTGGAAGCAGGGTTGTCCTGGCCATAACCTTCCAGAAGGTTGATAACGCCCCAGATACCAAGACCTGCGCCCAGGGCCACTACGAGAGTCTGCAAAACACCAACTGCGCTGTTGAAAAATTCCATAAAATAATCCTCCTAAAAAATGTTTTTGATTTTGGGTTAAGTTGTTGCGTCAATCTCGTACACATCGAAGGTGTCCGTGGGTTTTACCACGGCACGCTGCTTCTTCATGTACCGTTCCATGTCAAAGACATTTTTAGGGTCGGCGTCGGCCGTGTATCTGTAATTCGGGTGCCGGGTGAGGTCGTACTTGTCCGAAAGGAACGGGCGCACGCCCCGCAGCATGAAGATACACTTGCCGCCGTCCATCACTGCCAATTCGTCCTGGGTCATCAACTCCTTTCCTAATTTCTGATAACTGAGGCCATGGGAAACCTGACTGCCCCGGTTTTCGGACTGGTTATAGAGATCAATGGTCTCTTTCCCCAGCAGCTCCGAAATTTCCTTGAGCGTGGATTTCTCCTTGCCTCCCAAAAACAAGGTGCTGTCACAGTTGCCGACGATGGTATCT
>OOCX01001480.1_pt1 | contig 14435 bp, 9 predicted proteins | sample 1671231 | NCBI WGS metagenome assembly OOCX01 (sample SAMN06348135, study PRJEB24527) | human gut metagenome | biome: human gut; feature: ankylosing spondylitis patient; material: feces | host: Homo sapiens | place: China | collected 2015-10 | reverse complement strand
TAAATCAGGACGTTTCCGTCAGAACCTTCTGGGTAAACGTGTTGACTACTCAGGACGTTCAGTTATCGTTGTAGGACCGGAACTGAAGATTTATCAGTGTGGTCTGCCAAAAGAAATGGCAATCGAGCTGTTTAAACCTTTCGTTATGAAAGAACTGGTAAGCAACGGAAATGCACATAATATTAAAAATGCGAAAAAGATGGTAGAGAAACTCGACCCGGAAGTATGGGACGTTCTCGAAGAAGTAATTAAAGAGCATCCGGTTATGTTAAACCGTGCCCCTACACTGCACCGTCTTGGTATTCAGGCATTCGAGCCAATCCTTGTAGAAGGTAAGGCTATCAAGCTTCATCCACTTGTTTGTACAGCGTTCAACGCCGACTTCGATGGAGACCAGATGGCTGTCCATCTTCCGCTTTCCGTAGAAGCACAGGCTGAGTGCAGATTCTTACTGCTCTCACCAAACAACCTCCTGAAACCATCTGATGGTGGTCCGGTAGCCGTTCCTTCACAGGATATGGTACTTGGTATTTACTATCTGACTCAGGAAAGACCAGGTGCAGCAGGAGAAGGTAAGATTTTCAAGAGTGTAAATGAAGCAATCCTTGCTTATGAGAACCAGGCAATCACACTTCACTCTAAGATTAAAGTACGTGTGACAAAGACAATGCCAGGTGGAGAAGAATTGACAGGTATTGTAGAGTCTACACTTGGACGTTTCATTTTCAACGAGATCATCCCACAGGATCTTGGATTCGTTGATCGTGAAAAAGAGGAGAACAAACTCCTTCTGGAGATTGATTTCCACGTAGGAAAGAAACAGTTAAAGCAGATCCTTGAGAAAGTTATCAATACACACGGAGCAACTGCAACAGCAGAAGTTCTGGATGCTGTAAAAGCAATTGGATATAAATATTCTACAAGAGCTGCCATGACCGTATCTATTTCCGATATGACGGTACCTCCGCAGAAACCACAGATGATTCAGCAGGCACAGGATACAGTAGACCGTATCACTAAGAACTTCAAACGTGGTCTCATCACAGAGGAGGAGCGTTACAAAGAAGTTGTAGAGACATGGAAGGCAACTGATGACAAACTGACAGAGGCACTGCTTTCTGGTCTTGATAAATACAATAACATCTTCATGATGGCTGATTCCGGAGCCCGTGGATCTGACAAACAGATCAAACAGCTTGCAGGTATGCGTGGATTGATGGCGGATACAACTGGTCATACAATCGAGTTGCCTATCACTTCAAACTTCCGTGAAGGACTTGACGTACTGGAGTATTTCATGTCTGCCCATGGAGCACGTAAAGGTATGTCTGATACAGCTCTTCGTACAGCCGATTCAGGATATCTGACAAGACGTCTTGTTGACGTATCTCAGGAGCTGATCATTCATGAAGTAGACTGTGCAAAGAAAGATGCACCGATTCCTGGAATCTTTGTAAAAGCATTCATGGATGGAAAAGAAGAAATCGAAAGTCTTCAGGAGCGTATTACAGGACGTTACCTGTGCTATGACATTGTAGATAAAGATGGCAATGTTCTTGTTAAGAAGAACCATATGGTAACACCAAAACGTGCAGAACTGATCTGCAAGAAGGGTGTAAATGAGAACGGAGAGCCATTAACACAGATTAAGATCCGTACAATCCTTACATGTCGCTCACACAGTGGCGTATGTGCAAAATGTTATGGAGCCAACATGGCAACAGGTGAGCCGGTACAGGTTGGAGAGGCTGTCGGAATTATTGCTGCTCAGTCAATCGGAGAGCCTGGTACACAGCTTACAATGAGAACATTCCATAATGGTGGAGTTGCCGGTGGAGATATCACACAGGGTCTTCCTCGTGTCGAGGAGCTTTTTGAGGCAAGAAAGCCTAAGGGACTTGCAATCATCACAGAGATTGCAGGAACTGCGAATTTGAACGACACGAAGAAGAAACGTGAGATTATCGTAACAAATCATGAGACAGGTGAATCAAAAGCATATCTGATTCCTTATGGATCACGTATTAAGGTAACAGACGGAGCAGAACTTGAGGCCGGTGATGAGCTGACTGAAGGTAGTATCAATCCGCATGATATCTTAAGAATTAAAGGCATCCGTGCAGTTCAGGATTACATGATCCAGGAGGTACAGAGAGTTTACCGTCTGCAGGGTGTTGAGATCAACGATAAGCATATCGAGGTTATCGTTCGCCAGATGCTTAAGAAAATCCGTATCGAGGAGTCTGGAGATACAGAGTTCCTTCCGGGAACAAATGTAGACAGACTTGAGTTCGAGGATGTGAATGAGGTACTGGAGGCAGAAGGAAAAGAGCCTGCAATCGGAGAGCCGATCATCATGGGTATTACGAAGGCTTCTCTTGCAACCAATTCCTTCCTGTCAGCCGCTTCTTTCCAGGAGACAACAAAGGTTCTGACAGAGGCAGCAATCAAAGGAAAGATCGATCCGCTGGTAGGTCTGAAAGAGAACGTAATCATCGGAAAACATATCCCGGCTGGTACAGGTATGAGAAAGTATCGTGATATCAGACTGAATAGTGAGTTATCTATGGATGACGATCTGTTCTTTGAAGAAGGATTAGATGATGATGACGATTTAGATATTCTGGATACAGATTTTTCAGATGATGATCTGTTAGAAGAAAATGAACTTACAACAGAAGAATAAGACTTGCGTAAGAGTTTTGAATGAAAGTACCGCCGCACGAATTCGTGCGGTGGTACTTTTTTTGTATAATACCTTTAGGCTGCCCCGTGCTGGAGCAGCCTAAAGTGCATTATGCACAAAAAAATAGAAATGATGTATGAACAATTAATAAAAAACATAAAAAGATAGTCAAGACAAACTTTTTTGATAAAATATTATTGACAATGATTATCATTAACAATATAATAAGTGATGGAAATGATAATCAGTTTCAAATCGTGCGAGGTAATATATATGAGCCAAGAAGAGAGATTTCAAGAAGTATTAAATCAATTAAAGAAAGCTGGCTATCGGATTACCGAACAGAGAAAGCTTCTTTTATACATTATATTGAATAATGAATACTCCTCTTGTAAGGAGATTTATTATGCGGCAAAGAAGCAGGATGACAAAGTCGGAATTGCAACTGTGTATCGTACTGTGCAACTGTTGGAAGATATGGAACTGATCCATAAAGAGATGGTTGTGAGAATTTAGCGAGGAGAAGGAGTGGATTATGATGCCGTTAACGATGTTAAATCCAGGCGAAAGTGCATCTATCGTCCGGGTAGGTGGAAATGAAGAAACAAAAAGATTCCTGGAGAATCTCGGATTCGTAGCTGGAAGTGAGGTGAAAGTTATTTCCAGTAACGAGGGTAACATAATTGCCCAGATTAAAGAATCACGAGTTGCAGTCAGCAAAGGAATTGCTAATAAAATAATGGTCTAGGAGGAACGGGAGAATGACTTTAAGAGATGTGAAAGTTGATCAGACAGTATCCGTAGTAAAGCTTCATGGAGAGGGAGCTACAAAAAGAAGAATTATGGATATGGGAATCACAAAAGGAACCAGCATTTATGTCCGTAAAGTAGCACCACTTGGTGATCCGGTGGAAGTTACTGTACGTGGATATGAATTGTCTCTGAGAAAAGCAGACGCAGAGATGATCGAAGTTAAATAACTAATTAGAGAGTAAAACAGGAGGATGTAAAAAATGGGAGTGAAGATAGCACTTGCCGGAAACCCGAATAGTGGTAAGACAACACTTTTCAATGCTTTGACAGGTTCCAATCAGTTCGTTGGTAACTGGCCTGGAGTTACTGTTGAGAAAAAAGAAGGAAAATGGAAGGAAGACAAAGAAGTTGTAATTATGGACCTTCCAGGTATCTACTCTTTATCACCATATACATTGGAGGAAGTTGTAGCCAGAAATTATCTGATCACAGAGCGTCCGGATGCAATCCTGAATATCGTAGATGGAACAAACCTGGAGCGTAACTTATACCTTACAACTCAGTTACTTGAGCTTGGTATCCCGGTTGTTATGGCAATTAACATGATGGATATTGTACGCAAGAATGGTGATGAAATCAACACAAAGAAACTTGCTGAGAAGCTTGGCTGTGAAGTTGTAACAATTTCTGCTCTGAAAGGTGATGGAATCAAAGATGCAGCTTCAAGAGCAGTAAAGCACGCCGGACAGAAAGCCGGACAGGAATCTGTGCATGAGTTCGCACCGGAAGTTGAGAACTACCTGAATGAGATTGAAGGCAGACTTGGATATGAAATTCCAGAAGAGCAGAAAAGATTTTACGCGATCAAATTATTTGAGCGTGACGATAAGATTAAAGATGCTATGAAAAATGCACCGGACGTTGAAGATATCATTGCTCGTGCAGAGAAAGAGATGGATGACGATGCAGAGAGTATCATCACAAATGAGAGATACAGTTTCATTGGTTCTATTATCGGAGACTGCTTAAAGAAGAATAAAACACAGGAACTGACAACATCTGATAAGATTGACCGTATCGTAACAAACAGATGGCTTGCACTTCCAATCTTTGCAGCAGTTATGTGGCTTGTATATTATGTGTCTGTAACAACAGTAGGTTCTATATTGACAGACTGGACAAATGATACATTGTTTGGTGAGTGGATTATTCCGGCAGCCCAGAGCTTCTTTGAAGGAATCGGATGTGCGGACTGGTTAACAGGTCTGATCGTAGACGGAGTTATCTCCGGAGTTGGTGCTGTACTTGGATTCGTACCTCAGATGCTTGTATTATTTATTTTCCTTGCATTCCTTGAGTCTTGCGGATACATGGCACGTATCGCATTCATCATGGACCGTATTTTCCGTAAGTTCGGACTTTCCGGAAAATCATTTATCCCGATGCTGATTGGAACAGGTTGTGGAGTTCCTGGAGTTATGGCTTCCCGTACGATCGAGAATGACCGTGACCGTAAGATGACTGTTATGACAACAACATTTATCCCTTGTGGAGCGAAACTTCCAATTATCGCCCTGATCGCCGGAGCACTTTTCGATGGCGCTTCATGGGTAGCACCAAGTGCTTACTTTGTTGGTATCGCAGCAATCATCTGCTCTGGTATCATCCTGAAAAAGACAAAGATGTTCGCAGGAGATCCGGCACCATTTGTTATGGAGCTTCCTGCATACCATATGCCGACAGTTGGAAACGTTCTTAGAAGTATGTGGGAGCGTGGCTGGTCATTTATTAAAAAAGCTGGTACAATTATTACATTATCCACAATCATTGTTTGGTTCTTGTTAAACTTCGGATGGACAGATGCAGGATTTGGAATGCTGAACTTTGATGGACTTGAGGGAGCAGCTATGGAGGCCGCTCAGGCACAGTGTATTCTTGCTAAGATTGGTAACCTGATTGCATGGATCTTCGCACCACTTGGATGGGGGAACTGGAAGATGACAGTTGCAGCAATCACAGGACTTGTAGCAAAAGAGAACGTTGTAGGTACATTTGGACAGCTCTTCGGATTTGCAGAAGTTGCAGAAGACGGACAGGAAATCTGGGGAACACTTGCAAACAGCATGTCACAGGTTGCAGCATATTCCTTCCTTGTATTCAACCTTCTGTGTGCACCTTGCTTCGCAGCAATGGGAGCTATTAAGAGAGAGATGAACAATGCAAAATGGTTCTGGTTCGCAATTGGATATCAGTGCTTACTTGCTTACCTCGTAGCTCTTTGCATCTTCCAGTTTGGTACACTCTTCACAGGTGGCGGATTTGGAATCGGTACAGTAGCAGCAATCGTAATCTTGATTGGATTTATCTACATGCTGTTCCGTCCTTACAAAGAGAGTACATCACTTAACGCTAACACCGTTTCAAGTGTAAGAGCAGCAAAATAATGATTATAATGTTGAAAAGTCTTTCTTCACCTGTGCTTGCACAAAGGTGAAGAAATGACCTTGAGACATAACATAAATAAGCAGAAAGAAGGAGATTTTATGATGGCATTGGCAGCACAGACAAGTATATTGTCTACAGTGATTGTAGCACTTGTAATCATTGCGATTGTAGCATGGATCATAAGAGGCATGATACAAAAGAAGAAGAGAAGTGGTACATTTATCGGATGTGATTGTGGGTGTGCCAATTGTCCACACTCCTGTCATAATCCAAAGAATAGCAATAGTCAGAGTGGCTGCGGCGGCTGTGGCGGGTGCTAGTCTGGAAAATGTATGACTTAGATTTAAGTCATATGATGTAAAATAATCTTATGTGTGAATAAATGTGTGAATAGACAGGAAAATCCTTGCAGATGAGTTTCATTTGCAGGGCTTTTCTTTTGCGCTTTGCTCTTTTCAATGGGACGCAAATAGGGTAAAATAAATGCTAGGTGAATATGATGAATAAGAAATCTTTATACAAATTAGAATACAATAAAATAATTGAAAAACTGACAGAGCACGCAGGTTCTTTTGGAGGCCAGGAGCGTTGCAGAAAATTAAAACCAAAGACGGAAATCTCTGAAATTGAGAGAATGCAGGAAGAAACGGCCGCAGCATTTACACGGATCATAAAGAAAGGACGTCCATCTTTTGGAGGATGTAGTCCGGTAAGTGAATCTATGATGCGTCTGGAAATCGGAGGAACACTTGGAAGTGGGGAGTTACTTCGCATATGTAAGGTTCTGGAGACAGCAGGACATGTGAAGAATTACGGGCGCCATGACAATGCAGATGATATGCAGGATATATTAGACGGATACTTTGAACAGCTTGTTCCTGTATCTATTTTGTCCACGGAAATCCGCAGATGTATTCCGGCAGAAGATGAGATTAGTGATGATGCAAGTCCGGAGCTTAAGAGAATCCGTCGTGCTATGGGGCAGATTAATGATAAGGTTCATGCAACATTGTCTTCCATGGTGAATGGTTCACTCCGCACATATTTGCAGGATCCGATTATTACGATGCGTGGGGATCGTTACTGTATCCCGGTCAAGGCCGAATACCGTGGTCAGGTCCCGGGAATGATCCATGACCAGTCATCAACAGGTTCTACTTTATTTATCGAGCCGATGGCAGTTGTAAAGCTGAATAATGATCTGAAAGAATTATATGGAAAGGAACAGGAAGAAATTCAGGTCATTCTTGCCAGGTTGAGTGCAGACGCAGCAGAATATGTTTCTGAAATCCGTACGGACTATGCAACATTGACAGAGCTTGATTTTATATTTGCAAGAGGAGCTCTTGCATTGGATATGAATGCCAGCAAACCGATGTTCAATCAGGAGAGAAGGATCCGTATCCGCGAGGGAAGACATCCGTTATTAGATAAGAAGAAAGTCGTTCCGATCAGTCTGACACTGGGCGAGGACTTTGATCTTCTGATTGTGACAGGACCGAACACCGGTGGTAAGACTGTATCACTTAAGACAGTTGGATTATTCCAGCTCATGGGGCAGGCAGGTCTTCACATTCCGGCACTGGACCGTTCTGAACTGGGTGTATTCCGTGAAGTTTATGCAGACATCGGTGATGAGCAGAGCATTGAACAGAACTTAAGTACATTCTCATCACATATGACAAATGTAGTGTCATTTATCAAGCAGGTGGATGAAGATTCACTTGTACTTTTTGACGAGCTTGGAGCTGGAACTGACCCGACTGAGGGTGCGGCACTGGCAACAGCAATATTGAATCATTTGCATTGTCAGGGAATCCGTACTATGGCGACTACGCATTACAGTGAATTAAAGGTTTATGCCTTGTCCACACCAGGGGTAGAAAATGCGAGCTGCGAGTTCGACGTGGAGACACTTCGCCCGACGTATCGACTACTTCTTGGAATTCCAGGAAAGAGTAATGCATTTGCAATTGCAGGAAAACTGGGACTTCCGGATTATATTATCGAGGAAGCAAAGACACATTTGACGGAGCAGGACGAATCTTTTGAGGACTTGCTGACAGATCTGGAGAGCAGCAGACGAACCATCGCGAAAGAACAGGAAGAGATTGCGGCTTACCGACGTGAGCTGGAAGCTCTGAAGCAGGAGACGGCGCAGAAGAAAGAAAAGCTGGAAGAACAGCGTGACCGCATTTTACGAGAAGCGAATGAAAAAGCACATGCGATTCTGGCAGATGCCAAAGAGACAGCAGATGAGACAATGCGTAATTTTCATAAGTTTGGAAAGGCCAATGTTTCGGCAACGGAGATGGAAAAAGAGCGTGAGCGCCTGAGAAAGAAGATGGAGAAGACACGCGAGGGCATGACAGAGGAAGTGAAGAAGCCGAAGAAGCAGTATAAGCCATCTGATTTTAAATTAGGCGAGACGGTTAAAGTTCTGAGCATGAATCTGACCGGAACAGTGCATTCACTGCCAGATACAAAAGGCAACCTTATGGTTCAGATGGGAATTCTTAGCTCAAAAGTACACATTTCTGATCTGGAGATTGTTGATGAGAAGCCGGCATATCTGAAAAAGACTGCTGCAAGAACAAGTAAAGGTAAGGTGAAGATGGGCAAATCTTTGTCCGTAAGCCCGGAAATCAATCTGCTTGGAAAGACCGTTGACGAGGCGGTCGCAGAGCTGGATAAATATTTGGACGATGCGTCTCTGGCACATTTGACAAGTGTGCGCGTGGTACACGGAAAAGGAACCGGAGCTTTAAGAGCGGGTATCCACCAATATCTGAAACGCCAGAAGCATGTGAAATCTTACAGATTAGGAGCATTTGGCGAAGGAGATGCCGGAGTGACGATTGTAGAACTGAAATAATGCAAAAATCAGGGAGAATAAATAATGGTTAATAAACAGAAAATTTTGATCGTGGATGACGATGAGGCAATTGCAGAGCTTGTATCTTTGTATCTTGCAAAAGAATGTTTTGACACGATGATGGTTCATGACGGGGAGAAAGCGCTTGTAGCATTCGACACCTATCACCCGAATCTGGTACTTTTAGATCTGATGCTTCCGGGCATTGACGGGTATCAGGTCTGCCGCGAGATCCGTGCGCGGGCAAATACACCGATTATCATGCTTTCCGCAAAAGGGGAGGTTTTTGATAAAGTACTTGGTCTGGAGCTTGGAGCCGATGATTATATTATGAAGCCATTTGATTCAAAAGAGCTTGTGGCGCGCGTAAAAGCAGTGCTCCGCCGTTATCAGGCAGTGCCGAAACCAGAGGTTCCTGCAGTAGATAAGGGAAAATGTGTGGAATACCCGGGAATCGAGATCAATCTGACGAATTATTCTGTTCTGGTCGATGGGCAGAATGTGGAGATGCCGCCGAAAGAGCTGGAGCTTCTTTACTTCCTGGCATCTTCGCCAAATCAGGTGTTTACAAGAGAGCAGCTTTTGGATCAAATCTGGGGATATGAGTATATTGGAGATACCCGTACTGTTGATGTGCATATTAAGCGTTTGCGCGAGAAGATCAAAGATCATAATGGCTGGAAACTTGCCACCGTATGGGGCATTGGATACAAGTTTGAAGTAAAGTAACAGATCAGGAAACCACATAGAAGAGGCATTGTATGAAAAGTACATTGTATTTAAAATTTATCATCATATATATGATTTTCGGGTTCATGAGTTTGTTCACAGTAGCAACGCTTACAAGAACATTGACAGAAGAACCTCTTGAACGGAATCTGGCTTCGGATGTTTATCAGGAAGCGAACCTGGTGGCAAATGAGTATCTTCCACATTATTTCCTTGGACAGATTGATGAAAGTGCTGTCCATACACAACTTGTTGGAATGGAAGCGCATCTGGACGGGGCAGTCTGGTTCGTAGACCGGGAAGGTAATATGATCACTTCCGCACATTCCGACGGATATCCGACAGCACCGACTGCGATTGAAGATTTTAACCCGGCAGAAATTGGCAGCGCAAAGTATGAAGTCGGAACATATCACGATTATTTTAAAGAAGATATGATCACAGTCATTGCACCGGTTGTACATGGATATTCCACACAAGGGTATCTGCTGATACACAAAAGCATGACTCAGATTGGACAATTACAGATTACGTTAATGAATGCAGCGTATATCACACTTGCAGTCATCTATCTGTTGTCATTTTCCATTTTGCTTGGAATTCAGTTTATCGTGTACAGACCGCTCTGCAAGATAACCGAGGCAGCGAAACAATATGCGTCCGGTAATCTGGACTATGAGATTCCTGTGAACACAGAAGATGAGATTGGTTATCTGTCAGCATCGCTGAACTTCATGTCTTCCCAGCTTCGGGATATGGAGGATTATCAGAAGAAATTTGTGGCAAATGTGTCACACGATTTTCGCTCTCCTCTGACATCAATCAAAGGGTATGTAGAGGCAATTGCAGATGGGACAATCCCGCCGGAAATGCAGGGAAAATATCTGAATATCATTTTATTTGAGACAGAGAGACTGACCGATCTGACCAAGGACCTCCTTACGTTGAATGAATTCGATACGAAGAATTTATTACTGGATAAAGTCCCATTTGACCTTCATGAAATGATTAAAAATGTGGCAGCCTCCTTTGAGGGACGTTGCACGCAGAAAAAGATTTCTATTGAGCTGGTCTTTGCCAGAAAGCATTTGAAAGTAGTAGCAGATAAGCGAAAGATTCAGCAAGTGCTCTACAATTTGCTTGATAATGCGATCAAATTCAGTGACCAGGATTCAATCATTACGATTGAAACGACCGAACGTGGGGATAAGATCTACACGTCGGTCAAAGATTATGGAATTGGAATTCCGAGAAATGCACTGAATAAGATCTGGGAGAGATTTTATAAATCCGATCTGTCCCGTGGAAAAGATAAAAAAGGAACTGGCCTTGGGCTTGCAATTGTCAAAGAGGCGATACAGGCTCACGGTGAAAATATTAATGTAGTCAGTACAGAAGGTGTCGGTACCGAGTTCATTTTCTCGTTGCCGAAGGCAGAGGGATAAGGTATACTGTAAATATCTTCTTTGTTGAATATAAGGTTTGTAAAGGAGCCTGCGTGTACGCATGAAAGATGAGAAAGAACCATTAGAGCAAAAGCAGAACTCGGAAGAAGAGGAGTATTCTTTTTTACAGGAAATCATTAAAGATGAGGCAGGAGATCAGGCGAAGTGGAAACACGACGTCCTTAGAAGGATTCAGTTAGGATTAATATTCGGACTGGTGGCCTGCTTTACTTTTTTTGCGTGCAAACCGTGGGTGGAGAAGAGATTTGAAGAAAATCCGACGGAAGTAACAATTCCACAGGACGAACAGCAGGAAGAAGATCAGACACAGCAGGAAGAGGAACAAGTCCAGGAACAAAAAACCGTTCTGACAACAGAAACCTATCAGGAAATGCTGAATAATCTGAAGCAGGTGTCAGGAGAAGTGAGAAAAAGTGTTGTAGAGATTCAGGGCGCTGTTACAGAAGAGGAATTTTCGAAAGATCAGGAAGATAAGGAAAAGAGTATTTCCGGAATGATCGTGGCAGATAATGGTCAGGAACTTCTGATTCTCGCAGGCGAGCTTCCGGTAAAAGACGCGAAGATCATCCGTGTTACATTTTCCGGAGACAGTCAGTGCGATGCTATCTTGAAGAGCCGGGATGCAGGGCTGGGACTGTGTGTTTATGCAGTTCAGAGAAAGAATATTGCGGATGAAGTATGGGCACAGATTGAGACAGCGACACTTGGCGGCTCAAAAGTTGTGTCCGAAGGCGATACAGTTATTGCTGTCGGGAAATTGTATGGCTGTGATACGATTGCCGGATATGGTGTGATCGAGTCTGGAGAAAATTATCTGGATAAGGCAGATGGACAGTATCAGACCATTTATACGGATGTGGCAGGAGATATTTCCGGAAGCGGAGTTCTTGTGAATATCCGTGGAGAGGTGATTGGAATTATCAACACTTCTGTCAGAACAGATGATCAGACAAATAAGATTTCCGGATATGGAATTTCTGATATCAAAGATGTGATAGAATTACTTTCCAATGGGAAAAATGTACCATATCTTGGAGTGTCCGGTGTAGAGGTAAGCAGCGAGATGCAGGGGCAGGGAATTCCACAAGGTGTTTATGTGAAAGAAGTCGATGCAGGATCTCCGGCTATGGCAGCAGGAATTCAGAGTGGTGATATCATTACCAATATTGCAGATGCAGATATCATCAATCTTCTTGGTTATCATAATACGCTTATGAAGCAAAATGTGGGAGATAAAATTCTTGTTCGTGGAAAACGTCAGGGAACCGGAGGAGAATATGTGGATATTGACTTTGGAGTCACAGTTGGGTATAAACAGTAAGGAATACTATGCGAAACTATGATGGTGTGTTGCAACAATAACAGAAAATAGTGAACAAATGTCAGCGGAAGCTGACTGATATAAAATTAAGAAAAGAAAGGCACGAATTATGAGATATATTGATACTCTTGTAGAAGGAGAAACAATTCGAAATATATATTTATGTAAAGGAAAGAGATCCGCAGAGACGCGGAATGGAAAGCCGTATGACAATCTGATACTTCAGGATAAGACAGGAACTCTGGACGGAAAAGTCTGGGATCCGAATTCCAATGGAATTGCTGATTATGATGAGAAAGATTTCATTGAAGTATTCGGAGATGTCATCAGTTATAATAACAATCTTCAATTGAACATCCGCCAGATCAGAAAAGCACAGGAAGGCGAATACATACCTGCAGATTATATGCCTTCGACAGAAAAAAGCGTAGATGGGATGTACGAAGAACTGCTTTCCTACGGAAGACAGATCAGCAATCCGTATCTGCGTGGAGTGATCGAGTATTATTTTGAAAAAGACGAGAAATTCATTCGCACATTCAAAGGACATTCCGCAGCAAAGAGTGTACACCACGGATTTGCCGGAGGACTTCTGGAGCACACATTAAGCGTAGTGAAATTCTGTGAATATATGGCAGGGGCATATCCGATCCTGAATAAGGATCTTCTGTATACAGCGGCAATGTGTCATGATATCGGAAAGACACAGGAACTTTCCCTGTTCCCGGATAATGATTATACCGATGATGGGCAGCTACTCGGTCATATTGTGATCGGTGTGGAAATGCTGGATGATGCAATTCGTGAGATCCCGGATTTCCCAAAGAAGCTTGCCAGCGAATTAAAGCACTGTATCGTAGCGCATCACGGAGAACTCGAATACGGTTCGCCGAAGAAACCGGCGCTTGCTGAAGCAATGGCACTTAATTGTGCAGATAATGCTGATGCAAAGATGCAGACACTGACAGAGATTTTTAAGGCAAAAGATACAAAGGACTGGTTAGGTTATAACCGTCTGTTTGAATCTAACTTAAGAAAGACCAGTATCTAAGAGAAGTTCTGAAAGAAAGATGAGTATAAAAATGAAGAAAAATGACGTAGTGACGGTAGAAGTTACAGATATCGGAATCGGTGGTGAAGGAATCGGAAAGGTTGATGGATATATTCTGTTTATCAAGGATGCAGTCATCGGAGATACCGTTGAAGTAAAAGTAATGAAAGCAAAAAAGAACTACGGATATGCGAGATTAATGCGGATTGTAAAAGAATCCGCATTTCGTGTATCTGCACGCTGTCCGGAGGCAAGACGCTGTGGCGGATGCCAGATTCAGGAGATGGATTACCGGAAACAGCTGGAGTTTAAAAATACAAAAGTAAGAAATAACCTGATCCGTCTTGGCAGTGTGGAAGAAGAATTGCTGGATCAGATCATGGAGCCGATCGCAGGAATGGAGGAACCGTTCCGTTACCGGAATAAAGCACAGTTCCCGATCGGAGTGGATAAAGAAGGGAATCTGATTGCCGGATTCTATGCCGGAAGAACCCATCAGATCATCCCGGTTCCGAACAGGGACTGCGTACTTGGAGTACCGGAGAATAAAGTGATCCTGGATCAGATTCTGGACTACATGCGGGAAGAGAAGATTTCTGCATATGATGAGGAACGGCACGAAGGGCTGGTGCGCCATGTCCTGGTCCGGTATGGATTTACAACAAAAGAGATCATGGTTTGTTTAATCATTAACGGGGATAAGCTTCCCAGCAGTGAAAAATTGTTGGAAAAGCTGACAAAGATTCCGGGAATGACAAGTATTACTTATAATATCAATAAAGAAAAGACGAATGTGATCATGGGATCAAAGGTTTGTCCGCTCTGGGGACAGACGTATATCACCGATTATATCGGTAATGTCAAATACCAGATTTCACCGCTGTCTTTCTATCAGGTGAATCCGGTACAGACAGAGGTACTTTACGGAACCGCACTGGAATACGCCGGGCTTACTGGAAAAGAGACGGTTTGGGATGTGTATTGTGGTATCGGGACGATTTCCCTTTTCCTTGCGCAGAAAGCACAGAAAGTTTACGGCGTGGAAATCGTGCCGCAGGCAATTGAAGATGCAAAGCATAATGCTGAGATCAATGAGATTACAAACGCGG
>OOCX01001470.1_pt1 | contig 14507 bp, 9 predicted proteins | sample 1671231 | NCBI WGS metagenome assembly OOCX01 (sample SAMN06348135, study PRJEB24527) | human gut metagenome | biome: human gut; feature: ankylosing spondylitis patient; material: feces | host: Homo sapiens | place: China | collected 2015-10 | reverse complement strand
TGCCGGTTTTCTCCCCCGCCGTCTTCCTGTCGGAGGCGTTACGGTCCGGGGTTGCATCTCCGGCAATTCCCCATCTTCCACTTCATCGACCAGCACTTCCTCGGGTTCGTATTCTTCCCGTCTGTTCTTCCGCCCCTGTTTTTCACTTTTCATCTTCAGCCGTTCGCTCTCTTCCTTTTCACCCTCCGGTGAAAAGGTATGGGCAATACTGAGAATCACACCGAAAGCTGCACTGGTAAACAAAAGCGACGTACCTCCCATACTCACCAAAGGCAAGGTCTGTCCGGTCACCGGTAATAACCCCACACAGACTCCCATATTGATCATTGCCTGTAAAACGATCGTCAACCCTAAACCGACAACCAGCAAAGCCGGAAAAATATCCGGCATACCCCGATCATTCAACACTTCCTTCCTCATGCTCTTTCGCCCGATCACTCCTACCCGGAACAAAATCACCGCATACAGCAACATGATGAAAGCACCGCCTCCCAATCCGTATTCTTCAATCACAATAGCATAAATAAAATCGGAATAAGGGTGAGGCAAAAAATTACGCTGCGTACTGTTACCGGGTCCGCTCCCCATCAATCCCCCCTTAGCCACCGCAATACGAGCCTGTACCGACTGATAGGAATAACCGTCTCCATCCTCTCCGCCTTTGGCAAAATCTGTAATACGGTTAACCATCGTACCGATCCGTCCCCATTTTTGCACCTGAGGTATATAAATTCCCAGAATCAACACCAAAGCAATCGCCGCCAAAGCGGTTCCCAAGGTCATCGCCAACAACCGCCAGCGCATCCGGGCTATCATAAACAGGATAAAACATACTGCCCCGATCAAAGCCGAGGTAGAGAAATTATCCATAAAAATCAACAAAATCACCGGTCCCACAAAAAGCAGAAACTTCTGTAAAACACTATCGTCACAATGCGTGTCGGTCTGAGCCTCGGACAAAATCCGGGCTGTAAACATCATGATAGCGATTTTCGCCAGCTCGGAAGGCTGAAAAGTAAGACCGATCAAAGGCAAACGGATCCATCGCCCGGCTCCGTTGATATTCGTACCCCCAAAGGCTGCACAAACCAATAAAATCATAGATACGAACAACAACACTCCGGCATATTTATAAAAATACCGGTAATGAATCGACTGTACGATAAACATCACTCCAAAACAGCCTCCGATCAAAAATAATTGCTTGATCAGATAGAAAAACGTATTCCCCGCCTTCTCGTTATAAGCCAGACGTCCTGTAGAGGAATACACCACCATGACAGAAGCGATCATCAGCATGATAACGATATACCAGAGAATCTTATCTCCCTTAAATGCTATTTTTTCTTTCCAGTCGTTCATTTCAATCGAATCCAGATTTCAGTTCACAATTTCCTACAGCTCTTTTACGGCAGCTTTAAAAAGTTCGCCGCGGTTTTCGTAATTTTTAAACAGATCGAAGCTGGCACAACAGGGAGAAAGCAGAACCGTATCTCCTTCCACCGCATACTGCCGGGCAGCTGCCAGCGCATCTTTCAAACTATGTGTATCGATTCCGGAAAAATTATCGATCAATTTCCGGTTATCCACGCCCATACAAATCAACACTTTGACTTTTTGACGTACCAGATCGAACAAGACACTGTAATCATTTCCTTTATCCGTACCTCCGGCAATCCAAATCACCGGAGTAGTCATACTATCCAAGGCATACCAGGCAGAATCGACATTGGTGGCTTTCGAGTCGTTGATATAAGTCACCCCCTCCACAACCCGTACGGTTTCAAGCCGATGTTCCACCTGCGGGAAGGTCCGCAATCCTTCAGCGATTTTTCCGTCCGAAACACCGACCTGCATACAAGCCAGAATCGCAGCCATCGCATTATAGACATTGTGTCTCCCCTGAATACTGATCTCCTGTTTGGCGATCCGGAACTGCCGGTTTTCCAACTGCACGACCACCTCTTCTCCTTCCATCCAGGCACCGCTTCGACATGTATTTTTCTCCCATATACTCCGGTCAGCATAAATAAATCCGGCCATCCGGGGTACAACTCTCACCTGCCGGAGTCTATGCCCTACCGCCTCGCTATCCAAACCGTAAATAAACAAATCCTGAGGACGCATATTATTCAGTATCCGGAACTTCGAATCGATATAATTTTCGAACTTATGGTCGTACCGATCCAAATGATCCGGGGTTATATTCGTCAGAACGGCAATATCCGCCCGGAAATCAAACATCCCGTCGAGCTGAAAACTCGAAAGCTCGACGACATACAGCGGATGTGCATCCTCTGCCACCTGTGCAGCCAGACTACGCCCCACATTTCCGGCTAATCCGGCATCGATCCCCGCTGTAGTCAAAATATGACAAGTCAGCAAGGTAGTCGTCGTTTTCCCATTGCTCCCGGTAATACACACCATTTTCGCCTCCGTATGCCTGCCGGCAAATTCGATTTCCGAAATCACCTCGATCCCCCTTTCGCGCAGAGCTACGACCATCGGCACCGTATCGGGAATCCCAGGACTCTTTACCACCAATTCAGCAGCAAAAATCCGATCCATCGAGTGCTGCCCTTCTTCAAACGCAATCCGGTGTGTAATCAATTCGTCCCGATAAGATTCAGCCAATTTTCCCTTATCCGACAAAAATACTTCATATCCTAAATGACGGCCCAACAAGGCTGCACCGACCCCACTTTCTCCCCCTCCTAAAACCACCAATTTCATAAACTTCAATTTTTATATTTATTTTCCTCCCTTTCTTTCCCCTCCTTCTATCCTATAACTTCCAGCCTTCAGCTTATAGCTTATCGCTTTTTAACTTTCTATTTTCACCGGCATAGCCCCTGTTCCGGAGCCGGTGTTCAGGCTGACTTGTGGAAATGGGATTTCGATGTGCTGGGCGTCGAAAGCTTTTTTGATCCGGCGGCGGAATTCCCGGCTGGCTGCCCACTGCTGTCCTGATTTAGTCGTCAGTTTTACTTTCAGAATCACGGAACTGTCGCCGAAACTATCTACTCCCCATAAATCTACCCCCATAAGGATCGATTGCCAGGCAGCGTCTTTCATGAGTTCGTCACCCACTTGTTTCATTATTTCGTTGACATGGTCCGTGTCTTCTTTGTAAGCTACGCCGATATCGACTACTATTGCCGACCAGCCTTTGGTCATATTCGATAAGGAGTTGATTTTACCGTTTTGAAAAATGTGAACGACCCCCGAAGCGTCCCGTAAAGTCGTCGTTCGCATCTCTATTTTCTCTACGGTTCCTGTCGTACCGTTGATGATCGCCACGTCTCCTGTCCGGATTTGATCCTCCAATAGGATAAAGAATCCCGAGATAAAGTCCCGGACTAATTCCTGGGCACCGAAACCTACTGCCAAGCCGACGATTCCGGCACTGGCGAGGATCGGACCGATATTGATGTTGAACTTACTCAACATGATCAGCACGAATATGGTCCATAAGAATATTTTTCCAACCCCTAAGATAATGCCGGATAAGGTCTCTATTCTTTTGTTGCCTTCTGCGTCGTCGATACTTTCATTGAGGTGTACCCGTCGTTTGGCCGCTTTATTTAATTTTTTGACGATATAATTGAGTAGTCGTAATAAGCCGATAAAAATGAGAGTGAGGATGATCATAGAAGGTACTTGGGTGATTACCCAATTGGTAAACCGGTGAGTCAGGTCTTTCCAGAAGGTTTTGTCGGCCAGATTTTTAATACTGTAATCCCAAAAGATAGACAGGTCGGTTACTTTGGTCTGGGCGGGTATACTGTCGGGGGCGATCTCTCCGGTCGAGTCGATGGCTAGTGAAGGAGGGAGGAGCCGTTTGTTTATTTCGAAATTGGCATCTATTTCCGGGACATATAGGATGATTTCATCTACCGAAGGTAGAAACTGACTATGAGGATAGGCTGTTCTGATTGTTCCTACGGTGGAAGCCAGTCCGATTCCCGAGGCTGTCTGGAAACGTTTATCTTTTACGATGATTCGGGAAATACGCGAGCGTTCGTCGTTTTGCCGTTCGGTATTGACAATGAGGAGTAAACGGGAACTATCGCCATAGATATAGTAATAGTCGGCAGTCTCGTTGGATAGCTCGGTACGGGTTTTCAGTTTTTTGATCCGGTCTTCCGGTAGGGCTGCATACAGTTCTTTTATCGTCATACCCTTTCGGATGGCTCCGACCTGAGTAGACGTTATCCTGAATTCGGAGACAATGTTAGCCGGTGGTGTTTTTGTCGTACTTGGGGTGTGACAGGAGTATACCCCGAAAAGTAATCAGAAAAAGAGTAGTATTCTATTCATGCGTATCCATTTTTTTAGTCATACGTAAAGGAAGAAAAAAAAGAAGAAGGATTCTATTAAAAAAAATAAAAAATACGATAAAGTAATAATTTGTAATAAAAAATACATTTTAAGCGATAATTCCGCAAACGTGAGCGCTCTGTACAAAAAAATGTCGTTTTTGGGAAGATTGTTTAGAACGATTTCATTTTAAAGCGTTTCGAAAACTTGAAAATCGTTTGCAGAATCGTTGATTATCAGAGTTATTGCAAATCAGGAAAAAATGTTCGGATTAAACTTGTTTAAAAGGGAGGTTTCGCTACCTTTACCATGTTTTAAAACATAAAAATAGCATTCGGAGAATGTTATAAGATTGTTAAAATGAATAGTTAAAGTGGTAATTTTCCCTTTTACATTTACAATGAAGTAAGCTGATTGACGTCAGCAACAATTAAAACTACTTATTCAACCATGAGTCAAGAGACAAAAGTTATCGAAAAACATGATGTTGTCATTCGTTTTTCCGGAGATTCGGGAGACGGAATGCAATTAACCGGGCAGCAGTTTTCGGATACAGCTGCTTTATTTGGAAATGACGTAGCAACATTTCCGGATTATCCGGCAGAAATTCGTGCCCCGCAAGGTACTGTTGGTGGCGTGTCCGGTTTCCAGGTACACATTGGAGAAGAGCACATTACTACTCCGGGTGATTATGCCGATGTCCTCGTGGCTATGAATCCGGCTGCTTTAAAAGCGAACTTACGTTGGGCTAAAAAAGCAGGTACTATTATTGTGGATATCGATGCCTTTACCGACAAACATATCGAAAGGGCCGGTTATACTGCAAATCCGTTGGAAGACGGTTCTTTGGCGGACTATAATGTTGTTCCGGTGAAAGTAACCGAGCTGACTATCGAAGCGCTGAAAGAGACCGGTTTGGATCAGAAATCGATATTGAGATGTAAAAATATGTTTGCTTTGGGAATGATCTATTGGATGTTCGAGCAATCTGTAGAGCATACCGAAGCTTTCTTCGATATTAAATTCGGCAAAAAACCGGCTATTGCTTCTGCCAACAAAATGGTGTTGAGAGCCGGTTATAATTATGCTGCTAATGTACATGCGTTAGCCACTCATTTTAAAGTAGCTCCGGCTACCATCGAGAAAGGTAAATACCGTACGATTACCGGTAATAAGGCCACAGCCTGGGGATTGTTGGCAGCTGCAGAAAAAGCAGGACTACCTTTATTCTGTGGTTCTTATCCGATCACTCCGGCTACCGATATTTTGCATGAATTGGCACTTCGTCGTGATTTGGGTGCTAAGACTTATCAGGCTGAGGATGAAATCGGTGGTATCTGTACCGCTATCGGTGCCAGCTATGCCGGTAATTTTGCCTGTACGACGACTTCAGGTCCCGGATTGGCACTGAAATCGGAAGCTTGCGGATTGGCAGTTATGGCTGAATTGCCTTTGGTGATCGTGGATGTACAACGGGGAGGGCCTTCTACGGGTCTGCCTACGAAGACCGAACAGTCCGACTTATTACAGGCACTTTACGGCCGTAATGGTGAATGTCCGATGCCGGTAATCGCTGCCAGTACTTCAGGAAACTGTTTCGACTATGCTTTTATGGCCGGAAAGATTGCGCTCGAGCATATGACTCCGGTAGTCCTGCTGACCGACGGCTTCCTGGCCAACGGAGCTCAGCCCTGGTTGATTCCTTCCATGGCTAAATTACCTGAGATAAAATTGCGTCTGGCTAAAGAAGGTGATGATTATAAACCCTATGCCCGTGATCCCGAAACTCTGGCCAGAACCTGGGCTTTACCCGGTACCAAAGGCTTGGAACACCGGATCGGCGGAACGATCAGTTATGTGCCCGAGAATCATCAGGTCATGACCGATCTGCGTGAAGAAAAAGTAGCCCGGATTGCAAACGATCTGCCCGAACAGGAAGTATACGGTAATCCCGAAGGAGGCGATATTTTGGTTGTCGGATGGGGAGGTACTTATGGTCACCTTTATACCACAGTGTCTGAAATGCGGGCTGAAGGAAAAGATGTCAGTTTGGCCCATTTCAATTTTATCAATCCGCTGCCGAAAAATACACGGGATGTGTTGGCTCGTTATAAGAAAATCGTCGTATGTGAATTGAATCTCGGACAGTTTGCTAAATATCTGAAAAGTAAATTTCCCGAATTCAATTACCTGCAAGTAAATAAGGTGGCTGGATTACCTTTTACTGTCATAGAATTGAAAGAAAAAATCAATAAAATAATTTAAGCTCTTCGACTTAAACAAGGATGAAAGATATTTAGAATCAGAAATCGAAAATTAGAAATTGAAATGAGCGAATTAAAATATACTCCTAAAGATTTTAAAAGCGACCAGGAAATCAGATGGTGTCCGGGTTGCGGTGATCACGGTATTATTAATTCCGTGCAAAAAGCGATGGCTGAACTGGGCTATCCCAAAGAATCCTGGGCTGTGATTTCCGGTATCGGATGTTCTTCCCGTTTCCCTTATTATATGAATACCTATGGGTTCCATACAATTCATGGACGTGCTGCCGCTATTGCTTCCGGAGCGAAGAATGCCAACCGGAAACTGAATATATTGCAGATCTCCGGTGATGGTGATGCATTGGCTATCGGGGGTAACCATTTTATTCATGCTATCCGCCGGAATGTGGATATTACCATTTTGTTGTTTAACAATGAAATTTATGGTCTGACTAAAGGACAATATTCCCCGACTACCAAATTGGGAACTAAAACCAAAACTTCTCCTTACGGAACGATCGAGCATCCTTTCAATCCTGGAGAGCTTTGCATCGGTGCTCAGGGTAAATTTTTCGCCCGTTCGATCGATACCAGCGTGAACTTGACCGCTGAAATTCTGGAAACAGCTGTAAAACACCAGGGAACTTCTGTGGTAGAAGTGCTTCAGAATTGTGTCATCTTTGCCGATGGTGCTCATTCTGCTGTAACGGATAAAGAGTTGAAAGAAGAGCGTCAGATCGTTTTGCGTCACGGTGAACCGATGATCTTCGGTAAAAACAAAAATAAAGGTTTGGTATTGGCAAAATCAGGTGAGCTGAAAGTGGTCGAAATCGGTAAAGACGGTATCACTGAAAAAGATATCCTGGTTCACGATGCACATAATCCCAATCCGTTCCTGCATTGGATGCTCGTCAATATGAAAGCTCCGGAATTCCCGGTTGCCCTGGGAGTTATCCGTGATGTCGAAGCGCATACTTACGACCAGGCTCTGGACGATCAGATCGAAGAAGTGAAGAAAATTTCTAAGATCCATTGTATGGAAGACTTGCTGAATAGCGGGGATACCTGGGAAGTAAAATAATAAGCGGACAAGTGTAAGCTGAAAATGAGGTGCAATCGGAAATACCGGTTGCACCTTTATTTGTTTTTATTTACTTTTATACGCACAAAGTAGGAATAAGGGCAGTGATCAATCAGGAAGATTTCATACGGCGTTTGCAACAACGGGAAAAAGAAGCTTTCCAGGAGCTTTTTTATTCCTGGCATCGTCCATTGTGCTTTTTCCTGACTTCGTCAATGCGTACCCCAAAACCCATCATTAAACAATGGTGCGATCCGTTGATGACGTTTCATAAGCATTGTTCTTGTTATAGTTTGCTTACTTTGAGGTAAAGTCACCTGTATCGTGACTATAGTCTGTGCAAGCGCCAGCACTTTATCTACACTCATGTTTATATTGGATAGCTTCAGTAGTCTCTCTAGCTCTTTGTAGACTTTAAGTGCCACAAAGCAGATGCACACGTGAGCTTCTATTCTCCTACGGGTAAAATGAAACATCGGCCTTATCTCTATTTTTGATTTTGATATCCGGAAAGCCCTCTCAACATGCCCGAGATTATGGTATGCGGCGTATACCTCGCTAACAGGAATATCCGTGTTTGTAAGATACCCTTTAAGACCGTCCCATTTCTCGTCCGCTTCAAGCTTATCATAATTTATGGAAACCTTTACGTCTCCTTCCATTTTTAAGAATTTGTTGTAACCACGCTTGTTAATGTTGTCTTTCGTAAGTGTTCCTCGGTTATAAGCCTTTTCCAAACGGCGTATTCCCTTTTCTCTGTTATAGGCGTCCTTGCGGGCACGGTCGTCGGTATATCCTACCAAGAGTCGCTGTCCGTTACCTTTGTCGTACTCTATCATTTGACAATTGACCTTCGGCTGTGCAAGAATCCACTCCTGTATTTTCTTGCTTTCATTCTTTATCTTTGCGCCGATAATATATTTGTAGCCATTACTCTCAAGGTCCGCTATATTATTGCCGTTCATAAGCCCGGAGTCGGCTACGACAATAAAATCATCAAGACTGTACTTCCTGACAAATTCAGTCACGACAGGTAACATTGTATGTCCTTCATATTTATTGCCCTCGTATATACAATATGCCAACGGGTAGCCTCCAATACTGACAAGCAGCCCTGGGATTATTTGCGGATTCTTGTGACGGCCTTCCTTGGAAAATCCGGTCTTACGCAAGTCGTCTTCATAATCGGCCTCAAAATAAAGGGTGGTTACATCATAAAAAAGAACGCCAATATGCCCATCTGGTATTTTACTGGTGTGCATAACGCTGATACCCTGGACAATTTCATGCTGATTGTCGCTAAGTTTGTCCAGATAGCGGTATATCTTTGACAAGCTGACATCTTCGTCAAAATGATTCTTCAGATATTCTACTGTGGCTGATTTGCTTACAGGATAAGCAAGACGTGCCTTGACAAGCTGCCGAAAAACAATGTCCTCAATTCGGTTAAAGCCAATATTATCAAATACACGATCGAGTATTAAATCAGCTCCGTTGATAGATATATTAGTGATACATGAAAGCATTTGTTCGGCACTTAGCAGTTCAGTCTCACATTTCTTGCGTTCATCACCGAAAAGGTCCAGACGTGGATGGCGGCGTTCTTCCTCCCTGTCAATCCAGACACGAGCTTTGACCAAAAGTCCATCGATCTCATCTGGACTTTTGGCGATGCCTATAGTTGCAAACTCCTTGTAAAAGCCGGAACTCTTTTCAGCGACAACAATGCTTACGGTACCAGACCGATTCTTTTTACGCTTAATGAACATAGAAAAATACGTTGCGTACCCCATTTTTGGGGTACGAAAAGTATATATAATTATTTATCAAGCAATTACAAAATCGATAATTTTATAGTGACGAAGTCAGGAAAAAATGATGAACTTATGAATAATATAAGAATATATGCCTTTTTCTGGATGATTGTGCTTCTTACAGTTTCCTGTTATGAGGATAAAGGAAATTATGACTATCATCCGATCAATGAAGTAAAAATATCGGGGATTAAAGAAGACCCTTACGAAATATTGCGCTGGGATACCTTGAAAATTCCGGTTACTTTAGAAAATAGCCTGAATGAGAAAGCTGAATTGATTTATGCCTGGTATCTGGATCAGAAAAAGATTGCGGAAACCGAGGACCTTTGTTATGTTGTGTCGGATAAGGCTAAAAAATATCAGGCTCGTATGGAAGTTACTTTGCCGGAAGATGATAGTGTCCGTTTTTTTGCTGATTTTGAGGTTCAGGTTTTCTCACCCTATTCAAAAGGACTATTGTTATTGAGTGATTATGAGGATTATCCGGAAGTTTCTTTTATGAGCACATTGAATAATCCGACTAATAAAATCATGCGGGATGTGTATAGTTTGGAGAATAAGAGAGAGTTGAAGGGGAAGGCCTTAGCAATAGAGCAGTCCGATGAATACTCTTATGGTGGAACTGTTTTTGTACATACTTCAGCTTCCTCTCATGAGTTGGATCCTGTACTATTTAAAGAGATTGCCTTGTTCGACGAAAATTCATTTACCGGGCCTGCCCAGGAATATGATATGGTGTATTGCCGGTTTGAAGATGCGATTACCGAATTCGGAGGGGCTATCGGTAAAGATGGGATTATTTATCCTAAACAGGCCCGTCAAAACCGTTATATGGCTTCTTCTTTAAAACCGATCCACGTCGAAGGAGATGCAGAAAGATCGGTGGACTATCGGTTGTCTCCGATGCTTTTGAATACCCGGAATTCTACTTTGGGGTATGATAATCTGTCGGGGCGGTTTATGTATTTTATGAATAGTTACGATATCCCTTCTTATGATGAAAATCAGTATGATGAAGTTCGGATATCGGAGACTTATATCGGACTTCCCTGGCTGGGATGGGGAAAAAATATGTCTGGCGGAACATATCAGTTCAGTTCTTTATTTTATGATCCGGTTACTGATCGGGCTGCACTGGCCCGGGCCCATACCGCTACAGGAAAATTGAAAGGACAGGATTCGCTGGTTTTTCTGTCCGGTCATCATTTAGCCGAAGGTTCGGTTATGGCCGTTAATTCCGGTATCAATTGGTTGTATTATTCGGATGGAGGCCGTCAGCTTTATGTGTTGAATTTATCGGATCCTGATTTTAAGTTTCCTTCTATCCCTTTCGAATGTGCTTTACCGGATAATTGCCGGATAACGATGCTGAAAGTATCTGTCGATAATTTGGCCTTGTTTGTCGGAGTGGAGACAGACAGACCGGAGAAATACAAAGGAGATGTGTATAAGATAAATGCAAAAGACGGGACAATTCTCGAACATTATCAGCGTTTCGGCGGGACACCGGTGGATATGGTCGAAAAGAAATCTGTCGAATATGATGTCGAGGAGTGAGGGGTAGGAGGTAAAAAATGAAAAAACGGTAAAATTTTAAGAAATGAAGCAAGTTTATTTTATCATAGCAATGCTGTGTGGATTGGCCTTGGGTGGGCAGGCACAGGGAATACGCTTTGCAGAAGGAAGTTGGAAAGAACTGTTGGAAACAGCGAAAAAGGAAGGAAAATTGATCTTTGTGGATTGTTATACGGAATGGTGCCAGCCTTGTAAGCAAATGGAACAGCAGGTTTTTCTGTCGGAAAAAGTGGGGAAGTTTTACAATGAGCATTTTATAAATGTGAAGATGGATATGGAAAAAGGAGAGGGACCGGTGATTTTGAATACTTATAAAATCAATGCCTTCCCGACCCTTTTGTTTGTCAATGGCGAAGGTGGTGAAGTTTACCGGATTGTAGGCAGCAAAAAGGAAGCGGAATTGTTGCAGGTAGGTGCTGATGCATTGGCTTCGAAAACCGTTTATCCGGTCAATCCGCAGGCTCAGCAGCAAATCGCTTTGATCGGACGCGAAATACCTGATTTTTGTTATCGCGATTCGACTGGCAAAGAAGTGAAGTTTTCTTCTTTCCGGGGAAATTATGTGTACGTGGATATGTGGGCCACCTGGTGCCGGCCTTGTTGTGAGGAGATTCCTTATATGGGCGAATTGGAAAAGAAATTTCACGGTAAGAAAATCTGTTTTGTCAGTCTTTCCTGTGATAAGGATTTACAGGCCTGGAAGAAGAAACTCAGAACCGACCGGATGGGAGGGATTCAATTGAATTGTGGAGGCGATCCTGCATTTATGAAATTTTTCGGTATTCAGGGAATCCCCCATTTTATTTTGCTCGATCCTGAAGGGAAAGTCGTAAATCCGAATATGAGCCGCCCTTCACAGGAAATAACGGTGGAAACTTTAAGCAGGCTCAAAGGAATTTGAGACTGCTTTACAAGTCTTGATCGGTGATTTCTTTCAGCATATCGATGGGCGGAATTACGGTTTGGATAAAAAATCGTTTTTTAGCCGGCCGGTGCCTGAAAGGAATACAGATTACTGCAAGGAATATACCCTTAAAACCGATAAAGCAGGCCGATATTTCCTCCGATATTCAGCATTTTGTTGAAACCGATGTTACCTTGGGTATATTCGTTGTACTCATATGCATCGTCGATTCGGGGGACATAATCGGCCCTCACTTTCAGGTCCATCCATACCTTGTCCGAGAGTTGAAACAAGAGACCGCCATGAAGCCCCACTCCCGGTGAAAACAGAAACAGGTGTTTTGAAAAAGAAAGGGAGGCAGAATAACCGGTATATTGGCGTCCTACATCGAGCTGGGAGAAATACCCCCCGAACTGAATGCCCAGATAAGGCAAAGTGGTTCTGTTCCATGTCGGGACATAAAAGGTCGCTTCGAGCAGGACCGGGATCAGGTGGTATTTATATTTTTGGGAGACATCGTCTTTGTTTAGATTGACTTTGGTTTTGAAACCGTAATATCCTGCCTCGAAACCTATACCGATCATCTTGTTAATTAGGTATTTGGCCGATACGTTTCCCCCGATACCGTTTTTCAGGATTTTCCCCATATCGCCTGTCGGGTAAAAATATCCGGCATTGATGCCCGGTAAAAATCCGCGGTCGGGACGGTAGTATTGGCCTTTGGCCAGTGTGATTGTGCAGATCAGACAAAACAGATAGATGATTTTTTTCATAATTCGGCTTCTTTAGTCTGTCGTTCTCCGATGTATTTTTCTATTTCCTGCAGCCGTTCGGTAGCATGTTTGTCGCCGATTTTTATTTCCAACGCTTTTTGATAATAGAATTTGGCAATGGCGTAGGCTTTTTCAGCGTAAGCTTTGTCGGCTTTATCTATATTGGTCTGATAGGCTTTGTCTAAGGCAGCCAGTTGTTCGGCTTCAATCAATCGGTCTGTTTCGGCGATCCGTTCCCTGATGCTCTCTTTGTCGGCCGGTGATAAGGTCAATGCTTTTTGGAAATATACCTTGGCAGAAGCATAGTTTTTCTGTTCCAGATTCTTTTCGGCCAGTGTTTTGTTTTTATTGTATTCGGCCAGTCGGGCTTTGTATTTCGAAGAATGGATGATTTGCTCGATCTCTCCGAGGCGTTTACGGGGATAATCTTCGCCCAGGTTAAGTTGATCGGCTTCGGTATAGCGTAGTTTGGCCGCACTGTAGTTTTCGTTTTTGAATGCCTGGTCGGCTTCGGCTATGATCCCGGTGTATTTGAGTTTTAAAGTGTTGATTCTTTCTTCTTCCTGGCGTTGTTTCTCAGCTTCGTCAGCCTGTTGCTTTTCCAGGGCTGCCAGTGCTTGCTCGGCTTTGCCGATCATATTCCGGGGATAGGCTTCTTCCGATTTTAAGGCCAGTGCCTGCCGATAAGTAGTAATGGCCTGGCGGTATTCCTGGGCTTGATAGGAACGGTCGGCTTGGGCGATTGTTTTTTGATAGGTAGCTTCGGCTTCGGCTAATTGCTGTTGTGTTATAGCTTCCTTTTGGGCGATCTCTGCCAATAACCGGTCGATATTACGGATTTGTTCCTGGGGATAAGGCTCTTTTGTCTTGATTTGTTTGGCTGAGGCATACTTTTCTTTAGCCGCCGGGTACTCTTCCCGGCTGAATAAGCTGTCGGCCGCAGCGAGCAGTAGCCGGTAGGTTTGTTCGTTTTGAGGTTCGACACTCTTTCGGGCTTCTTCCAGTTTTGCTTGTTCCTGAGCTTCCGCAATTTTTTGTTTCACCTCTTTGTTGCCGGGCTTCATATTTTGAGCCAGGGTCCAGCTGTCGATGGCTGCCTGCCAGGCTTTCCGGCCGAACGATTCCAGTCCTTTATTGAATAGTTCGGCAAATTTCCGTTCCTGTTCGATGGCGGCGGCATCCCGGGCAGCTAATTGTTTTTTTACAGCTTGTTCGGTTTGGGCGATCCGGTCTTTGATTTTATCTGAATACGATTTGTCGAACGTAAAATCGTCCAGTTCGGCCTGATAGGTCAGTATGGCAATAGGCTGATCGAATATGGATAGATCGATTTTTTCGACACTTGGCAACAGATTGATGATCAACTTGACGGGAGGAAAATCGGGGTTGTTTTCAATGCTTTCTTCCGGTACTTCGGTGTTGATGCTGATAATTTTGGTGATATAACCTGTTTTTTCGAAAGAAATTTTGTAGTCGGCATCGAAGGCGAGTTTCAAATCGAAATGTCCTTTTTTATTCAGCACCTGTTCGTCGAGCTTATTCCCGTTTTTGATTACGACAACCCGCGTTCCTTCCGGGCTGTTATTTGCAATAGCGACGTTGCCGTTGATAGCTGAATGCTGGGCTACGACAAACGGAGAAGACAATAGAATGCCAAGGAGTATAAGCAAGTTTTTCATGTCGGGATCGAATTATTCCACAGTGAGGAATGCTACACATACTCCTGCAAAAATAATAAAAAAGAAAGAAAAAAGCCCCGTTACCGGGGCTTTC
>OOCX01001467.1_pt1 | contig 14520 bp, 16 predicted proteins | sample 1671231 | NCBI WGS metagenome assembly OOCX01 (sample SAMN06348135, study PRJEB24527) | human gut metagenome | biome: human gut; feature: ankylosing spondylitis patient; material: feces | host: Homo sapiens | place: China | collected 2015-10 | reverse complement strand
GCTGCCGGAGCGGTGCTTAAGCCGCAAGGCGGGAATTGTGCGGTGTTGCCATAAAGGAACAGGAGCAAGACAATTATGAACTATCGTGCCTGGCAGCTGAAAAACGCCGATACCGCAGGGGAAAGTGCGCTCCTGGCCGCCGGTTATGGCCCGCTGCTGGCCAGGGTGCTGGCCTGCCGTGGTATTGCCCAGCCGCAGGCTGCCGCCGCATTGCTGGAAGAGGAACCGCCGCTGAGCGACCCGTTCCTGCTGAAAGATATGGACAAAGCCGTTGCCCGCATCCAGCAGGCTATTGAAAACGGTGAAACCATTGTGATCTTTGGCGATTATGATGTTGACGGCGTTTCCGCTACGGCCATCCTGTATGAATGCCTGACCAACCTTGGCGCGCAGGTGCGCTGCAAACTGCCCACCCGCGAGGGCGGCGGCTACGGCCTGAACCGTGAAACCCTGCAAAAGCTGGCAGATAAAGGCTATAAGCTGATTGTGACAGTGGATAACGGCATTTCCGCCATTGAGGAAGCTGACCTGGCCGCAGAGTTGGGCATTGAGCTGGTGATTACCGACCACCACCTGCCCGCCCAGCAGCTGCCAAAAGCCGTTGCCGTTGTGGACCCCAAGCGGGAGGACGACACAAGCCCCTTCAAGGATCTGTGCGGTGCCGGTGTGGCGTTCAAGCTGTGCGCTGCGCTGGAAGGCTGTGAGGACCCCGCTGAACTGCTGGAACCCTTTGGCGAACTTGCCGCCCTTGGTACCATTGCGGACGTAATGCCGCTGGTGGGGGAGAACCGCACCATTGTAAAAGAGGGCCTTGCCACCTTGCAGGATACCCTGCGCCCCGGTTTGCAGGCCCTGCTGGAAAACGCAGGCTATGCAGGCCGCCCTGTCACGGCGGAAACCGTCAGCTATGGGCTGGCACCCCGCCTGAACGCCGCGGGCCGCATGGATACCGCCGCTGTTGCCCTGAAGCTGCTGCTGTGCGAAAACGAGGAGCAGGCCGCAGGCATTGCGGCGCGCCTTTCGGAGATCAACACCAGCCGTCAGCAGGCGGAACAGCAGATCGCTGCCGCTGCACTGGAAAAACTGAGCGCAGACCCTGCCCGTGTTCTGGACCGTGTAATCGTGGTATCAGGCGAAGGCTGGCACCCCGGTGTAATCGGCATTGTGGCAACCCGCCTGATGGAAAAATACGGCCGCCCCTCCATTGTTATTTCGACTGAAAACGGCGAGGGCCGCGGCAGTGGGCGCGCCCCCACCAGCTTTAACCTGCACGCCGCTTTGTGCGCTTGCGCACCGCTGCTGCTGCGCTTTGGCGGGCATTCCGCTGCGGCGGGCCTGACCATTGAAGAAGAAAAGATCGGTGCGTTCCGCAAAGCCATCAACGATTGGGCCGCTAAAGAATACCCGGTGCCCAAGCCGCTGCCGCTCAAGTTGGATGCCGTGGCCGATATTGCGGAATTGACGGTGCCTACCGTACAGGAACTCAGCCGCCTGGCTCCCTTTGGCAGCGGCAACCCGGTTCCGGTGTTCCTGCTGCAAAACGCCGCGGTGGATGGCATCTGGCCCCTGGGCAGTGAGGGGCGGCATTGCCGCATTCGCCTGCGCCAGGGCGGGGCAGCCTGCTTTGTCTCACTGTTCGGCACCGCCCCGGACGACCTGCCCTACCGCATGGGTACAGCTGTGGATGCCGCGGTGGAAGTCAGCATCTTCCAGGGGCGCGGCGGGCCGATGGTGTCCTGCCATTGCTGCGCCATGCGCCCGGCCGGTTTGGGCAATGCCCCGGCGGAGCAGGCCGCACGGTTTGATGCTTTCCTGAGCGGAACGGCCCTGCCAGATGACGAGCGGTTGGCCTGCCTGCCCACCCGTGCCGATACTGCTGCCGTGTATCGCATGGTGCGCACCGGCAATGTGTTTGCGGATGATCTGCAGCCGCTGTTTGCAACCGCAGGGCCGGAAAACACCGGCAAGACCCTGGCCAGCCTGACGGCGCTGGAACAGCTTGGTTTGATCGAGCGCCGCGGCAGCCGCTACCAGCCGGTGGAAGTGACCGGCAAAAAAGACCTCTCCTCCGCGCCGGTCCTGCGCAGACTGGCGGAAGGGGAAGGATAAGGCAAAATGAAAAATGCCCCCGCGGCAGGAGGGAACTGCCGCAGAAACGGGATCTTTTTATGATTGTGCGATACTTGAAATGGGGATGATAGAATGCCAGAAGAAGTCAAAAAGAATGCTGCAGAACAGGCAGCCCAGGCGCAAAAGCAGCCGGTGCCCATGCCCACTACTTATGAAGCACTGCGCCATGATCTGATCGCCAGCGGCCGTGCCTATGATTTTGACATGATTGACCATGCTTATCAGCTGGCCAGCGCGGCGCATGCCACCCAGTTCCGCCGCAGCGGCGAACCGTATATCTGCCACCCAATCAGCGTGGCACAGCTGCTGGTGGAACTTGGCATGGATAGCGAAAGCGTTGCCGCAGCCCTGATGCACGATGTGGCCGAGGATACCCCCGTGACCATTGACGAGATCCGCCAGAAGTTTGGCAGCGAGGTTGCCCTGCTGGTGGATGGTGTTACCAAGCTGACCCAGATCAAGTTCTCGAATGTCGAGGACCGCAAAGCGGAAAACCTGCGCAAAATGCTGCTTGCCATGAGCCAGGATGTCCGCGTGATGATCATAAAGCTGTGTGACCGCCTGCACAATATGCGTACCGGCGATGCCTGGCCGGAGCAGAAACGCCGCGATAAAGCCCTGGAAACCATGGAGGTTTATGCCCCCATTGCCCACCGCCTTGGCATTTCCAACATCAAGGAGGAGCTGGAGGACCGCAGCCTGCAATACCTGGATCCTGTGGGCTATAACATGATCCGCTCCCTGCTGAACAAGCATGGGGATGACTTCCTCAACGATATCTGCGCCACCATCCAGGAACACTTGGAACAGAACGGCATCCACGGAGCAACCATCCGCCACCGTGTCAAGAGCATCTACGGCATTTACCGCAAGATGTATATGCAGAATAAGGATTTCGAGGAGATCTACGATATTTACGCCGTGCGCATCATCCTCGAGAATGTGTCCGAGTGTTATAACGCGCTGGGCCTCATCCACGACATGTACCACCCGCTGCCTAACCGCTTTAAAGATTACATCTCTACGCCAAAACCAAACGGCTACCAGAGCCTGCATACCACCGTCATCGGCCGCGAGGCCATCCCCTTTGAGGTGCAGATCCGCACCTGGGATATGGATCGCATGGCTGAGTACGGCATCGCCGCCCACTGGAAGTACAAGGCAGGCATCACCAACGGCAGCAGGGATAAGCTGGACGAGCGCCTGGCCTGGGTGCGCCAACTGTTAGAAAGCCAACGCTCCAGCGCCGATGCCACCGACCTGCTCAGCGACATTAAGAGCGACCTGCTGCCGGAGGAAGTGTTTGCTTTCACCCCGCGGGGCGACGTCATCAACCTGCCCGCAGGTGCTACCGCGATCGACTTTGCCTACGCCATTCATTCCGCCGTTGGCAACCGCATGGTCGGCGCCAAGGTCAACAACCGCATCGTGCCCATCGATCATAAGGTGCAGACCGGCGAGATCATTGAAATCATCACCGGCCCTGAAAACCGCGGCCCCAGCCGCGACTGGCTGAACATTGTAAAGACGAGCGAAGCCAAGAACAAGATCCGCAACTGGTTCAAGAAAGAACGCAGGGAAGAGAATATCCAGGAGGGACGCGAGGCACTGGAACGCGAGCTGCGCCGCAACCTCATGTCGATGACCGATGAGCAGCACGAGACCTTTATGGAGGCGCTGGCCCGCCGCAACCACTGCAACTCGGTGGATGAGATGTATGCGGCCATCGGCTACGGCGGTTTGCAGATCAGCCGTATGCTGCCCAAACTGAAAGAGGAGTACACCAAGCTCAAGGCCACCGAGGTCAAGCCTGTGACCGTGGACATCAAGCGGATGCACTCCACCGACGGCGTCGTCGTCGAGGGCATCGACAACTGCCCCATCAAGTTTGCCAAGTGCTGCTCTCCGCTGCCCGGCGATGAGATCATCGGTTTCGTCACCCGCGGCTTCGGCGTGTCCATCCACAAAAAGGATTGCGCCAACGTGCGGGAGAGCATGCGCCAGGGCGAGAACGCCGACCGCTGGGTGAACGCCTACTGGGCCGACGATGCCAAGGAAAACTACAAAGCTACGCTGGATCTGCTGTGCATGGACCGCGCGAACCTGTTGTCTGACGTGGCGCTGGCGCTGGGTGATATGCGGGTGCCCATCTACTCGCTGACCGCCCGCTCGGCCGAGCAGGGCCGCGCCCGCATGAGCGTGACCGTGGGCATCACCAACACCGAACACCTGAACAGCGTGGTCGCCCGCCTGAAAAAGGTCAAGGATGTTGTCAGCGTGAACCGCAACTGATATAAGGAGTTATTATTTATGCGAGCAGTCATTCAGCGCGTGACCCGTGCCAGCGTGGCCGTCAACGGCGGAGAGCCCCGGCCCATCGGACCCGGGCTTGTCATCCTGCTGGGCGTGCGCGATACCGACGACATCGCCATCGTGCCCAAACTGGCCGAGAAATGCGCGCATCTGCGCATTTTTGAGGACGAGGATGGCAAGCTGAACCGCAGCGCAGTGGAGCTGGGCTACTCGGCTTTGGTCGTGTCCAACTTTACGCTTTACGGCGATACCTCCCGCGGCAAACGGCCCAGCTTTATCCATGCCGCAAAAGGGGAGACCGCCAAAAGCGCTTATGATGCCTTTTTGCAGGAGCTGATGAACGCCCAGGGACTGAAAGACGTTCAGCATGGCGAGTTTGGGGCCGATATGCAGGTCAGCCTTGTCAACGATGGTCCGGTGACCATCATCATTGATACCGATGAGTGGAAGTAAAGGAGCACAACCATGAAATTGATCCATATCCACGGCGTTTGGCCGCTGTATACGAATACCTTTTTGCTGATCACCGCCGCCGGGCATGCCGTTGTGGTGGACCCCGCTGCCGAGGCCGAAACCTATCTGGCTCAGCTGAAAGAGAATAATGCAACCCTGACGGACATTTTCCTCACCCACGGCCATTATGACCATGTGGGCAGTGTGACGGCTCTGAAAAAAGCCACTGGCGCTAAGGTGCATATGGACCCGGCCGATGCCAAAGGCGACCAGATGTACCCGCTGACTCCGGATCTGATCGATGCCCCGTGGCCTGCGGGCAACAGTGAGTATCAGGTGGATGAGCTGACGTTCCGCATCTGGCACACACCGGGCCACACCCCCGGCGGCGTGGTCATCGCCTGCGGCGACCGGCTGTTCAGCGGCGATACCCTGTTTGCGGGCAGCTGCGGCCGTGTGGACCTGCCCGGCGGCAGCCCGGCGGAGATGCAACGCAGCCTTGCTCTGGTGGCGGATCTGCCCCTGCCGGATGAAACCACCGTCTACCCCGGCCATGAAAGCTTTACCACCCTTGGCCAGGAACGCCGGTCCAACCCATATCTGATGGGGGAAGTATTTTAAGATAGGGAGGAGTTAGGAGTTCAGCGGCGGCCTAAAAGTTTGCGGTATACCTGCAATGCGCCGGGTACTGTTTTGGCAGTATTGGCATAAGCGGGATTACAACAGGCTCGGCTCCGCGCTAATTCCTAACTCCTAACTCCTCCCTCCAATTCGGGGGTTCTTATGCAAATTGTATTGCGCGGTGCGGCAGCTGGGTATGAGGCCGAGCATACCGCACGCATCTTTTACCCGGCGGCGGAGCTGAGCCAGACCCTGCCGGACGATACCGCAGACCTTGTGCTGGCTGTGGCTCACAGGTATCTGCTGCTGGTTCTGGTGCGGCAGAACGGCACAACCACCTGGGTGCAGCAGCGCCCGCCCCAGGGGGATGCCCGCACGCAGGAGTATGCTCTGTGCCGCATGCTGTACGCCATGCTGTGCGGCGTTACCGGTATCCGCCCGCCCTGGGGCATGATGACCGGCGTGCGCCCGGTGCGCATCATCCATGACCTGCGCGCCGAGGGCAAAACCGAAGAAGAAATCGAACAGCGCTTTTTGCAGCATTTTGACTGCACGCCGCGCCGTTTTGCCATGGCCAAAAGTATTGCGGACCTGCAGCGCCCGGTGCTGGAGCGCGCCCAGCCGATGGATTGCAGTGTGTACGCGGGCATTCCGTTCTGCCCGTCCCGCTGCAGCTATTGCAGCTTTGTTTCCCGCACGGTGGGGGATAAATCCAGCCGTGCGCTGGTGGCCCCCTACGTGGACTGCCTGTGCAAGGAGCTTGCCGCTACCCGCGCCGCTGCGGACGCCGCACACCTCAGCATCAAAACGCTGTATATCGGCGGCGGCACCCCCACCAGCGTCAACGCGCAGCAGCTGCGCCAGCTGATGGGCACCATGGCCGAGCAGTTTGACCTGCCCGCCCTGGAAGAGTTTACCGTGGAAGCGGGCCGCCCTGACTGTACCGACGAAGAAAAACTGCGCATCATCAAAGAATACGGCGCAACCCGCATTTCCATCAACCCGCAGACATTCTCGGATGAAGTGCTGCGCAACATTGGCCGCCGCCACACGGCGCAGGATATCCTGGATTGTTACCGGACCGCCCGCCGCGTGGGGCATGATAACATCAACATGGACTTGATCGCGGGTCTGCCGGGGGATACGGTGGAAGGCTTCCGCCATAGCCTGCAGACGGCCATTGACTTGGACCCGGAAAATATCACCGTGCATACCCTCACGCTGAAACGGGCGTCCAACCTGGTGGTGGAGCACCGCGCTGCGGATTATGCCGATGTGGCCGCTATGGTGGAAAGCTGCGAGCTGCTGGAAAAAGCCGGTTACCGCCCCTACTACCTGTACCGCCAAAAAGGCACCCTGCAAAACCTGGAAAACGTGGGCTGGTGCAAGCCGGGGTACGAGTGCCTGTATAATATCTATATCATGGAGGAAGTCCACACCATTCTTTCTGCCGGTGCAGGCGGTTCTACAAAGCTGGTGGCCCCCGGTGCACGTCACGGCAAGATCGAGCGTATCTTTAATTATAAGTACCCGACAGAATATATCGACCGTTTTGACACGATCCTTGCACGCAAGGAAGGAGTGAAACAGTTCTATGACCAATATCCCAGCTGTGGTGAATCCGCGCGCCCCCAAGCGCATGGTGGGGTGTGAGCTGCTCAACCTTGCCGCGCACAACCCGGCTGATTTGGTGCAGCTGAGCGAACAGCAGTACCAGAGCCGCATTGATGCCGCCGCGGCCTATGTTCTGGCATCCGGCCGCCGTATTGTCATGCTGACGGGGCCTTCCGCTGCGGGCAAAACCACCAGCGCCAACAAGTTGGCCGCCGCCATGCGCAGCAAAGGCGTGCGCAGCCGGGTATTGAGCCTGGACGACTTTTTTGTGGGCGAGGGCCGCTACCCCAAACAGCCGGATGGCCGGGATGATTACGAATGCGTGGAAGCGCTGGATATCCCGCTGGTGCAGCACTGCCTGCAGCAGCTGGCCCAGACCGGCGTGTGCGATGCGCCGATCTTTGACTTTATGACCCAGCTGCCCGCCCCGCAGACCCAGCACATCGACTGCACCGACGGTGTGGTGGTTGTGGAGGGACTGCACGCCTTTAACCCCATTCTGACCGAGACTTTGCCGCAGGATGCTGTGCTGAATATTTACGCCAGCCTGCGGGAAGAATATGCCGGACCGGACGGTGCGCGGCTGATCGCCACCCGCGATGTTCGCCTTGCCCGCCGCATTACGCGGGACTGGCGGTTCCGCGGGCATGATGCCGATTTTACCATCGGCCTGTGGCCCCATGTCTGTAAGGCAGAGGACCAGTATATCAAGACGTTCAAGAATCGGGCGAACCTTGTGCTGGATACTTCGTTCAGCTGCGAGGTGGGGATTTGGGAATATTATATTGACCAGCTGACGGCCAGCGCCAATGCGGGCCGCATGGCGGATTTGCGCAGCCGGTTTGCGCATTTTGTACCCATTAATGCCGCGCTGATCCCACAGAAAAGCATGCTGCGGGAGTTCATTGGAGCTGAAAACCAATAAATTCTCCTGTTACGCCCGAATGTTTACGATTTGGACATAATTCTTTGCGCCACAAGATTGAAAACCAGGCAAAGATACGGTATAATAAGCCTTACAGGGAAAAGCCGTGAAATCGAAAATAATAAATTTTTACGGCTTTTCATTCCACCCGGCCGGGCTGCGCAGCTGTGGCGCAGTGCCCTGCCGGGGCCAGATGATAACGAGGTGTTACATTATGTTTGAACTGGATATCAATAAGATCAAAGAACAGAGCATGCAGTTTGTGGATACCGCTTACAAGGCAGCCATGGATATTGCAGATAAGGGCAAGAACCAGCTGGATCTGGCATCCCAGCAGAACCGCCTGGCCAAGGCACAGCGCCAGCTGGGCGCACTGGTTTACAGCCTGCATAAGGCAGACGAGGAAAACCAGCCCTTGGTGGATAAATATATCGAGAACATTGCCGAAATCGAAAAGGCGATTGAGGAAATCAAGGCCCGCATGACCCCCGATGAGGCCGCTGCCGCTGAAGCTGCCGAGGCTGAGCAGGAGGCTGAGGACCCCAACGATCCCACCACCTACCACGATGACCCCGCCGGCCTGACCCCCGAGGAGGAGCAGGCTCTGGCCGATGCGGCTGACCGCCCGCGCGGTGAGACCAAAGAGTGCCCCGTCTGCCATGCAGATGTGGATGCAGACGCACTGTTCTGCAACCATTGCGGCGCACAGCTGTAAACAGGTAACTCGGCTGTCAAACAGCAACTTGTATTGTTTCCTTGACAAAACGGTAGAATGAGAGGTATGATGTTGCCTGTTGTTTTTTCAAGCGGACCCTGGTACATCCTGGGCAGGCAGCATTGCAGCATGCATGGAATATCCGCACAACCGCCCGTACACGGCAGATGATCTTGTCCGCATTATCACCCTTTTGCGGGATCCGGTCAACGGCTGTCCGTGGGATAAAGTTCAGACCCATACATCGATTCGGATGAACTTCCTGGAAGAAGCGTATGAGGCTGTGGACGCATTGGACCTGGATGACCCGGTGCTGATGTGTGAAGAGCTGGGCGATGTGCTGATGCAGGTTGCTTTCCATACCTGCATGGAACAGGAAACCGGCCGCTTTACCTGGGAGCAGGTCTGCGATGGCGTATGCCAAAAGCTGATTGAGCGGCACCCAAATATTTTTGGCACCCAACCAGGTTACGAAGGTATAACGGACTGGGATGCGCTCAAAAATAAAGAAAAGGGCCGCCGCACCCTGGCCGATGACCTGGAAAGTGTGCCCCGTGCCATGCCCGCGCTGATGCGCGCGGCCAAGCTGCAAAAGCGCGCCGCACGCCATGGCGCAGCCCTGCAGGGGGCCGATGCTGCAGCCTTGGCAGACGCGGCGGAGAACCTGCAAACGGCGCAGCCCGCCAGCGCGCAGGCAGAACAGGCTGTGGGCGAACTGTTGTTTGCCGCCGCCAATCTGGCCCGGCAGGCAGGGGTAGACCCCGAACAGGCGCTGCAAAAAGCTAACGAGGCATTTTGCACAGCAGCCGGGCCGGTAGCCTGAAAAGGCAAAAAAACGCAATTTATTTAATTTGGAGGTATATAACAAATGACCAAAGTTGAACTGATCGCATCCGTTGCCGCTGAAGCTGGCATGAGCAAGAAAGACGCCGAAAAGGCTGTCAACGCAGCACTGGCTGCTATCACCGAAGAGCTGAAGAACGGCGGCAAAGTTTCGCTGGTTGGCTTTGGCACCTTTGAAGTCCGCGAGCGCCCGGAACGCCAGGGCCGCAACCCGCAGACCAAAGAGCCCATGACCATTGCTGCTTCCAAGCTGCCCGCATTCAAGGCTGGCAAGGCACTGAAGGACGCTGTGCAGTAATCTGTTCAGGCGTCAGATACGCTCTGAATGAAAAAGCCCGCCGCACCCAAACGCGGCGGGCTTTTATGATATAGGCAGCGCCGCATGATTCCCGCCTGGTGGCTGGAGTACCGCTGCCATAGAGATGAGGATGAACCATGAGACTGGATAAATACCTGAAAGTCAGCCGCCTGATCAAGCGCCGCACCTTGGCCAATGATGTGGCCGATGCGGGCCGCGTGATCGTGAACGGCAAACCCGCCAAAGCAAGCTATGCCGTAAAGATCGGCGATGTGATCGAGATTACCTTCGGCAACCGCCCCGTCAAGGTGCGGGTGCTTTCTATTGATGAACCCAAGGGCAAGGATGTTGCCCGCGAGCTGTTTGAGATCCTGGAAGGCTGAGAAAAACCAGGGCGGGGGAGTTCTAACCGCGCGGTGTGCGGCATATGGTATAGGGTAAGCAACAACTGCTGCCGGAGGAAACCGCCATGCCAGAACTGACCAGCCCGCACCCGATTGGGGAACATGCCCCCCAGCAATCCGACCCGCCTGCTCCGCCGCGTGCCCATGCCCTGACGCTGGAAAACCGCGCCCGGCTGACGGTGACCGGTGTGACCCGTATTGTGAGCTGTGATGAACTGGGCGCAACGCTGCAAACTCCGCTGGGGGATCTGACCATCGGTGGGCAAGGAATGCAGGTCAGCGAGCTTTCGGTTCGCACGGGGGAAGTGCATATCTCCGGCCAGATCGAATATTTGCAGTATACCGAGAACCAGCAGAGCAAAAAACAGAGCGGTGGGCTGCTGGCCCGCCTGCTACGTTGATGGTGCCATCGCCGCCGTTGTGGGCAGTGCTGGGCGATGTGCTGCTTTGTCTTGGGGCGGGCCTGCTGCTTGGCGCTGTACGGGATGGGGCGACCCTTGCCTTTGGCAGCGGCCCGGTGCGCTGCTTTGTGTGGGATGTGCTGGCCTTTGCTGCCGCAGCCTTTGTCTGCTGCGGCTTCGCGGCGGGGGCTTCGGCTACCGGGGCGGCGCGCTGGTATATGGCCGCCGCCATGGGGCTGGGGGCACTGTGCTGGCGGTGGTGCGTTTCCCACGCGGTGCACAGGGCGCTGCGCGGCACGGTGTTTGTTCTGGTCTGGCCGCTGCGCTTTGCGGCGGACTATGCGGTACACCCATTCAAACAGTGGCTGCTGGCCCGGATCAGAAAGATTCGGCACGCCCGGCGGCGCAACGCACAAGATTCATGCAAGAAAAGCGGAAAAAAGCCGAAAAATGTGTTGCAAAACAAGCACACAATATTATATAATTAAACTGTATTTAAGTATGCCTGCATAAGACCTTCTTGTGCGGGCAGGCGGTACAATGGTTTGCACACAACGGCATTTTGATACCTGCCCGGAAGGAGGCGCTGCCGCATGAACCAACACAAAAGCATTGCGCGGCGTTTGCTTCCCTTGGCTGTGGCGGCACTGTTTTGTTCTTTGTTTTTTACTTTGATCCAGTGCCAGATCACCATCGGCTCCAAACAGCAGGAACTCGCCGCGGTGCGCGAACAGCTCAGCGCCCAGCAGGCCCAAAACGAAGAGCTGGGACGCGCATTGGCCGATGGCAAAGACGCGATTATTGAACGCAGCGCCCGCGCCGATGGCTATGCCAAGCCCAATGAGCGCATTTGGGTGGATCTGAGCGGCAAGTAACAGCATTACGCCGGATTACCATGCCAGGTACAATGGAAGATGCAAAAGGCTGGCTTCTGTTTTTTGCGGACTCAACCAGCCTTTAACAGTGCAGGCCTTGCCTGCAAGGCATACAAGCGGAATCTGAAAGCAAAGGTTCCATCAATAACGATACCCGGCAGTTTTGCCGGGCAGCAAAGGGGTATTATAGTTTTGGCATTACAGGTTGGAGACATCTTGGAAGGCAAAGTTACCGGCATTAAGCCGTTTGGCGCCTTCGTTGCCCTGCCGGAAAGCAAAACCGGCCTTGTTCACATTTCTGAGGTAAGCTATGAGTTTGTGCAGGACCTTGCTACCGTGCTGGAAGCTGGCCAGACCGTTAAGGTTAAGGTCATCTCCATCGCGCCGGATGGCAAGATTGCACTGTCCATCAAGCAGACCCAGCCCGCACCGGAGCGCGCACCCCGCGCGCCCCGTAGCCCGCGCCCCCAAGGGCAGCAGGGCAGCAACGGTGGTGCACGCCCGGCTGGCGGCCGTCCGCCCCGCCGCGAAGCAGCCCCCCGTGTCTGGCAGCCCAAACCCTCGCAGCCGCAGGGCGACCTGAGCTTTGAGGATATGATGGCACGCTATAAGACCCAGAGCGAAGAAAAAATTGCGGATCTCAAGCGCGTTACCGAGAATCATCGCGGTGGGTATTCCCGCCGCCGCGGCTGATTTCTGCAGCGTACGCCAACTGCAACGCCCATAAGATGCAGGCTCTGCTTGGCAGGGCCTTTTTTGGGTTATGTAACGGCATAATCTAATTTTTATCCCGCGGGGCTGACCCAATATGCCCGGCCCCGCATATCCGGCTGTGCCATGCACAGCCCCAGAAAGGACACACTATGCCCAACATGTATACTTTGGTGGCTCCCTGCTTTTTTGGCACCGAGCATACCCTTTCCTTTGAGGTCAAACGCCTTGGCGCGCAGAACGTAAAGGTGACGGATGGCCGCGTGGCGTTTGAGGGTGATGCCGCCATGATCGCCGCAGCAAACCTGAACCTGCGCACCGCCGAGCGCGTGCTGCTGCTGCTGAAAACCTTCCCCGCCGCAACTTTTGATGAACTGTTCGACGGCGTTTACTCTATCCCGTGGGAGGAGCTGATCCCGGTGGATGCCCAGTTCCCGGTCAAGGGCTCCAGCCTGTCCAGCCAGCTTTCCAGCGTACCTGCCTGCCAGAGCATTGTCAAAAAGGCAATCGTTAAGCGGCTGCAGTACGGCCACAAAACCACCACTCTGCCGGAAACCGGTGCTTTGTACAAAATCCGCTTTGCCCTGCGTAAAAACGTGGTGGAAGTGATGCTGGATACCTCCGGCGACGGCTTGCATAAGCGCGGTTATCGCAAAAACGCCACGCTGGCCCCCATCAAGGAAACGCTGGCCGCTACCATTGCCGATGTCGGTTTTGTCCGGCGCGACAGCACTGTGCAGGATCCTTTCTGCGGTTCCGGTACGCTGGTGATCGAAGCCGCCCAGAAAGCACTGAACATCGCCCCCGGCCTGCGCCGCCGCTTTGCCGCCGAGCACTATGACTTTGTGCCCGCTGCCGTTTGGGCGGAGGAGCGCCAGAAAGCGCTGGCGGCTTCCCGCCTGGATGCCGGGTTCGAGGGCTTTGGCTTTGATATTGACCCCAACGCTGTGGCGCTGGCCAACGCCAACGCCAAGCTGGCCGGGGTGGGGGATCGCTGCCGCTTTGAGGTGGCAGACGTAAAAGACTTTGCCCCGCGCCCCAGCTCCATCATCCTGACCAACCCGCCTTACGGCGAGCGCCTGGGCGATGCCGCCGAAGCCGCCGCCCTGGCCCGCACCCTGGGCCAGGTGTGGCAGGCAAGCCCCACCGCAGGATTGTATGCCATTACGGCGGATGCTGATTTTGAAGCCCACTTTGGCAAAAAGGCCGCCAAGCGCCGCAAAATTTATAACGGCATGATCCCCTGCCAGATTTATATGTACTTTGACCGCCCGGTCAAACCGGTAAGGAAGTGAGACTGCGATGCAGGATCTGAAACTGGCAGTTCTGATCGATGCGGATAACATCAGCCCCAAATATGTAAAGGTGATTTTGGATGAAGCTGCGTCCTTTGGCGTGGCGGCCTGCAAACGTATTTACGGCGATTGGTCTGATGCCCGCCTGAAAAGCTGGAAGGATGTGCTGCTGAACAACTCCATCATTCCCATCCAGCAGTATAGCTACACCACCGGCAAAAATGCAACCGACAGCGCCATGATCATTGACGCCATGGATCTGCTGTATGCGGGCAATGTGGATGGCTTTTGCATCGTTTCGTCCGATTCGGACTTTACCCGCCTTGCCGCCCGCCTGCGCGAAGCCGGCAAGCTGGTCATCGGCATGGGCGAAAGCAAGGCACTTGGTCCCTTTGTGAAAGCCTGCGACCAGTTCAAGTACCTTGACCTGATTTTGGAGCATGGTGGAAGCGAGGATGCCAGCGCGGATTCCACCGCTGCCGCCGAAGCTGCCGCCCAGGTTGGCGCGGGGGACGATACCGCCATCAACCGCGATTCCATCTGCCGCCTGGTCTGCGATATGATCGACGAGATGGACGATGGCACCGGCTGGGTGCGAACCTCCCGCGTGGGAGACCAGCTCATCAAGCGCTACCCGGACTTTGATGTGCGTAACTTTGGCAGCAAGAGCCTGAATAAATTCCTGGCGTCCTTCCCGGCGCTGGAAGTGGAAGAGCGTACCCTGCCCAACGGCAACCCTATCCAGTTTGTGCGGGTACACCCGCAGCCCAAAAAGGCTGCCCCCAAAAAGCAGAACCAGCCCCGCAAAGCCGCCCCCAAGCGCCGGGTGCCGCGCAATAAAAAGTCGTCTTAAAGAATTATAAAATAAAGGCAATACCGCATAATTCCCGCCTTACGGCTTAAGCACCGCTCCGGCGGCTGC
>OOCX01001466.1_pt1 | contig 14528 bp, 9 predicted proteins | sample 1671231 | NCBI WGS metagenome assembly OOCX01 (sample SAMN06348135, study PRJEB24527) | human gut metagenome | biome: human gut; feature: ankylosing spondylitis patient; material: feces | host: Homo sapiens | place: China | collected 2015-10 | reverse complement strand
AGAACTACTGAACAACTTTTCTCACCACAGATATGTTTCTTTCTTACCACACCCGTGTTTCTTTCTTTCCACAGCTGTGGTAAGAAAAGAACATTGCTGTGGAAAGACTAGTTTTTAGAGAAACAGACTCAGAAAGTAAAGAGATAGCAATTATATCTGGCATTTTAGAAACTAACTATCCATAAAGAACGAAATGAAATACTTCAAAGATAAAAGAAAAGAGAATGAAATCTCCCACAATACTGTGACAAACCGAAAAACTCAGCGACAGATAGGGTAAATATCAACCTAATTATTTATCTTTGTTAGCTTTTAAAAGTTAGCATACTAAAAACAATAAAGTGCAATGAAAGATTTTCTGAAATTTACGTTTGCCACCATTACCGGCATCATCGTATCAGTCGTTGTTTTAGTTTTCATCAGTATTCTGGTGGTTTTCAGCATGGTATCATCTTCGGAGTCAGAAACGCAAGTACGCAAAAACTCCATTATGATGCTGGATTTGAATGGTGCACTGGCTGAACGCAGCCAAGACAATCCGTTCGATGCCCTTATGGGAGACAATTACAAGACTTATGGCCTGGATGATATCCTCTCTTCTATCAAAAAAGCAAAAGAGAATGACGACATTAAAGGTATCTATATAGAAGCGACTTCGCTGGGTGCAGGATTTGCTTCACGCGAAGAAATACGCAATGCATTGAAGGATTTCAAGGAATCGGGAAAATTCATCGTGGCTTATGGTGACAGCTATTCCCAAGGTCTTTATTATCTGTCAAGTGTAGCCGACAAGGTGTTGCTGAACCCGCAAGGTATGGTCGAGTGGAGGGGCTTGGCCGCTACCCCCATGTTCTTCAAGGATTTGCTGGCCAAAATCGGAGTAGAAATGCAGATATTCAAAGTAGGTACCTACAAATCGGCTGTAGAGCCTTTCATCTCTACCGAAATGAGCCCTGCCAACCGTGAACAAATCGACGCTTACCTGACCTCCATCTGGGGACAAGTGACCAATGATGTTGCAGAATCACGCAAAATATCTGTAGACTCACTAAACGCCATTGCCGACCGCATGTTGATGTTCTATCCCGCAGAAGAAAGTGTGCAATGCGGACTGGTCGATACATTAATATATAAGAATGATGTGCGCAACTACCTGAAAGCGATGGTAGGCATCGACAAAGACGACCGCATGCCCGTACTTGGTTTGCAGGACATGATTAACGTAAAGAAGAACGTTCCCAAAGACAAAAGTGGAAATGTGATTGCCGTATACTATGCCTATGGAGAAATTGACGGTGGTTCATCTTCTGCCTCCAGCGAAGAAGGCATCGACTCTAAAAAGGTGATTAAAGACCTGCGCAAGCTGAAAGATGACGAAGATGTAAAAGCGGTAGTATTACGCGTAAACTCACCGGGCGGAAGCGCCTATGGTTCAGAACAGATATGGTATGCCGTCAGCGAATTGAAGAAAGAGAAACCAGTCATTGTTTCCATGGGTGACTATGCAGCTTCAGGAGGTTACTACATTTCTTGTAATGCAGACACCATCGTGGCCGAGCCTACCACACTGACGGGTTCTATCGGCATCTTCGGCATGTTCCCCAACGCAAAGGGGCTGACTGATAAAATCGGGGTAAATTTTGATGTAGTGAAAACCAATAAATACGCAGACTTCGGCATGCTGACACGCCCGATGAATGACGGTGAAAAAGGGCTGATGCAAATGTATGTGAACAACGGATATGACCTCTTCCTCACCCGCTGCTCTGATGGCCGAGGCATCAGCAAGGAAGACCTGGATAAAATTGCCCAAGGTCGTGTATGGACCGGAAGCAAGGCCAAGGAACTAGGACTGGTCGACGAATTGGGTGGTTTGGACAAAGCTTTGGACATTGCCATTGCAAAGGCCGGAGTAGATGCCTATACCGTGATGAGCTATCCGAAAAAGGAAAGTTTCTTTGAAAGCCTGATGAACACCAATCCGGGTAACTACGTCAAAGCACGCATGCTGAAAGGCACAATGGGCGAGATATACCAGCAGTTCAGCGTCCTGGAGAATTTTGACAAATGTGACCGTATACAAGCACGTGTACCCTTTGAACTGAATATTCAATAAATGGAAGAAAACTTTATCAAGATATATCATTGGCTATATCCCCTATCATGGCTTTATGGAATAGGGGTATGCTTGCGAAATAAACTCTTTGACTGGGGCTGGCTCCGGTCAAAGAGTTTTGACGTTCCAGTAATATGCGTGGGCAATCTTGCTGTGGGCGGAACTGGCAAGACGCCACATACCGAATATCTGATAAAGCTATTACAAAAAAACGGAGTGAATGTAGCCACCCTCAGTCGGGGTTACAAGCGTAAAAGCCGAGGCTATGTATTGGCCGATGACAAGAGCAATGTACGCCAAATAGGTGACGAGCCGTATCAAATTAAAAATAAATTCCCCAATGCACGGGTAGCGGTAGACGAAAACCGTTGCCACGGCATTGAGCAACTGCTGAAACTGGAAAATCCCACTGTAGAAGCCATCATCCTGGACGATGCCTTCCAACATCGCCATGTAAAAGCCGGACTGAACATTCTACTGACTGATTTTCACCGGTTACTGTGCGATGATGCCTTGCTCCCAGCCGGAAGACTCCGCGAACCTTCAAGCGGTAAAAACCGGGCACAGATGGTCATCGTTACCAAATGTCCGGATGATATCAAGCCGATAGACTTCAACATCATAGCTAAACGGCTCCACCTCTATCCATACCAACAACTGTATTTCTCCAGATTCCGCTATGGAATGTTGACACCGCTATTTCCCGAGAAAACGAACAGCCGGAAAGTGCTCTCCTCCCTCACCGGAGACGAGCAAGTACTGCTGGTGACAGGCATCGCCTCCCCCGCCCCCTTGCAGAAAGAAGTGGAATCTTACACGCCACACGTCAAATTGCTGGCATTTGATGACCATCATGACTTTACTCCCAAGGATTTATTGCAAATAAAGGAACAATTCCAGCACCTGGAAGAGTGGAAAAGACTGATAATCACCACGGAGAAAGATGCGGCAAGGTTGAAACTCCATCCCGCACTGGACGAAACACTAAAGCCGTACATCTACGTGCTGCCGATAGAAATAGAAATCTTACAAAATCAACAATATATATTTAACCAAAACATTATTGGCTATGTTAGAGCGCATTCAAGAAACAGCAGCCTTTCTGAAGGGAAAGATGCACACCCAGCCTGAGACAGCAATCATCCTCGGTACCGGACTCGGCAGTCTTGCCGGTGAAATCACTGAAAAGTATGAGATAAGGTACGAAGAAATCCCCAATTTCCCCGTCTCTACCGTAGAGGGGCACAGCGGAAAACTTATCTTCGGCAAACTGGGCCATAAAGACATCATGGCGATGCAGGGACGTTTCCATTTTTACGAGGGCTATTCCATGAAGGAAGTAACCTTCCCGGTACGTGTAATGCGCGAACTGGGTATCAAGACCTTATTCGTTTCCAATGCCAGTGGCGGCACAAATCCGGATTTTGCGATCGGTGACCTGATGATTATCACCGACCATATAAACTACTTCCCCGAACATCCATTGCGTGGCAAAAACATACCTTACGGTCCTCGCTTCCCGGATATGAGCGAAGCTTATGACAAAGAGCTGATTCGTAAGGCCGACGCCATTGCGGCAGAAAAGGGCATCAAGGTTCAGCACGGTGTCTATATCGGTACGCAAGGTCCCACATTCGAAACACCTGCGGAATACAAGATGTTCCATATTCTGGGTGCCGATGCAGTGGGCATGTCCACCGTGCCGGAAGTCATCGTGGCAAATCATTGCGGAATCAAAGTGTTCGGCGTATCTGTCATTACAGACCTGGGGGTAGAAGGTAAAATCGTAGAAGTCTCTCACGAAGAAGTGCAGAAAGCTGCAGACGAGGCACAACCGAGAATGACAGAGATTATGCGTGAATTGATTAATAGAGCATAAGAAAGCATGAGAACAGAAATAGCTACCCTCGGTGAATTCGGCCTCATCCGCCACCTCACCGAAGGCATTGAACTAAAGAATGAGTCGAGCCGATATGGTGTCGGAGATGATGCTGCCGTCCTCTCCTACCCGGCCGAAAAGGAAGTGCTCGTTACTACCGACTTGCTGATGGAAGGCGTCCACTTCGACCTTGTGTATGTACCGCTCAAGCATTTGGGGTATAAATCGGCCGTAGTCAATTTCTCTGATATCTATGCCATGAACGGCACACCGAAGCAGATTACCGTTTCCTTGGGCATATCCAAGCGTTTCAGTATAGAAGACATGGAGGAACTCTATGCCGGCATCCGTTTGGCTTGCGAAGAATATGATGTTGACATCGTGGGAGGAGACACCTCCGCTTCCTATACTGGGCTTACCATCAGCATCACCTGCATAGGCGAGGGTGAGAAAGGAAAAGTGGTCTACCGTAATGGTGCCCGCGAAACCGACCTGATTTGCGTCAGCGGCGACTTGGGTGCCGCCTACATGGGACTACAGCTTTTGGAACGCGAAAAGGCGGTGCTCAAAGGAGGTGACAAAGACTTGCAACCGGACTTCTCGGGGAAGGAGTATCTTCTGGAACGTCAACTGAAGCCCGAAGCACGCCGTGACATCATTCAGAAACTGGCAGAAGAAGGTATACAACCCACCTCCATGATGGATATATCGGACGGACTTTCTTCGGAATTACTGCATATCTGTACCCAAAGCAAAGTGGGTTGCCGAGTTTACGAAGAACATATTCCTATCGACTATCAGACGGCTGTAATGGCAGAAGAATTCAATATGAACCTGAGCACTTGTGCACTGAACGGAGGCGAGGATTATGAGTTATTGTTCACCGTCCCCATTGCCGACCATGAAAAGGTTGCCGAAATGGAAGGCGTCAAGCTGATTGGCCATATCACCAAACCGGAATTAGGCTGCGCCCTAATTACCCGTGACGGTCAAGAGTTTGAACTCAAAGCACAAGGATGGAATCCTTTGAAGGAAGAAGAAGCGGAAAAAGCATAACTATAAAACTTTTTCAGTATTTTTTCTCAAATCATAAACGCTGATAATTAGCCATATAGCCAATTATCAGCGTTTTTTATCATGAAAGCTATTGCATAGTCCAAAAGTTTCACTACCTTTGCAACCGCAAAAGAGATAAACATGGTGCCATAGCTCAGTTGGTAGAGCAAAGGACTGAAAATCCTTGTGTCCCCGGTTCGATTCCTGGTGGCACCACCTGCAAAACTCCGAAATGCTTTATTATCAGGCGTTTCGGAGTTTTTCGTTTTAGCAGATTACGCTGAGTTACCTATAAAGTTACCTATAAGGCAATCATCTGAAGCTGTTTAAATCGGCTTAAATCGCCTTGATTAAATACCATTAAAGACTTCCTTTTAATCTTCAAACTGATTAAAGCGCCAATAAAAAAGGCCAGCCACTCACGCCCTTCTTATTCGTAGTAACATTCTTTTCCCTCTCGTTCCGAAAGCATCATAGAAGCACAATCCCGTAAATTAGGCACACTACCTTGAACGTGCATCATAAACAGAGAAAACGCAAAAATCCCAATGACACGATGACACTTTGACCTTATTGAACTTTTTGACCTTTTGACCCTTTCCAATGATGTTCGTATTCACTTCCTCTGAACACACAAACCACCGACCGGAATATTTCAGTTCATTATTCTAATAGAGTATGAACCATAGCTTCCTTTCATCATAATATTCTCATTCCATATCCAGACATTTCCTAATTGCTCCATTTCCTTTTCTTTTCTGCCACAGCTTCAATAGATTGGCTTACGATTTACGTTCAATACAGCACACACCAGTTCATCTGCCCGAAATCTAATGTTCCGTCTAACATAAAGAACTTGAACCATTGTCTACTGAAACAAATATAGGCAGAGCTTTGAACGGATGACATCCGGTTTATCAAGCAGTCTTTTATCCGTTCATTGCACCGTAAGACCGAAGTTCCCAAAGAGCTAAGTTTACAGATTCAACATTCATTGATTCTTCCTCTTTCGCGAAGCGAAACAGCGAATTTATTCGCTCCGTTGCACAGCAATCGGCAAGTTACCCTTGTGAGGACAAACTCGTTTTGTAATGACAAGGGTACAACTTGCTTGGCTCTGTCTGCAAAATAGGCTATCGCCTCCCCGTATAGCTGTCAATCACTTTTCGGGATTTTCCCAGATTGTCCACTTTTCAGACCTTATAGTAATCCGATGATTCAAAATTCAATTTACCCTAAACACCAAGTATCATAGATTTCCGTTTCTTTGTACACAAAGATTGTGTTTCCCATGTACCAAGAACTACACGCAAAAAATCCTTATCTTGATAACCGTCAGCCTTCAGAACGCCGAACCCATATACAAGACTATCCTAAGACTTACATAACTCGAACAAAAAGTGCATGGCACCCTTGTATATTGAACGCTCGCCATGATTGACTGGACATCCCAATACGCAAAGTTGCCACGACCATGAAATCAGCAAGCAAAGATACCAACAACCAGAGGGAAACAAGTATCTTAGTCTATCACACCTTGGTAAGAATCTGAAAGACAAGCCGGAAAACCACCCTTTTTTTAGTCAATTTAGGCTTGCAGGATTTGTTAAGCAAGTTGTACTTTTGTGGCCACAAAATTCGTTTTGCCACCTAAAAAGTGACTTGCCGACTGCTATAGCAGCGGAGCGATAAATCGCAGTTTCGCTTTGCGAAAGAGGACAACCGAGTAATCATGGTTACAAGATATCAGTAATCGAAGGTTCTGAAACATTATCATCGGGATAATAGGAAACTTTGGATGATGCGACCTAGAAATAACGGAATCTGTAACCAAGATACATAGAATCTAAGAGCCATTACATTTCGATATCAATAAACATTGGTTTTGAAAACTCATGTTATCCTAACAATTGAATACTTAGTTACGACTCCAATGACGATTACGAAAAAGTACTAATGCTGTGATTTGGCATTGTATAGGGTTTACTAAAAAAACATATTATTTAATTATCTCGTATAATCCTTGCCTAGACCACTCGTTTTTTGTTCTTTTGTAGAATAAAATTAATCAGATATGCTATCTGAGAAAATGGTATTTTTTTTATTTAGTGAACCCTATGTAATTGATGGTTATGGCATACATTGATGAATTAAACACAATGACAGAAGTGACCTTTGATAAAATCTTAGGTCTTGCTTTTCGCTACCTTCCTGAAGTAAACAGAAATACCCCATGGATAGGACTTAACCACGGGATAAAAGTGTTGCAAAGTGAAACTGAACTTTGTCAATATCTGTGCGCATATGGCAACTTACATAGAAACAAAATAAATGCTGCACTTAGTACTATTAAAGACTTAGAATCATTATCTAAGGACTTAACCATCTTTGACTGGGGCTGTGGTCAAGGATTGGCTTCTATGTGCTTTATTGATTATCTGCAAAACGAAGGTTTGTATGTTGACGTTGGTAAGATCATTCTTATAGAACCCTCAAAGTGTGCTCTGGATAGAGCTGTAGCACATCTAAGTAAGTATGTTGTTGCATCAAAGATTGTTGCCATAAACCAGTATATTGACGATGTGGATGCAGAACTGATTTCCATTAATAAAGGAAACGTTGTGCATCTTTTCTCTAATATACTAGACATTCCTACAGTCAATTTGCAGACGTTGCATGATAAAATAGAATCAGGAATTACTACTACCCAGACATTTATCTGTGTCGGCCCAAATAATATCGGCGCGACACGCATAGAGAACTTTGCGAGTTTATTCAGTATATCCAATGAAGATTTACTGGGTAGGCAAATGGGCAATCTGGTACAAGGCGGAACTATCAATCTGCTTGTGTTCGAAAAGAAGGGAGATGATATAGAGGTTGTAAAGACTGAGTTTCAAGTGCATCACACTACCGAAAATAATGGTTTGAGTACAGTTCGGCAGCTCTTGACGAATGTTGCTCTTGAAGAAAATGACATCAAGAGATTAGAGCTGTTCTTCGAACTTGTTGTCCGCTTGGAAAGGATGAAGACTGGTGCAGTAAAAGATGATTATCCCACAGGTATTCATGTTGATAAAAATACTGATCAGCTCACATTCAATATAGATGTAGAAGAAAACGAGGATTTTGCAAAGTTATTTCGCAAGAATTTCGACCGTAGATATACACAATGGCCGAAGAATCTAAATATCGGTTTGTGCGTAATTATCAACAATAAATGCATAAGACTCCTACAGTATGTATTCTCTCAGGAGGATTTAAGGGAAATAGATATCAGTAGGCAGTTTATTCCAGCCCAGTTGTCATCTTTCTCTGTCAGTGCAGATGCAGCAGAAGATCTGGGGTTGAATCAAGAAGTTGTTTCTGTCATCGAAAGTGTCTTGTATGAACCAGCAGTCACATTAGACCGCCTTGAACAAGTGTTGCGCGATGCTATCGCACATGACCTAAAACTATATGAACTAAGGTTAGCTCTTACTGACGAAACTCCTGCACTTAGCCAGACTTCAGATGAACTTAACAGCCTTATCAATACAGAGGCATCGTCATTGCTTCATAGTTTTTTAAGTGGTAACGTAGACAACAACGAGCTTCATCATATTGACGAAGATGTCTTAATTTCTGTCGTTCCGATGGATGACAGTCAGAGGCGTGCCGTGTGTTCGGCTCTAAACCAAAAAGTGTCTGTCGTTACAGGCCCTCCGGGAACCGGTAAGACGCAAATGATTATCAATCTGATTGCAAATGCATTGTTGTTCGGAAAGAAGGTGCTTGTTGCGAGTAAAAACAACAAAGCTGTTGACAACGTTAAGGAACGTTTTGATAGTGTTGACCCTATACAGTATTTATTGAGATTTGGTTCCAAAGATGCTATAAACAATCAATTGAAGCCGTCCTTACAGCGTTTCACCAATTATATTCCACAAATAGATTCAGCAGATATTGATGAGCACCTCTTTGCGAAATATAAGCATGCTTATTCGATAATTACGGAAGGACATAAGAAACTATATGAGCTAAACAAGAACAGAGACGATAAGAAAGCAATCTCCGAGCAGATAATAACTCTGCTTAATCGTAAAGAAGAAGCGAATGTTAAGTTTAATAAGGATATTCAATCACTAAAGAGCAGTCTTGCTCATCCGCAGATATGCTTTGCCACTTATGCCAACATTGCATCGTCCAAAGAGCGCATTATTGCCATATACCAAAAAGTTAATCATTGCAAAAGTTGGTTGAGAAGGTTTTTCTTTAATCTATTCATTAAGACTGGTTCTGTAAATGACTTGCAAGACAATTTGTTGCACCTACCCTCAGAATTTAATGACGCTCTTAAGAAGGAAGTAGATATTTCGGATACTTCAATAGAAGGACTCACCAATTCTTGTATGAAATCGATTTCTTTGCTTAATGAAGTTATTAAATACAAAGAGGAGTATCAGAAGATAGAAAGAGACTATCGCTCTGCTATATCATTATTTGATACACAGTTGGAAACTTGCAAGGCTAAGGAAGAAGAACTGGAAAGGAAAAATTCGGCAATAGACGAGGATGCTATCTGTAAGAGCATTGAAGAAGAATCTCAATATGTCGCATCTGTAGAACTTGGTAAAAGGCTTTTGAATCAATGTATATTAAAGAGATTGTCGCAACCTGACGCTGTTGCTAGGATTTCTTCATATATGCAGTCTATGCCATTGAATGGGCAGCTGGCATCAGCTTTCCTTGATGTGTTCAATTTGAACTGTGTTACTAATCTTTCTATTAAGAGTGCATTTCCACTTGAGAGAGACTTGATTGATTTGCTGATTATTGATGAGGCTTCTCAGTGTGATATCTCTTCTGCTCTTCCGCTGATACAACGCTCTAAGCAGATTGTTGTTATCGGTGACCCTATGCAGTTGAAGCATATCACAAATGTCACGGCATATGAGGAGGGTGAGATAAAAGCGGCTTTAAATTTAACAGAGAACAGCCGTGCTTCTTATAGAGCCGTTTCTTTATGGGATTATTGTAACACGCTGTTAAATACGACAGGAGAATCCTCTGTTGTACTTGACAATCATTTCAGATGCAACTATGGTATCATCGGTTACTCAAAGGAATTCTTCTATAAAAGAAAACTTGGAATCAACCTCAATATCAAAACGGCTCCAGGCAATATCAACTTGGAGCAGGAAGGAATTATTTGGGAAGATGTTATTGGATCTCAAAAGAACGAGATGCAGAACATCAATGAGGAAGAAGCCAAACGTTGTATAGAAATTGCAGAAAAACTCGCAAAGAAGTATCCGGACATTTCTATAGGAATCATTTCTCCTTTCAAACATCAATCGCAAGAGATAAGTGCGATGATTCCTGAAGAGTTGGCCGGGCAGATTGTGTCAGATACGGTCCATAAATTCCAAGGTGATGAAAAGGATGTAATAATATATAGTCTCGTTGTTACTGATGATCCTCCGGAAGGAAAAATTCGCTGGATTGATTACAGTGTTCCTAATTTGGTGAATGTAGCAGTAACTAGAGCTCGCAAGGCTTTGTATGTAGTCGGAAATCTTCGCTATATACAAACTCATTCTTCTAGTAATTTACCATTAGGTTACCTTGCATATTACGCCGAAAATAAGCAGAAGGTAAACTTAGACAGTTCGAGCCAAACATTTGTTATTGATACAAATGTGTTCATTGAAGACTCTGACATATTGGCACGCATAAATCCGCGAGATCTTGTTGTCTTACCAGCAAAAGTACTTGACGAATTAGACAAATTAAAGACGAGCAAGGACTCGGAGCTTAAGGGCAAAGCAGAACTCGCACTTCGTAAAATCAAGAATGCAGGAAAGAATAGAAAAATAAGATATGAAGTTGGGGCAGTTGAATTGCTGCCTATAGACTTTAATGCGAAGAATGCCGATAACATAATCCTTTCGCTTGCAATCAAGTATAGAAATCAGAATGCTGTTTTATTGACTTCTGACAACGGATTGATAAGTAAGGCAAAAGCCGTGAGAGTTAATGTAAAATCGTTAAAAGAATTATAAGTAAAGCAATGACAATATCAGAATATATTGCCGAAGCCATAAAAAGTGGCAAAACGGTAAAAATCAAGTATGTGAAATACTCTGGTGAAGTATCAGAGCGTACAATCAGTGATATCGGGCCATCAGACGAATTTGGTGAGGGATATATCTCAGCCTTTTGCCATCTGAGGAATGAGACTCGTACCTTCAAGATTAGTCGTATCAGAGAAGTAGATGGTATAAATGCTTTTTCTTCCACTGTAACAAAAGCAAAAAGCAGCTATACTTCTAAGTCCTCATACACACCGAGGACTTCTCCTTCAACTGTCAGTTCGTCTAGCTATTCAATGGATTCAAGTCCAAGTAGCCCATCTCCATCATATAAGCCAAATTACAACCATTCCCATAATAATACGCCATCAAGTTCGAATTCCCAAAAGAGCGAAGGTTGCTATATAGCAACGATGGCATACGGTGATTATGATCATCCTTCCGTTATAGTTCTACGTCAGTTTAGAGACGAGAAACTCCTTACCAATTACGTAGGTCGTGTCTTCGTATCTTTCTATTATTGGGTCTCACCTAAGATAGTGAAGGTCCTAACAGGGCACAGAAGAACTAATGCAATAATTCGTGCGGTGTTAGATAAAATAGTGCTTCATATGAATAGTAAATAACAAGCCTTAAGAAGTGCAATATGGCAACATGGCCCAAAAAAGAAATTGTGTTGGAGGACGGACGAATTGTTGATGCCCAACATCCACTGATAATATCAGCCAGTAGAAGCACAGATATTCCTGCTTTCTACTGCGATTGGTTTTTTCATCGATTGGAAAAAGGCTATTCTGCCTGGACTAATCCATTCAATGGAATAAAGTCGTATATTGCTTATGACCAAACACGTTTCATCGTGTTTTGGTCTAAGAATCCACACCCTCTTCTGAAGTATTTGCCAAAATTGAAAGAACGCGGAATAGGTTGCTACGTGCAGTATTCACTCAATGATTACGAGAAAGAAGGACTAGAGAAGTCAGTTCCTTCATTGTCGTTCCGCATTGAGACATTCAAGGAACTTGTTCGTCAATTAGATAAGGGGGGAGTCATTTGGCGTTTTGATCCACTCATCTTAACAGATAAAATAAGTATGGATGATCTACTGGGCAAGATAGAGAACATCGGTGACCAACTACGCGGCTATACAGAAAAACTAGTCTTTAGCTTTGCAGATATAGCCATTTATCGTAAAGTGAAGAGGAACCTCAATGAAGCAGGAGTTCATTATTTAGAGTGGACTAAAGACCAAATGATAGAGTTTGCTAAAAGACTAGTTGAACTTAATAAACGTAAGGGATGGAACTATACGCTAGCAACTTGTGGTGAAGCAGCAGACCTTGAAGGTGTGGAGCATAACCATTGTATTGATGATGCTTTGATTATTAGAAGGGCATATAATGACAAAGTGCTTATGAACCTCTTGAAAGTCAAAATGTACTCAATGCCTCAGCCTGATATGTTTGGCGAATCTGAACCATTACCAGCAGATATCATAGTCTTAGATAATGGCAGGTATATCACTCGTGGGAACAACAAAGACAAGGGGCAAAGGGAATTTTGTGGATGTATGAAGGCTAAGGATATAGGCCAATACAACACATGTATTCACAAATGTGAATATTGCTATGCTAACGATAACAAAGCTCTGGCTATGCGAAACTTTGATATGCATAAACAAAATCCAACATCGGAAACTATTACAGGAACGTGAAATTAATACAACGATGTAGCTTCGTTTCACTAAAGTAACGCGAGTTCAGCATAAGAACTCACGTTATTTTAGCAATTGTGTTGCGGAATTAAGAATTTATCGTTTAGACAAAAGTGTCATCGTGTTAAAAAGGTCAAAATGTCATTGACCTTTTTAGATTTTGCAATAATGGCCATGCGCCTCTTTCCGGATGAATTCACGGGCACCCTCCCGCAGGAAACGCTTGACGGTAGATTCCGAGAGGCCAATCCGCTTGCCGATACCTACCGCTTCGGAGGTGGTAAACGAGGAAGGCAGGAGGGAAAGCAGTTCGGTGTGCCGCAGGTCCAGCACCCCGACTTCCATTTCAGGTGCTATGCGGTTCTCCATGACACGGAAATATTCCGTCAGCCGGATGGCACGGTCGGCACTTTCTTCGTCAACCTCGTTCATGTCGGCTTCTCCACAGATGCCGCGCATGACTTGAATGACCAGACAGAAGCGGATGAGGTAGGTTTCCAGTTTGCCGCAGAGGGCTTTCTCTGCCTCGCTTTCCGACTCCACATAGATACGGCTGTTCACTTCGTTCTTCCACCTGATCAAACACTGTTTGGCTGCCTGTGAAAAGAAAAGTTCAAGGGAATTTGTTTTCCCTTCCTGTCCTGCCGGAGGCTGAACGGCATCCACCTGACGGATGATGCGTTCCCATTCATCCAGGACTTCTTCCGGCATGGAAGCCTCGTTCCAGGATGGCATGGTTGCTATATCCGGATAGACTTTCAGGAAACGAGAGGAAAAGCCGTTCTGCGAGCGTTTCCCACCAAACAGCGAGGAGAGCATACCGGGTTGGGTGGAGCCGATAATGGAGCAGTAAGGATTGGGCAGGAAGATGTACTCGTTGTTCGACTTGCGGGTGTATTTGAAGGGAGTACCACTGAACAGGCTGAGAAAATAGCTTTCGTCCGAACCGCTGTAGCGGTTGAAGTTGGAGAGCAGGCTGTCTATTTCGTCATTGTAGATGAGTACGCCCCGGGGATTGTCGCGCAAAGCAGACACAAGAGCCTCGATGGTGGAGTTGACCACCACGTGACACTTGCGCTGTGGCATTTCCATTTCTTCGGGCAACGACTGCTGCTTGCGCTGTTTGGCAGTCAGTTTCTCCCATGTGCGGTACTGCCTGATTTCCTGTGCATAGATACGATCTGAAGCTTCGTCCAGTTTGAGCAGCGGGGCTACCGCCTGACGCAGCGGAGGTGTCTTGCCGCAGCTGGGCGGGCCAACCAGTACCACATAGAGAATGGGACGGCTGACCCATCCGGTCATGAAACGGGCTGACCAGGTATTGCCCATGGCGGCTGCAAATGCAGTGAAAAAAGAAACAGCCGTAAAGTCCACCTGATAGTGCTCATACTTCTGCAGGGATTCCACGATATGCCTTACGGACACAGGAAATATACCCAGAGGGAAAAGAATGGGATTCTCCATAAACTCATAGGATTTGGTTGCGTTGTCCAAGTGCCTTGCGCACTTCATACTCGGGATAAAGCACCTTGTTGCCGGTCTTGACAGGCTTGAGGATGCCTTTCTTGTCCCAATGCCATAGGGTGGCATCACATACACCGAACAATTCCTTTACTTCTGCCTTGGATAGCATGTGTCTCGTCCTGATTTTGGTTGACTGTGTATTAAAAAAATCCTGTTATAGGTTGT
>OOCX01001462.1_pt1 | contig 14545 bp, 10 predicted proteins | sample 1671231 | NCBI WGS metagenome assembly OOCX01 (sample SAMN06348135, study PRJEB24527) | human gut metagenome | biome: human gut; feature: ankylosing spondylitis patient; material: feces | host: Homo sapiens | place: China | collected 2015-10 | reverse complement strand
CCGGGTAAAAAATACCGCAGGCTTTCCGGCTGACCGTCTGGAAAAAATACAGGCTTCCTTTTCCGACTTTAAGAAAGAAGCCTTACAGAGAAAAAAGGCTGTAAAAACAGGAACGGCCAGCCCGAAAGAATTTACGGACTGGCTGTATCAGCAGAGTAATGTAATTGTTGAGCTGACCGAGATATGAAAAACTTTCTATCGTCAATTTCGCATTATTGCAATAACAGATTGCTTCTTCCATGAATGAATAAGCAATATTGTCATCAAACTTTCAAGCATAAACATAGCAACAGCAAAAAGAGTAAAAGCAACAACCGGAAATACAAATCCCGTAGACATGCCTGCATTTTTCAAAAATATACCGATTGCATATCCGCCGGGGATTCCAACAACAGCAGTTATAAGCAATGCAATCAAAGTAGTAAAAAGACCTTCCATCATAAATGCTTGCTCCAACTGCTTATTTGTCATACCAATAGATTTTAGTGTGCCCATTTCCTGTTTCTGTGATAAAAGATTTGTCACAGTAAGATTGATTTGATTGATGACCGCAAATATCCACAAGATGGCTGCAATCGCATAAGCTAATGTAAAACCTGCACGATTGTCTGATTGGTGTTCTACAATAAAATCTTGAAGGGTTTGTAAGCGAACATCCCTATTGTCAGAAACGAGTAATTTGAGTTCTTGCTCGATTATCTCCTGATATTCAGCTTCTGCTTGTATTTCGATTGCGTATGTACAGTCATAACCTGCAAGTTCTTTGAGCATATTTTCCGGCATTCTGAAAATATAGCCACCCATTCCATCATTGCTGGAAGTGATTGCACCAATTTTGAATGCTTTTGTTATTGTTTTACCACTATGATTTTTGAAATTAAAGGTCACAGTATCCCCAATTTGAGGTTTCCAATGGTAAACATCATAAATACGTTCGGGATCACTTACAACTAATTCTGTATCATCAGTAATATTTCCAGACAAAACCGCTGCATTTAGCGACGCCAAATCCTTTTCATTATAGCCGAGCATCAAGGTGCTATCTGAAATATCATTGTCTGTTGAGAAATCAACTGGTACGGTAGCATAAGTAAATATATTGCTAACTCCCTCTATATCTCCAACACGCTTTACATAATCAGAAAAATATTCTTTCTGCAAGAGAGCATCCAAATTTTCACTTTCGTTTTCTAAATCAATGCTGATTTTGAAATCTCCGTACTTCATATCCCAATAACGAGCCATACTCTCGGCATTAAAAGAACTCTGATAACTTGCTGCAAGGAAAAATATAACTCCGCACAGTCCCAATGATAAAATGGTCAATAGAGATTTTTTTCTGTTTCTGGAAAAGCTGATTTTCGCTAAATATACAGGCGTAATACGATGTCTTTTGTGAGTGCGGTAATTTACAATTCCCACTGGATTTTTCAGGGCGGAAATTGGAGAAGTATTCGCTGCAATTTTTGCTGGTTTACGAACACTAATATAAACAAGCAGTATTCCAAAAAGGCATGCGCCACATAGAGAAACAATAAATGCAAATACTGACCAGCCTTTTGATTGCAGACAATAGCTGATGATCGTTCCCATGATACTACCAATTAAAATCCCCGGAACTGCAAGCATATAACCCTGTTTAAGAACTATTTTATAAATTTGCTTTTTACTTGCCCCTATTGTCCGAAGCTGTCCGAACTCAGCAACTTTTTGTCCAACCGAAATATAGAAAATGCTGTAAATTACAAGTGCGGCAGCTAAAAACAAAATGGCAGCAACTACACCATATACCGCATAATTACTGAAGGACAAAGTTGTATTTACATAATCATAGTAACTGCTGACTGTCCAATTATTCAGTCCAGTCTCCTCTGAAATTTGAGATAATATTTCTGTTGCTTCGTCTTTTGTAAGGGTATCTGCATTTTCAAGCCAAACATATCCATTAAGCAGGTCATTTCCACGTAATTCCCGGCATTTTTCAAGTGAAACAAAAACAGGATAAGCGGTAGAAGTTTTATCATGATAAATACCAACAATAGTATAATTCTTCAAAGTACCATCCAGATTCAACTGAACTATGGCGTTGATTTCCGGAGACTTATTTTCACTGGCAAAAAAGGCATCTGTAACAGCAATTTCACTTGCTTTCTCTGGATATTTTCCGTCAAAGGCAGGAATCAAACTAAGCATGTCATCATCATAATAAATCAGAGACAGTTCTTTAGAATTTTCTTTCACTGTTTTGATATTACAGGAAAGTCCTACACTTTTTACTTCTTCGTTTGCTAAAAACTTTTCTTTACTGTCCTGCGTAATGTCAAAGAAAATTCCTTGATGTAATCCTTCGATTTCTTTCTGATTTTGATAAATGATATTTTGCACTGTGAGCAACGACATCATTATCATAGCAACGGCTACAATAATTGCCGAAAGGCAAAATAAGTTTTTCTTCTTATCAAAACGCACACTTTTTCGTGCTAATTTTTTAATTACTGCACTGGTATCATTTTCAAAAGGATAATTCATAATTCCCACCTCCTTTAGCCAACAATTTTACCATCTTCAATCCGTACAATGCGGTCTGCGAGTTGAGCGATCTCGTTGTTGTGAGTAATCATTACAATGGTCTGATTAAATTCTCCGCTGGTACGCTTCAAAAGCCCTAACACATCTGCACTGGTCTTGCTATCAAGATTTCCGGTCGGTTCATCAGCAAGGATAATCGCAGGCTTCGTAATTAAAGCTCGTGCAATCGCTACACGTTGCTGTTGACCGCCTGAAAGATTGTTCGGCATATTTTCCAGTTTATCTTCTAAAGCCAACATATACACAACTTCGTCCATAAATTTCTGGTCTACTGTATCGCCATCCAGTTCCACAGGCAGGACGATATTTTCATATACATTCAAAATCGGAACCAGATTATAATTTTGGAAGATAAATCCGATGTTACGACGGCGGAAAATTGTCAATTCATCATCATTCTTTTTTGCGAGTTCTTCTCCCCGTACAATCACGCTGCCGGAAGTGGGGGTATCAAGTCCTCCCATCATGTGAAGCAATGTAGATTTACCGCTGCCGGAAGTTCCAACTACGGCAACAAATTCTCCCTGTTCCACAGTAAAATTTACACCATTAAGGGCACGAGTAATATTTGGTTCTGTGCCGTAATACTTCTTTAAGTCGATTGTTTGTAAAATGCTCATATTCAAATGCTCCTTTCAAGGCTTTCTATCTGTTGATAAAGCCATTGTAAACCACAAATGTTACACAAATGTCCGAGATAGAAAAAATTTTTATCGAAAATCAGGGTGAAATGTTACAACGCTCGGACATTTCAAAAAAAGTGGTTATATCTTACCTTACAGGAAGCATAATAGAAAATTCTGAGCCTTGCCCCAGCTCTGAAACGACCTTGATATAGCCCCCTTGCCTTGTTACAATCTCACGAGCCAAATACAAACCTATTCCTACACCCTGTTGATCATGTACTTCTTCCTCACGATAGAAGCGCCGGAAGATGGCAGCCTGATTGTTTTCTGAAATGCCCTTGCCGGTGTCGGTCACTTTGACCTCTACGTACATTTCCCACTGAACCACTGATACAGAAATCTTTCCACCTGACGGAGTGTATTTTACTGCATTGTCCAGCAGATTGAAAAGGGCTTCGCTTGTCCACTTGCTGTCATGGGAGATTATCAAATTTTCCGGGCAATCCACAGATACAGCAATTTCTTTTTTCTCTGCGGCATATACAATACTGCTCATGGCTTGTGCAAGCGTATGGAATAAGCTGCTGTCTTTCTTTTCTAATCGTATCGCTCCGGTTTCCAACCGGGATGTTTTAACCAGTGCTTGGAACAGAAAATCCAGTTTATCAGTCTGACTGCGTATGCCTTGTAAAAAGTCCATCCGTTCTTCTTCTGAAACAGGCTTTGTTAAAAGTGTGTCCGTTACCATTTGCAAATTGCTGACAGGCGTTTTTACTTGATGCGAAATATCAGAAATCAGCATTTGAAGCTCCTGTCGTTCCATGTCTACCTTGTGTCGGTTTTTCTGCATAATCTCATACAACCGGATTAAGCGGTGGTTGATACGGGCAAAAAGAGTTTCACTATCATTTGACTTTTGTAATTCCTCGTTTCCATCAATCATGTTGTCCAGCGTCCGGCACAAATTAGAAGTAAAATGAGAAAGGCGTTTTCCAAAAAACAGCACCAATAGCCAAATCCAGAAAAATGCACAGAGTGTCAATGTTCCACCCGCTATGAAAATTCGTGTATCCTGCATTATACCGCCGAAAATACCAGTAATTACCAGCATAGAGAAAACCATGCCAGCACTAATCAGTCTACAAATTTTCTTAGCAGAAAGGTTATTCAGTTTCATTTCTTTTCGCCTCCTGTCCATTGATAACCCATACCGTAAACCGTTTTGATATATGTGTCGCCATCCGCTTCAATCTTACTGCGAATGCGGCTGATAGAAGTAGTAAGGGTATGTTCATCTACATATTTTTCATCAATGTCCCACAGCCTTTCCAAAAGTTGTTGGCGGGTAAGTACCTGCTTCGGATTTTTAAGAAATAGGTTCAGCATTTTATATTCCATCGCAGAAAGCGCTAATGGTTTCCCGTTCAAACTTGCAAATTGTTCCGAAAAATCCAGAAACAGGCTACCATCCTCGTAAATATCCTTAGCTGGTTTGTGATGTTCCAACATAGCGAACATGGCTTTGATCTTTCGCTGCAAAGCACTAATCGAAAAAGGTTTCGTGATATAATCCACTGCACCAGCTTCATATCCTCGTATCTGATCGCTTTCCTGATCGTTGGCAGTTAGAAATATAACTACTGTATCAGGATGCTCTGGCTTGATAAGACGGCATAGGTCATAACCATTTCCGTCTGGTAAATTTATATCCAGCAATACCAAATCAAAAATGTTTGTTTTTAATGATTCAGCGGCTGTCCTTGCATTCAGAACAGAAGTTATTGTGTAACCGTCCAATTCCAAATTATAAGTAAGCGTTTTATTCAAAAGATTATCGTCTTCGACAATTAAAATCTGCTTCATATTGTCACTTCCTTTTCTTTTTGCAGATAGTATAACAGGCAAATGTCCGAGAATTGTTACAAGGACAAATATATTTATCATATTACAGCTTTTTTATGTGTACTGCAATTTTATAAAAGAAAGGACAGCAGTATCATCAAATTGCTGTCCTTGCGGTTTATTATAGCTGGTAGTGTATAAGCGTGGGTTCATCATATTTGGTGTGGTATCTTTAACTATGGGAAACTCCTCGTTCCCATTTTGAAACAGATTTGTCACTCATCCCAAGTTTCTCCGCAACTTGTTTTTGGGTTAATCCTAACGATTTTCTCTTGTCAGCAATATATTTTCCTGTTTTTATGAGATCCATAGTATCCCTCCTTTAAGATGATACTAACTGATAATCTAACATTTTAACACCCCTTAGAAGTAGAATAAGCATGTTTTATGAACATACAGCCTATCAAGATAGCCAGTTTTATCTATATCGCCAAATCCAACGAGCAAATTTTCCTCTACTGCAACGAGAGTATAATGTTGTAAAAAAGAACTATTCCATACATCCAAATCATCATTTCCTTTTCATCTGGTTTTGATTCTGCCCGTTAACCCCTTTACACTTTTATGATATCTCCCCATGCTGCGCACAGTTTTTCAAAGGTCCATGCCGCATTTGCAGGGCTTGTGGACGGCAGCGTGACTGCCTCCATGCCTGTCAGCGGAAGCTGATATTTCTTATAAAGTGCCCCTGCTTTATTTCCGTTTGCAATGACCTGTTTTATATCGGCTGTTTCAAGGATTTTTCTTATATCTGTCGGCTCCACATTTCTGATACTGCTGTCGCTCGAACCCTTGATGTCACAGCTTTGTATCACATCCCATATGGCTATGTGATTTTTCAACAGCATATATTTTTTCTCATCTATCGTCTCCGGCACCGGTTCATCCAACAGATACGCAAGCAGCTTCCAAAAACGGTTCTGCTTGTGTCCGTAATAGAAATTGTTTTCCCTTGATGCAACGGACGGCAGAGTGCCGAGGATCAGTATGCGGCTGTTTTCATCATAGACAGGCTCGAAGGAGTGGGTTATGTGTTCGTATTCCATATTGTTACCTCTTATATCTGCAGCAGCTCTTCCAGCTTATCAATACATTTTAACTATACTACAATGCCGTTGTTTTTTACAACAATACGCATAGTTCCCAGAAAAATAACTTATGATTATTATACTTTATCCATCTTGATTTCACAATCTTTTGTTCACGACAAAAAAGTAGTCGTTTCACTTCCACATTTTTTGACGTTATAACCCATTATAACCCATTGATGTTTCACTCAAAATGGGTTATAATAGATTGTAAGAAACGGGGTGATATTATGGATATCTACAAACGAATTTATGAATTAGAAAACGAGATAGCAGCCTTACCACAAGGTTCTATCAACATGAAGAAAATTTACGGCAAAGAGCAGCCTTATCTGCAATGGACAGAGAATGGAAAAAGCAAAAGCAAGTACATTAAAAAGAACGAACGCGAAGAAATTTTTGCAGGTGTTGAAAGGCGCAAACAGCTTCAAGAAGAATTGAAAGAACTGAAACAACACAGTTCTATTGATCCATCTAAATCTACAGATTTTGAAACTTCTGTCATTATCGGAGAACGTCTTCTGGCACTGACAAAAGGTGTAAAAAACTGGGGAAAACGTGATTGTTTCAGACAGTTACAGGCATATTTAAACAGTGAGGAAACAGATCGTGTATGCTTGGTATTTGGTCTGCGACGAACAGGAAAGACAACAATGCTGCGTCAGGCTGTTTTAGGAATGACTCCATCACAGTCCGCAAAATCAGCATACATCAAAGCAAAAGGGAGCGATACCATGGCAGCGATGAATCGTGATTTGGGCAAACTCCTTGATCTGGGATATGAATATGTTTTTATTGACGAAGTAACCCTAATGCCCGACTTTATTGATTCAGCAGCACTATTCTCTGATATCTACGCTGCACAAGGTATGAAAATTGTTTTATCCGGAACAGATTCTCTTGGCTTTTGGTTTGCGCTTCATCAGGAACTTTATGATCGAGCTGTTACGATTCACACTACCTTTATTCCATTCCGTGAACATAGTCGTTTACTCGGTATCGACAGTATTGACGAGTATATTCGCTATGGCGGCACACTTCGTGCAGGAGAACTGGATTTTGATGATAAAGACGTTATTTCAGAGGATGCTTCGTTCCGTGATGACGAATCCACACGGCGTTATATCGATACCGCAATCTGTAAAAATATCCAGCACTCCCTGAGTTGTTGTCAAGACGGAGGATATTTCCGTCATCTCCAATCACTCTATGAGGCAGGTGAACTAACAGGTGCTATCAATCGAATCATTGAGGATATGAATCATCGTTTCCTTATTCGTATTCTGACCGACAAATTCAAATCTCATGATTTGGGTTCAGCTGCTGATGTTTTGCGAAGAGATCGTAATCCCAAACAGCGTACAGATATTTTGGATAAAATCGATACAGAAGCAGTAACCAAACGATTAATGGATATGTTGGAGATTCACAATAAAGAAGAACAATCTATTGGTATTACAAATGCTCACATAGAGGAAATCAAAGAATATTTGAAAGCACTTGACCTGATTGTTGACGTTCCACGAGAAACGGTAATTCCAAGTGCCGAACCACTAGAGAATATTTTATTCACGCAACCAGGCATGCGTTATTGCCAGGCACAGGCATTGGTTCATTCTTTGACAAAAGATGAATTATTCTCTACATTGAGCGAACACGAAAAAATGTTAGTTTCTGAACGTATTTTGGAAGAAGTGCGTGGTCGTATGATGGAAGACATCGTACTTTTAGAAACATTCAAATCGGCTAAAAGGCATCAACGTGTTTTCAAATTGCAATTTGCTGTCGGCGAATACGATATGGTAATTTACGATGCTAAACTCAATACATGTGAATGCTACGAAATAAAACACAGCTCGAAAATTGTTCCAATGCAAGCCCGCTTCTTAGTTGACGAAGAGAAACTGAATCAAACAAGTCAGAGATTTGGCCAGATTACCAAGCGATGTGTGCTCTATCGTGGTGAAGATTCCGTCATGGAAAATGGCGTTGAGTATCAGAATGTAGAAAATTATTTGAAACATTTATAATTTTCCCCTAAAGAAAGAGAGGTCCATGACATTTAACATCATGAACCTCTCTTTCTTTATTATCCTCTATGAGCCATCCACTTCTTTTGCTTCTTCCAGCAACGGCTGTAGCTCGTTTGCTTGAGTGCAATATAAACACCAGAAGTACAGGTTTTCAAAGCTAATTCATGAAATCGTTTACACATACTTAACAGCTGATAAATACTGGAATGTTAATAATTCTACGCAGCAAAAAAGGAACCGGAAAATCCGGTTCCTTTTTGATATCGCATCTTTTATGATAAATATATTCTAACTGCTTCATATAAGTAATACACAAATCAGCTCAGCTCTATCTCATACGCTCCGGCTTCAAAATCCACCGTTAGAAGCGCATATGCTTCACCGTTATCATAGCGGATTGAGAGCTTTGGCCCTTCTCCTGCTACTGTTATGACAGCCCCCTTCTCAAATGCCTTATGGGTATTTCTCATGCGAAGCAGCTCAAGCTGTTTTGCAACAACATCCTTTTTTAGTGCCTCCCCAATATCGGATGCACTGAGGTTTGTCCTGTTGATTTCCTTGTGTCCTGATTCTCCTGCGCGTCTTACTGCCTCATGGTCATTTTTGCCTGCAAAGAGATCCAGATACCATACCTGTGGCTTTCCCGGCATGAACATCTGAATGGCACGGGCCAGAAGCATTTTACTGTCAGACTCACCAAGCGCACTGTAATATGTGGCATTGACCTGATAATATATATTCTTCTGTCCGTGAAGATTTTTGACCATGCCGCCACGAGATACAATCAAATCTATAAGCGAGCGTATATCATCCTCCGGAAGCAGACCCTTTAAGTCCAGAAGAGGTATGCCGTCATGGCAGCCAAGCATATTGACAGTGGAGATTTTATCATCCACAACCTCACGCGCCCATTTTGCAAGGTAATCTGCTCTCCTGTTCTCAATCGCATCAATTACCAGTCCCGGTAAAAAGAAATCATATGTGGCATAGCCCTTATCTGCAAGGGTTTTGTATATTTTCTCCTCATATGCCGCGTGTATTTCAGGCAGCAGAGTCAGCCCAAGCGGAGCTGCAAGCTCATGGATCTGCTGTAGAAATTCCCAGGTCTCAGGGTCATTCAGGAAATTCTTTTTCCCCGGTGCCTTAGGCGCATAGGCAAATGCATCAAGCCGCACAATAGCCGCACCGTAAGATGCTATTTTTTTAAGTGTTTCTCGATAGAAATCCCACACCTTTTCGGACTTTATATTTAAATCCATCTGCCCCAGATAATCTCTGCCATGCACCTCCTGGTAAAATGTGTTCCAGTATGGCACCCTTCGTCCATCCGGAAACTCAACCATGAGAATCGGAAGCCCCGGCTTTCTGAAAAACATCTGCTTTAAGCATGACTCATCAGGCTGTATGTAACCCTCGTCCGTCATGACTCCATGACCTTCCCAGAACTTGTTCCAGTCTATGAAAAAATCCCGGTACTCAGACTCATCGCCTTTTTCAACCAGATCCTTGAACTGTGGTGACTGTGCCGAAGCATGATTTAAAATAAAGTCAAGCTTTAAGTCAATCCCCAGCTCCTTCAATTGCGATAAATCCTCTATTGTCGCAAGCTCCTCATTCAGATTGTAGTCCACGACCGAAAATCCGCGGTCCAAATCCGAATGATACAGGCTTGGCAGAATATAAAATGATGAAAATGTGTCCTGCATTTCCTTCTTTTTTAGCAGCGCTGCGATATCGGAAAGCTTACCGCCCAGACTGTCAGGATATGCATTAAGCATAGGTTTATTGTTCATAGACTTTGCCATCCTTTCCAACTACGATACGCGCATTTTTACCCTGTAAATCAAGCTTTTCCTGCTCCAATTCTACCACTCGGCATATGAAAGGGCTTGCGGCGTTTTCGTCACGTCCTCTCTTAATGCGGCGCGCCTTAGTCTCCTCAGGCGAACTCTCCAGAAATACAGGTATATCAACACCCTTAAGGTATTCGCTTCCTCCGTGGGTCCACTCCAGGATGAGCACTTTGATTCCTGTGAAATCAGTTTCATCATATGAGATATCACCGTCCTCGCGGCCCATATGCTTTATCTCAATTATATCTTTCCCTGCCTTAAACTCTGAAAGCTCCTTGTTAATCCTGTCAAAGTCAATCTCCTTAGGTGTTCCAAGATATCCACGTAAGCCATCCTCGCCGGACTCGTTATACACATTAAGGCGCTCCTCGTCATTTCTCATCGGGATACGGTGTGGATAATTGTCCCCGGTCAGCACATAGCAGGCTGTATTATCGTTAAGAAAATACTGCTGCAGGGCTGCTGCAATCGTTGTCTTTCCTGAGCCTGAGCCGCCGTAGATGCTTATTACAATACGGTTATCAGAAGCACTATCTGCAGTGTCAGCCTCATTTAATTTTAGATTGCCGCACACCTTCTTTATCTCATCATACAGCTTCTTTGCCTCATCAAGCCTGATAAATGAAAACTGATATGCCTCATACTCCTTTACGGCAAACGGAAGCGGTATTCCTACATTCATCAGTGCTGCACCTGTGTACTGCCTGCCGGTATTTTCCTCAATATATACTGCATCAGACTCCAAGCCTTTAAGCTTCACATAGCAAGCAGCCGCGTTTGCCTCCGCATACAGACGAACCACGCTCACAAGCGCCCTGTCCTTTGTCCTTGAGACAGACATCCAAGCAGCCACCTCATCCTCAAATGGGCTTGTAAGACGCCAGTAGGTGCCCTCATTTATAAGCATCTCATACTTCTTAAAGGTCTTTATCTGCTCTCTGATTTCTTCCTTTTCCTCATCCGACAGAAGGGCCGGATTCAGCTCATAGCCAAAAGTTCCTGCCATGGCTGTGATGCCTCTTGTTTTAAGGCTTGTCACTCTGCCTGTCTGATGATTTGGCACTGCCGATACATGCGCTCCCATGGATGATACCGGATAGAAGAACGATGTGCCATACTGTATTCTTGTGCGGTTTATGGCATCTGTATTGTCACTGCACCATATCTGTGGACTGTAGTAGAGCATGCCTGCATCAAATCGTCCACCGCCACCGCTGCAGCCCTCAAGAAGTATATCCGGATATCTTGTCACCAGACGCTCCATAAAATCATACACTCCAAGCACGTAGTCGTATGCAAGATTTCCTGCATACACATCAGCCATGCTTCTGTTCATATCCCACTTCACGTAGTCGATTTTTCCCTGGTCAAACACTGCGCAGATCTGATCGAAAATATTGTCCCTGACTTCTTTTCTCGAAAAATCTAAAATAAGCTGGTTTCTTGAGCGTACAGGAAGCTTTCCCGGAATCTGGATAGCCCAATCAGGATGCTCTCTGTACAGATTACTGTCCTCATTCACCATCTCAGGCTCAATCCATATTCCAAACTTCACTCCCTGTGCATGCACTCTGTCGATGAGCTCTGAAAGCGTTCCGCCAAGCTTTTTCTCATTCACAAACCAGTCTCCGAGTGATGAATTATCATCATCTCTCTTTCCAAACCAGCCGTCATCCATGACCACCATATCTATGCCCAGTGATGCGGCCTCCTTTGCAAGATCTACTATCGTATCACCGGTAAAGTCAAAGTAAGCAGCCTCCCAGCTATTGATGAGCACCGGTCTTGCCTCACGTGCAAATCTGCTCCTGCACACATGCTCACTGATGCAGGTGTGGTACTGATGGGAAAGCTGTGAGAAACCGTCTGCCGAGTATGACATGATCACCTCAGGCACTGTAAAGGTCTCTCCTGCCGCAAGCGGATATGAAAACAGCTCATCGGAAAGCCCCATTAAAAGGCGTGTCTGGTTAATCTGGTCCTTCTCTGCCTCACATGAGAAGTTGCCACTGTATACAAAAAGCATACCATAGCAGTCTCCTGCATTTTCTGTAGTATCGCGCTGTGCGAGAATAACCGCCGGATTGTACTGGTGGCTTGAGGTTCCTCTGCGGCTTCCAATTACAAAAGCTCCATGTCCTACCGATGTTCTTTGCATATTTCTTTCCATCGCATGGCGGCCGTAAAATGAAATCACATCAAACTCACCGTGAAGGAAATCAATACAGGCTGCCTGTGCTTTTGTCAGTCTGATTTTATCTTCTTCTGTATTGATCACTTTTGCACTTCTTGTGATCACATCATACTCCGGAAGAACTCCATAAAGTAATTCTACCTGTAATCCTGTCACCTGATCTTTCATATAAATGATCAGAGTCTGGGCTTCCTCTTCTGCAGCATAAACTGCAGGAAGCCCCTTCAAATTGTATTTTCCATCACAAATCTCATATCCCTGATATCTAAGATCGCATCCAAAAGAACCATCTGCATTTACAAGGTCAAGCACCGGACTCCTGAAATCTCCTGTCAGTCGGCATGGAAATTCCTGCGGCAGCACATCAAGGGAATATGTTCTGTCATTTCCTGCATCCTGCGGATTTCCAGAGAAGCCACGGTCTGCATAGGTCAGAAGATAGTCCATAACTCCATCTGTCTTTCTTCCATAATATAAATGCAGTAAAAATCCATATGCATCAATCTGCATCTGATACGTTGTATTATGGGTATGTAATGTAAATGTTCTTGCTTTCTCGTTGTATATGATTCCCATGTTCTTCTCCTTAAGCTTCTGTCAAATTTATTTTACTGCTCCATTTACAACACCGTTCAGAATCTGTTTCTGGCAGATCAGATAGAAAATCAAAATCGGAAGCAGTGCCAGTAAATAGGACGCAAATGCAAGATTATAATTTGTTCCAAACTGTGTCTGGAATGTCATCTGTGCAAGTGGCAGTGTGTTCACATCGCTACCTGCCAGAATTACAAGTGGTGTCATAACATCATTCCATGTACCAAGTGCTGTGAGTACCGCTACTGTTGCATGCATCGGTTTCATGATCGGAAAAATAACACTCCAATAAGTTTTCCAGGTTGTTGCCCCGTCTACATGTGCAGCCTCTTCCAGTGCCATCGGAATATTTTTCAGATAACCGGAATATAAGAGCACATTCATCGGCATATAAAATACAAGATAACACAAAATAACACCGAAAATATTGTCAATTCCCATCTGTGCTGTCTGCTTCACAAGTGGCATCATCAAAATTGCAAATGGAACAAACATACCGCTTACAATATAAAGATAGGCTACTTTGTAAAATTTACTGGTACTTTTACTTCTTCCGATCACATAACCGATCATAGAATGAATCAGAATGGAAAGAACTACCGTTACAATCGTTATCAGCACACTGTTGCCCAGTGAATGCCAGAAATCTGTTACACGCATTGCTTCTGCAAAGTTAGAAAAGCTCCAGCTTTTTGGCAGTGATAAGATTCCGGAAATACTGTTTGTCATTTCCGACGGTTTCTTAAATGCAATCACAACTGTAAGATAAAGAGGAAAAATAACGGTTACAAGACCCAGAATCAATAAAATTGTGATTGGCCAGTTTACTCTTTCTTTCACCTTTACTTTCATTATAACTGTTCCTCCTTATTTCCCAAAAAGTTCATCTGTAATACAGAGATCACAACGATCACTACAAAGAACACAACTGCATTGGCACTCTGGAACCCAAACTGTCCTCCGGCCATACCATTGTTATAAATCAAAAATGAAATTGATTCTGTACTCTGCGCCGGACCTCCTTTGGTAAGAGCCATGATCTGATCAAATACCATCAGAAAATTCTTCATGCAAAGTACCATATTGATGGTAAAGAATGGAAGGATCAGTGGAAATGTCAGATTCTTGAATTTTTTCCATCCGGTCGCTCCATCAAGAGAACCTGCTTCGTATACATCCTCCGGTACCGTCTGAAGTCCGGAAATATAAATAATCGTATTCATTGCAACAGACTGCCATGCACATACAATTACGATCGCAACCCATGCCCATTTTGAGCTCGCCAGGATACTGTCACCTTTTCCGCCCATCATTTTTACAACTGCCGGAAGAATATAAGTGAAAAAGTAATTGAAAATATAGCCCACTACAAGTGCTCCTAAAATATTTGGAACGAAATACATTCCTCTGAGTGCACTTTTAAATTTAATTTTACTGTTTAATCCAAGAGCTAAAACAAGACTTAACACATTTACAACTATTGTTGCAACAATTGCAAGCTTGAATGTAAACAGGTAGGATTTCCCGACTCTTGCATCAGTAAATAAATCTGCATAATTCCGAATACCTACCCAGTCAAACTCGCCATATCCTCGAAAATTTGTAAAACTATAAATAACACCTTTAATAAGAGGCAGCGTATTAAAGCAGAAAAACAACGCAAGTA
>OOCX01001461.1_pt1 | contig 14552 bp, 11 predicted proteins | sample 1671231 | NCBI WGS metagenome assembly OOCX01 (sample SAMN06348135, study PRJEB24527) | human gut metagenome | biome: human gut; feature: ankylosing spondylitis patient; material: feces | host: Homo sapiens | place: China | collected 2015-10 | reverse complement strand
AGAGGACGTTTAGACGCAAGAAGGACGCTGAAGAGCTTAGTTGCGGATTTGAGGTAAAACAAAAAAATATGAAAAGATATATTGCATATAGCTTGTTGGCATTGACTGTATCCTTACTGTTTGCTTCTTGTAATCAGGATACGGATATCGACTATAATAACAGCATCTTTACAGAAGAAAATGAACCGGAAGCAACTGCTTTTGACAAGTGGGTGATGAGTAATTACACTAATCCTTATAATATTCTGCTGAAGTATCGCATGGAAGATAAGGAAAGTGATATGACTCATGTACTGGTTCCGGCTACTTATGAAAATTCAGTGGTACTGGCCAAGATTATAAAGCATGTTTGGTTGGAAGCTTATGATGAAACAACGGGTAATCCGAATTTCTTGCGGCATTATGTTCCTAAGATTTTGCATTTTATCGGTTCTCCGGCCTATGAAGATAATGGAACGATGGTAGTGGGCACGGCAGAAGGCGGTATGAAAATTACATTGTATAATGTAAATGATATTGACCCGGAAAGTATTGATGTCAATATGCTGAACGAATACTATTTCCAGACTATGCATCATGAGTTTGCACATATTCTGCACCAGACCAAAAACTTTGACCCGTCGTTCGAGCGGATAACGGAAAATAGCTATGTCGGTTCCGACTGGTATCTGAAAACTGATCCGATAACAGGTGTCAGCACTTCACGCACTAATGAGGATGCTTGGAAAGAAGGATTTGTAACAGCTTACGCAATGAGTGAACCTCGTGAGGATTTTGTGGAAAATATAGCGATGTATGTAGTTAATACGAAAGCGTATTGGGATAACATGCTTGCCAATGCGGGTGATGCGGGCAGAGCCTTGATTGAACGCAAATTCGATATTGTCTATGATTATATGTTGCAGACCTGGGGGATCGATTTAGACCGTTTGCGCCAGGTTGTACTTCGTCGTCAGAGTGAAATTGCTAATGGTGAACTTGATTTAAGTGTAATCAAATAAAAAGGATAGGATATGAAGAATAAGATTACTAAGTATATATTGTTAGCATTTATCTGCTTGGGGCTGCAAGCATGTCTTTTCCAAGAAGATGACCTTTTTGAGAAGTCTTCTGCCAACCGTGCTTCTGAAAATGTGGCAGAGTTGCAGGAGTTGTTGGTAAATGTTCCTAATGGTTGGAAAATGGAGTATTATCCGGGTACGGATTATTCTATGGGTGGAATCACTTTGCTATGCCGCTTTGACGGTAATAATGTAACGCTTATGTCCGAAGTCGGTTCCGTCAAGACTGCTTCGGGTAAGGAAGCTTCTTCACTTTATAAAGTCACGTCTGAAGAGAGTACGGTTCTGACTTTTGATAGTTTCAACGAATTCATCCATTGCTTCTCTGAACCGATAATGGGTATGAATACCAATCTGGAAGGTGATTATGAATTCGTATATATGGGGCAGGAAGACAATAAAGTCATTTTGCAGGGACGCCGCTATCATAATACTATGGTGATGACTCCGCTTACCCAGGGAGTCAATTGGAAAGATTATATCGGTCAGTTGAATCTTATAGAGAGAGAAGCATTCTTAAAGACCTATTCTCTTATGGTTGGTGGACAGGAAGTGGGAAATGCAGTTCGTACGTCCCATCTTTTCTCTTTGACGGTTGAAGGGCAAACAAGCAGTTCTGTTCCTTTCATTTATACTCCGGAAGGTATTCGCTTTAAGGATGAGATAACGATTCAGGGAAAAACAGTACAGAATTTTGTATGGAACAAAGAGGACATGACATTTACCAGCTCGGATGAAGAGGCTGCGGATGTTGTGTTGAAGGCTTATTATCCTCAGGATTATACACCTTATGAGGATTATCTGGGGACTTATTATATGTATTATAGAGAGTATGAAAAATATAATGAGGAAGAAGATAAAGTGGATTTCCGTCCTGGGTATATGGCGGTTGAACTGCAACAAAAAGTTGCTGGCGAGAGCTTTGTATTGACAAGCGATAAGTTAGAAACCACTGCTGCCAATATTGTCATAACTTATGATAAAGCTACCGGTAAACTTATAATAAAACCTCAAAACGTAACAGTTATGGGCTATCCGGGAGCTTTGGTCATCGGTTTTGAACAGGGCTTTTTACCTGCCCATTACGGACTTGACCTTGGAAACTTAGCGGTTCTTACAGATATGGAAACCGGATTGATTGGTATATCCGGGGGAGCTGATGAAAACTTATCGTTTTCTTTTGTAGAATATGGCAATACTTTCTTTTCGATGATGGGAGAGGTAGCCACTTCTTTGATATTTACAGCTTACGGAAGCGAGAACTTCTCTACAAACAATTATTTAGGCTTGGTTGCTTGGTATGATTCAATACGCTTGCAGAAGTATTAATACGAAGGATGGTCTGATTATGAAAAAAGTAATAAATATAATTTTAATTGTTTGCTGCGTCCTGATAACCGGATGTAGTGATGATGATAATGTTTCATCTGCTTTAAAAATCATAAAGGCGGATGTAAATATAAAGGCTGCCGGTGGTGAAGCGAGTATCGAATTTCAGTCAGCCTCTCCTGTAGAGGTTGTCGTGGATGCGGAATGGTGTGAGGTTACGGAACAGACTGCAAGTCTGATAAAAATTTCGGTAGAGGCTAATGCCGATTTTCCGGGGCGTTCTGCACTCATCACTATTTCTGATGGTATGGAAAAGCAGGTATTGACACTTGTACAGGAAGGGGCTGTATTTATTTATGACGAGTCGGAACAGATACAGCGTGTTGGTAACGAAGGGGCTTCATTACCTGTCGAAATATATGGGTCTTTTCCTTGTGAAGTGAACATACCGGAAACGGATAAAGGCTGGTTGTCTTATGTTCCGGCAGAAGATGGTAAAGGCGGTTCTTTTGTCGTTTTAAAAAATACTACGGGAGCCATGCGTGGCAGTATTGTAAAAGTAACTTGTGGAGAGCGTGCATATAGTTATGCTATTATGCAATACGATGCCGTTAATTTACTGGGAACTTATCAGGGACAATATATCTCTTTGTTGGATCAGCAGAATTACGGTTTGTCTAATGTTGTGATTTCCGGTCCGGACGCTTCCGGAGTTTATACTATTGACGGTTTGCTTGAAGGTGAAACCGGCTGTGCCGTGAAGGCTGTTTATGAGAACAATATGTTTTCTATCAGCGCAGGGCAAAAATTGAAGGCGTATGACCAGCAGCCTGAATTGGACATATATTTCGGTTTGATGAACTTGAGTGCCCGTCCTTATTGGACTTCAGAATATACGGTAGGACTAGCTCCAATATTTGTAGAAGGTGTAGGTATGGGGCTTTCGTTTGAAGACAACGGAGGCATGCCAAATACGTTTGCGGCTTTATGTTTCTCTTTCTTCGCCGGTAATACGTATTATCAGGATTATGAGATATTGCTGAGATGTCTGTTGTATAGACCGAATTAATATTAATAACGATAAATATATTCAATATTTATGAAGAGATTGCTATGGATTTTTATAATGGTTCTTCCCTTGTGTATTTCGGGGTGTTCTGATGATGAAACACAGCAAATCACTTGTGCTATCCAAGTGCCTTCCGATGGAGAAACGATTCAGGTAAGAGCCGATGAAAAATTGTTTATTAGAGGATATGGTAAAGCCGATCACGGTCAAATCGTATCAGCTGAGTTGAAAGTGGCAGGTTCGGTTATATCGGATGTTACTACAGTGCCTTTCTATTATGGCTATTCATTGCCGGAAGAACAGACGGAAGGCGAGTTGAAACTGGAACTGACCGTATGGGGTGAAACTGGTGCTACGGCTACGGCTTCGTCTACAATCGTATTGACAATCAATCGCGGACCTCAACCGCCTAAAATGGGTACAATGACAGATAGCCGTGATGGTATTGTATATAAAACGGTACAATTGGGCGAGCAGCTCTGGATGGCCGAAAACCTTCGTTATCTTCCGCAGCAGGATTATGAGGTGTCATCGACAGATCCTAAATATTATGTGATGTTGGACTATGATGCTACAACGGAACTTGGAAAGGGATTCTTGGATGCTTACGGAGCCTATTATAACGTGCCTGCTGCTTTGCAGGGGCAAGCATCGCAAAGCATGGAATCTACACAGAAGATACAGGGTATCTGTCCGGAAGGTTGGCATATTCCATCCATGGAGGAATGGCGTAGTTTGGCTCAGTATGTTGTAGATGCGAAAATGGCGATTTCTGTTAATGGAGTGGTAGACGAAACGGCAGTGGGTAAAGCATTGGCGGCTCCTACTATGTGGCAACTGCCTGCAGATATAGAAGATGAGCCTTCTCCGGTGTGGATCGGCGAGAATATGGAAGAGAATAATGCTTCTATGTTTAACGGTTTGCCAACCGGTTTTAGAGCTTGTGCCGGCGAGGAAGCATGGATGGATTTGACATATAGTGCAGGTTGGTGGAGTTCAACGGCCGGTGTTGTCATGTCCGAATTTACTATGCCGGTGCGGATGTGGGCTACCGAGGGATTGCTGGGTACATCTTCTGAATTCAATCCGGGAGTAGGACTTCCTGTCCGCTGTTTGAAAGATTAGATTGAGAGATATTAGTAGTATATTATATTTATTATCCTTAAAAAGTTAGCGACATGAAAAAGTTTGGATTTTTGTTAGTAGCCCTTTTAGCTTTATGGGCTTGTAGTGATGATGACACTACGCCGCAACAAGAGGTAACTTGTTCGATTACAGCTCCGGCTGAAGGCACTGTTATTGATTTGGCAACTGCTGCTTCAATGACTATCAAAGGTGAAGGTGCTGTTAATGTGGGAAAAATAGAAAGTGTGGTTTTGAAAGTAAATGGTAAACTTGTTTCCGAGGTAACAAAAGTTCCATTCTCTTATGATTATGCTTTTCCGGCAGATCAGGCTGTTGGTGAAATGAAAATAGAATTGACAGTGAAAGGAGATGCTGGCAAGGAAAAAGCTGCAACAGCAAACGTTACATTGAAGAAAACAGAAACCGAGCCGGAACCGGAACCAGAGCCGGAACAAGAAGTTACTTGTGAAATTACGGCTCCGGCATCAGGTGCAACGTTTGATTTGGCAAGTGTTACGGAATTAAATATCTCAGGAAAAGCTGCTGTAAATGTAGGTGCTATAGAGACTTTTGCTCTGAAAGTAGACGGAGTGGAAATAGTTCCTGTTCCTGTTCTTGCTGATGATGGAACTTTTTCTCATACTTACTCATTAGCAAATAAATCTACAGGAGAACTATCTATAGAACTGGCTGTTAAAGGTGATAAAACAGCAACTGCAAAAACAGCATCAGTAGTTATTACATTAACAAGAACTGTGGCTCCACCGACTGGCGATACATTTACAGACGAACGTGATGGACATGTTTATAAATATGTTACAATTGGAACTCAAAGCTGGATGGCGGACAATTTGGCTTATTTGCCGGAAGTAAACGACCCGTCTGCAGAGCAGGATGGTTGTACCGGTAATCCGCTTTATTTTGTATTAAATTATCAAGGAAGTGATTTGGCAGCGGCTAAAGCTACAAAAGAGTATAAAAATTATGGCGTATTGTACAATTGGTGGGCTGCGATGGGTAAGCAGAATGCAACCGGCGGAGATGCTAATGCAGTTCCTAGCGGTGTACAAGGGGTATGTCCTAACGGATGGCATTTACCTAGTAGAGCAGAATGGAAAGTACTGGAGGAATATGTGGCAAGTCAATTGCCTAATGTAGATGGTAATGGCATGTATTCTGATTATGGAACGGCATTGGAGCATGATTGTAGAAATGTATGGGGAGCTTTGGCTAGTCAGATCGGATGGGGAGCAACTTCAATGGGAGAAGAAGGCCCTGAATTGTTAAAAGGTGGTCAGGACACTTATGGTATGCACATTATTCCTTCCGGTAATGTAAGTCATATTGCTGATTATTATGGAAATTGGTTTAAAGAAACCGATAAAGCAGTTGATTTTTGGCTTACAGACTTAATAGATAATGGTGGTGATGATTATAATAATTATTGGGCTGCTACTATTAATTGGAGTGTAGACAATAAAGACTATCGACCAAAGTATTCTACCTATGGTACACGGGCCAAAATGGGACTATCTGTCCGTTGTGTAAAAGATTAAACGACAACTATATATCATCTGTAAATTTGTGAAAACAAGCATTTGGTAATTTAATTCTCTCTAACAAGTATAAAGGCCGCTACCGACAGCTATTGGGTAGCGGTCTTTTTTATGTCGTTTTCCACACCGTTTAATTCTTGTTGCTGCTTCCTGCACAAAGTTTGAAAAACGAAAAACATCTGTCACACTGTTATGCTCCACAAGGAAAGAGTGGCCCGATAGCTTTTCCTTTTGTGTAAAATGAAGGCTTTGAATTGATTCTCAGTGTATTTGGGCGCTTTCCGGTAAATAGAGAAAGTTTCATGCGGATAAACGAATAGTTTATCCTAAGTAAACTGTTGGTTTCACCGCATTAAACTATCAGTTTACTTAGGGTAAACTTAGGGTATTCCTAAGGGAAACAGAAAGTTCCAACCAATGAAAATCTGGTTGCTTATCTTTTTATCATAGTTGGCATGTAATGGAAAAAACATATCGCCGCTCTTATGTCGTAAAAAACACCGCTTCTTTAGGAAATATGAAGAATAACCATTACTTTTGTTGCAAATAGTTAGTCTTGAAATTAATAAAAGCGAATAATTAATACGAGCGAGATATGAAAGAACTGGATTGGGCTAATCTGCCGTTCGGCTATATGAAGACAGATTACAATGTGAGAATTTACTATCGTAACGAACAGTGGGGCGCATTGGAAGTATGCAGTGAGGAAACCATTCCTATGCACATGGCAGCCACTTGTCTGCACTATGGTCAGGAAGCGTTCGAAGGTTTGAAGGCTTTCCGTGGCAAAGACGGCAAGGTACGTATTTTCCGTTTAGAAGAGAATGCGGCACGTTTGCAGTCTACCTGCCGTGGCATCCTGATGCCTGAGTTGCCGACGGAACGCTTTAAAGAGGCTATTCTTAAGGTTGTGAAGCTGAATGAGCGTTTCATTCCGCCTTACGAATCGGGAGCTTCCCTGTATATCCGTCCGTTGCTGGTGGGTACGGGAGCACAGGTAGGCGTACATCCGGCAAAGGAATACCTGTTTGTCGTGTTTGTAACGCCGGTAGGTCCTTACTTCAAGGGCGGGTTCTCCACCAATCCGTACGTTATTATCCGCGAATACGACCGTGCCGCACCTTTGGGCACAGGTGTCTACAAGGTGGGCGGCAATTACGCAGCCAGCTTGCGCGCCAATAAGAAAGCGCACGATTTGGGCTATGCCTGCGAGTTCTATCTGGATGCCAAGGAAAAGAAATCCATCGACGAGTGCGGTGCTGCCAATTTCTTCGGTATCAAGGACAATACGTATATCACTCCGAAGTCCACTTCCATTCTTCCGTCCATTACCAACAAGAGCCTGATGCAACTGGCCGAGGATATGGGCATGAAAGTAGAACGCCGTCCGGTTCCGGAAGAAGAGTTGCTTACTTTCGAGGAAGCGGGCGCTTGCGGCACGGCTGCCGTTATCAGTCCGATAGAGCGCATCGACGATGTGGAGAACGGTAAGTCGTACGTGATTGCCAAAGACGGAAAACCGGGACCTGTCTGCACGAAGCTGTACAATAAATTGCGTGCTATCCAATACGGTGACGAACCTGATACGCACGGTTGGGTAACTGTCGTGGAATAACGCATGAGCATAAAGATTACAACCCTTGTGGAAAATTCGGTTTACGGCAAGGGACTACAGGGAGAGCACGGGCTTTCCCTGCTTGTTGATACGGGTGAGCATCGCCTGCTGTTCGATACCGGAGCTTCCGACCTTTTCATACGCAATGCCCGGATACTTGGGATTGACTTGAAGGAGGTGGATTTCCTGGTACTGTCGCACGGACATCGCGACCACACCGGCGGACTGCATCACTTTCTTGCCGTGAACGACAAGGCACAGGTTGTCTGCAAGAGAGAACTCTTCCAGCCGAAGTTCAAGGATGAACGGGAAAACGGAGTGATGCAGCCCGATGCTTTGGACAGCACCCGTTTCCGTTTTGTGGATGAGGTTACTGAATTGTGCCGCAGCGTGTTTGTCTTTCCGCAGTTGCCCGTTACGGATGAGGAAGATACGCATTTTGAACACTTCTTCACGTGGGCGGAAGGGCGGAAACAGGCCGATACCTTTACGGACGAACTGGCGCTGGTGTTGAAACAGGGCGCTGAAGTGTCCGTGCTGAGTGCCTGTTCGCACCGGGGCATTACGAATATCATCCGTGCGGTGCAGGAATATTTTCCGCAGACCTCGCTGAAACTGGTGTTGGGCGGTTTCCATATCCGTAATACCGAGAAAGAGAAATTTGATGTGATAGCCCGTTTCCTTGAAAGCCATTTGCCGCAGCGGCTGGGCGTTTGTCATTGTACGGGCATTGATAAATACGCATTGTTTCACCAATGCTTTGCCGACCGTACTTTTTATAATTATACCGGTCGGGTAGAAACACTTTAATACATACGAATGGGAAAGAATAAGTTAGAGAAGTTTGCCGATATGGCGAGTTATCCGCACGTGTTTGAATATCCGTACTCGGCGGTGGACAACGTTCCGTTTGAGATGAAGGGCAACTGGCATCAACAGTTTTTCAAGAACGATAATCCGATTGTGCTGGAGCTGGGCTGCGGCCGTGGAGAGTACACGGTGGGACTGGGACGCATGTTTCCCGACAAGAATTTCATCGGCGTAGATATCAAAGGGGCGCGCATGTGGACGGGAGCTACCGAGTCCTTGCAGTCGGGCATGAAGAATGTCGCTTTCCTGCGTACCAACATCGAAATCATAGACCGCTTCTTTGCTCCGGGCGAAGTGAGCGAGATATGGCTCACGTTCTCCGACCCGCAGATGAAGAAAGCCACCAAACGCCTTACGTCCACCTACTTCATGGAACGCTACCGTAAGTTCCTGAAAGACGGCGGCACTATTCATGTAAAGACCGACAGCAACTTCATGTTCACCTACACCAAATACATGATAGAGAAGAACGGGCTTCCCGTAGAGTTCATCACCGACGACCTCTACCACTCCGGATTGGTGGATGATATTCTCGGCATCCGTACCTATTACGAACAGCAGTGGCTGGACCGTGGCCTGACCATAAAATACGTCAAGTTCCGACTTCCTCAGTGCGGAGAGTTGCAGGAACCCGATGTAGAGATAGAATTGGACGAGTACCGCAGCTACAACCGCAGCAAGCGCAGCAGTCTCCAGACCGGCAAATAAACAATGGTTGTCGAGCCTGCTATGGGTTTTAATCCAAACATGAGAGCTGAAAGTATAGCAAAAATGATTGATTCTGAAATTCTTCATCTGGATCTTAATTATTATGACTTCACAAGAACTTCAACAATATCTGCTTCGTGAGTTTCCACAAGAGAATGCTCGTTGTGAGTGGAAAGAGATGAAGAATCTCAAAAACTTATTTGCAGGAGACGAAAAGAATGATGTAATATCGTATGTTGCAGCCATAGCCAATATGGAAGGAGGGCATCTTGTAATTGGCGTGCAGGATAAGACTTTGGAGATTGTGGGCACGGACCTTTCCAAATTTAATTTGAACGCACAATCTGCCGTGTGGAAACTATTGGAACATTGCACTAACTTGTCGTCTGAGGGGTTAAGTATAGATGAATACACAACAGAGGATAGCCATAAGACGGTATGGATAATCCATATACCGAAACATTTGCCCCGCCGCCCGGTGTATGCCCATAAGAAGGCATGGCAGCGGGTGGAAGATTCATTGGTGGAAATGACACAGGAACGGCTTGCGGCAATCCTTGAAGAACCTGTTTTTGAGGCAAAAGACTGGTCGGCGGAGATTGTTCCAAATGCGGTATTGACAGATTTAGACGAATTGGCGGTAGCCAAAGCCCGTGTAATGTTCAAGAAAGTACATGCCTCTAAGATTCCGGCGGAAGAAATAGATGCTTGGACAGTGGAAGAATTGTTGTCGAATAGCGGTATAATGATAGACGGAAAACTGACTCGTGCCGCCATTATACTGTTGGGCAAGCCTGTTTCAGTCTTCAAACTTCGCCCGGCTGTAGTTGAGGTAACTTGGACTTTGCGAGATGAACGGCAAGAAGTGGTAGATTACGAACACTTCACTGCACCGTTTATTCTTACTGTAGACCAAATTTTAAGTAAGATACGCAATCTTACAATGAGGGAACTTCCCGGAGGTACATTGTTTCCGGAAACGATGAAGCAATATGATGACTATACCATCCGTGAAGCTTTGCACAATGCCATAGCTCATCAGGATTACACATTACAGCAGCGTATCAACTTTGTTGAAAATCCCGGCTATCTTTATTACGCCAACGGTGGTAGTTTCATTCCGGGTACATTGCAAAATGTGTTGACAACCAAAGGACCTCAACGCTATTTCCGCAACGAATGCCTTTGCCGTGCTATGGTAAATTTCAATATGATTGACACCGTGAGTCGGGGTATCAAGAAGATGTTCAACGAGCAATGGAAGCGTCATTTCCCAATGCCGGATTATGAGATAGATGCACTCAATAAGGAAGTTGGAGTAAAAATATATGGCAATACAATTAATGAGAAATATACTGAATTGCTCAAAGAAAACAATACTCTTACATTGGAGGACTGCATATTATTGGATGCAGTGCAGAAAAGGCATCGTATTTCTGAAAAAGATGTGGTTGCTCTATTGAATAGGGGATTATTGGAGGGTGATACTTCAGAGTATAACATATCACTTGATATTGCTAAAAAGACAAAGCAATTGCCGTATTATACCCATAACAGAGGATTGGATAAAGCTAAGTTACAACATATGATTTTGCAGTATCTCCAAAATGCGGGTTCGGTCGGAGCTAAACGGGATGCTATATTCGATTATCTGAGAGATGTTCTTCCCAGAAATAAGACCCCGGAACAGCAGGAACGAATGGTTGGAAATATCCTTGCAGAGATGAAAGAGGCGGAAATAGTTATAGTTAAGGGTAGAATATGGTATGTAAAATAGTCTTAAGTCTCGTTTTTCGACTAAATATGGCGAATTATGACTATTTACGACTAAATAGAACCGATTACGACTAAAAAGTAGATAAACTCTTTGTCTGACTAAAGAATTTATTTACTTTTGTGACAGAGTTATTTGACAACATTGCACTGCAAATCGCTGGAATTCGCAGGTTGCTAATTCGTTACTACTACTACTCAAATGCTCAGTTGAATATTTATTTCTCAAACGGTTATCTCAAACCGTTGAAAATTTAAAAAAGTAAATAACATGACTCTTTATCCTAAATTAATCCTCGATGCACTGGCAACGGTGCGTTATCCCGGCAACAAGAAGAACCTCGTTGAGGCCGAAATGGTTGCCGACAATCTGCGTATCGACGGGATGAAGGTCAGTTTCTCGCTTATCTTCGAGAAGCCGACCGACCCCTTTATGAAGTCTATGGTGAAAGCTGCCGAGACAGCGATACATACTTACGTTTCACCGGAAGTGGAAGTGACGATTGCTACGGAAAGCCGTCAGGCGGCACGCCCGGAAGTGGGCAAACTGTTGCCGCAGGTGAAGAACATCATCGGCGTGTCTTCCGGTAAGGGCGGTGTGGGCAAGTCCACCGTATCGGCAAATCTGGCTGTGTCCCTTGCCAAACTGGGGTATAAGGTAGGTTTGCTGGATGCCGACATCTTCGGTCCGTCCATGCCCAAGATGTTCCAGGTGGAAGATGCACGTCCGTATGCAGAGAACATCGGCGGCCGTGATTTGATTATCCCTATCGAGAAGTATGGCATCAAGCTGCTGTCTATCGGTTTCTTCGTAGACCCTGACCAGGCTACCCTGTGGCGCGGCGGTATGGCAAGCAATGCCCTGAAACAGTTGATTGCCGATGCCGACTGGGGCGAACTGGATTATTTCCTGATAGACCTTCCGCCCGGAACCAGCGACATTCACCTCACCGTAGTGCAGACGCTTGCCATGACGGGAGCTATTGTTGTCAGCACGCCGCAGGCGGTGGCTCTGGCCGATGCCCGCAAAGGTATTAACATGTTTACGAATGATAAGGTGAACGTGCCTATCCTTGGTCTGGTAGAGAACATGGCGTGGTTTACGCCTGCCGAACTGCCGGAGAACAAGTACTACATCTTCGGTAAGGAAGGAGCCAAGCAGCTTGCGGAGCAGATGAACGTTCCTTTGCTGGGGCAGATTCCCATTGTGCAAAGCATCTGTGAGAGCGGTGACAAGGGTACTCCCGTCGCTTTGGACGAGAATACCGTGACCGGACGCGCGTTCCTGCAACTGGCTGCTGCCGTAGTCCGCCAGGTTGACCGCCGGAATATGGAAATGGCGCCTACCAAGATTGTGGAGACGCATAAATAAACCGGAACAGCGAAAAGATGTATCCGTATCGATTAACTTTAAATTTGAGAAGCATGAAGAGCTTGAAAGTATTATTATTGGGCGCATGTGTTGCATTATGCGCCTGTTCTTCACCGACATCCACTGTGCAGACAAACGACAAAGGAACTCAGTGGCAGTGGGAGAATGGAACGATTGTCGTTGAAACTCCCCAACGTCCGGCAGACCGGAAAAGCGTGATAGGTCTGGCACTGCCTAAAATGGAGGTGGTGCGCGTGGGTTTCGTAGGTTTGGGAATGCGTGGCCCCGGAGCTGTGGAGCGGTTTACCCATATTCCCGGTACGCAGATCGTGGCGCTTTGCGATTACGAACAAGGACGTGCCGAGGCATGCCAGAAATATCTGAAGCAGGCATCCTTGCCCAAAGCAGCCGTATATTCCGGCGAAAAGGGGTATGAGGAACTCTGCAAGCGCGATGATATAGATTTGGTTTATATCGCCACCGACTGGCTGCATCACTTCCCCGTGGCGATGTGCGCTATGGAGAACGGCAAGAATGTAGCCATCGAAGTGCCCTCCGCCATGAATCTGAAAGAGTGCTGGGCCTTGGTCGACATGAGTGAAAAGACCCGCAAGCACTGTATGATGCTGGAAAACTGCGTATACGACTTTTTCGAACTCACCACCCTGAATATGGCCCAACATGGATTGTTCGGTGATATCCTCCATGTCGAAGGTTCGTATATCCACAACCTGGAAGAATTCTGGGCGGCCTATCAAGGCAACTGGCGGCTGGATTTCAATGAAAAATACCGGGGGGATGTATATGCCACCCACGGCATGGGACCTGCCTGTCAACTCCTCGACATCCACCGGGGAAATAAAATGAACTACCTCGTTTCTATGGATACCAAAGCCCTGACCGGCCCGAAACTGGTAGAAAAGATCAACAAACGGGACGGTAAGGATTTTCAGAACGGAGACCATACGATGACGATGATTATGACCGAAAACGGCCAAACCATGCACATCCAGCACGACGTCATGAATCCCCGGCCTTATTCCCGGATGTACCAACTGACCGGCACCGAAGGTTTCGCCAACAAGTATCCGGTAGAAGGCTATACATTCCGTTCTCCGGAGCAAGTCGAAGGTGTACCCGATCACGAAAATTTAAGTATGCACTCGTTCGTCCCGGCAGATGTGAAACAGGCGCTGATGGAGCAATACAAACACCCCATTCAGAAAGAACTGGAGGAAAAAGCCAAAAAAGTCGGCGGACACGGTGGCATGGACTTCATCATGGATTACCGGTTGGTATATTGTTTACGCCACGGCCTCCCTCTCGATCAAGATGTCTATGACGCAGCCGAATGGTCCTGTCTGGGCGAACTCACCCGCCTCTCCATCGAAAACAACAGCATGCCCGTCGAGGTCCCCGATTTCACCCGGGGCAGTTGGCAAAAAATGAAGGGATACCATCATTTTATGATCGGAGAATAATTTTACCCCTCATTCAAAATAAAAATCGTGCAGAACCTTCCCGGATCTGCACGATTTCATTTTTGGTATTTATATAGATATTTACATGAAATGTACGTTTGTAGGTATATAACTACCAAAAATTATAAATTTAAGTCTCTTTTGATATGATTTACCGGGTTTCTTCCTATCTTTGTCCTCGCATACCATGGGGCAGACCTGGATTTGACAGCATGAAGAATAGGTATGTAAGCATGTCGGGAGCAGTGAAACGGCCCGTAAATCCCGGACACAAAATTTTAGTTGGCGAAAATAATTACGCTCTCGCTGCCTAATCTTTAGAAGATTGAAGGCTTAATCCCTGTTCAAGGAACGGGGACGGGACATCCCGCCGGTGGTTCCACCTTATTCCGGTCGGCATACGGGGTGCAGTCAATTTAAGGTTAGTCTTAGCCCACCTTTGGCGAAAGGCGAAAATTTAAGAGGATAAGCGATGGCTTGGGTGTCACTTTCCGGACCATCGTCGAAAACCAATAAGCGGCTAAGCATGTAGAAAGCATATTGATTCCGTGTTTGGACCAGGGTTCGATTCCCTGCTGCTCCACAACAAATAT
>OOCX01001460.1_pt1 | contig 14562 bp, 15 predicted proteins | sample 1671231 | NCBI WGS metagenome assembly OOCX01 (sample SAMN06348135, study PRJEB24527) | human gut metagenome | biome: human gut; feature: ankylosing spondylitis patient; material: feces | host: Homo sapiens | place: China | collected 2015-10 | reverse complement strand
CAGCCGCGCTCGATGATCGTAGCGCCCGCGCGGCGGATTTTGGCAGAGATACCCGCGTCGCTCAAAAGCCGCTCCATGCGCTGGGCATGGGTGACTGAGCGCGCGGCAAAGAGATAATAGTCCATACCGATTCCCCCTCACAGCATGATATGCATGCGCGGCGGCGGTGTGCGGGCGAAAAGGGACGGGCGCTCAGAAAAAGCGTCCGTCCGAAGCGGTTTTGATTCAGTTGTCCGCGCGCTCAAGGAGCGCGATAGCGTGGGCGGCCATCCCCTCGCCGCTGCCGGTGAAGCCGAGGTGTTCCTCGGTCGTGGCTTTCACGCTCACGCGCAAGACATCGATCTGGAGCTCACGCGCGATATTCGAGCGCATCTGCTCGCGGTACGGTGCGAGTTTAGGTGCCTGCGCCAGGATCGTTGCGTCAATGTTGACGACATCGTAACCCGCGGCTGAGAGGTGCAGTTTCACCCGCCGCAGCAGCTCTAAGCTCGAGATGCCGGCAAACTCGTCGGCGGAGTCGGGAAAGAGCTTGCCGATATCGCCGAGCGCCGCCGCGCCGAGCAGCGCGTCCATCACGGCGTGGGTCAGTACGTCAGCGTCCGAATGGCCGAGCAGGCCCTTTTCGTAGGGGATCGTCACGCCGCCTAAAATCAGTGCGCGGCCCTTGGTCAGGCGGTGCACGTCGTAGCCGTGCCCGATGCGTAAATTCGTCATGGTATGGGTCCTTTCTTCAAGAAAAGGCAGAGGGGAAAGGTTCATTCCCCTCTGCGCTGTAAAATTGCTTCTGCGATCGCAAGGTCGACCGGCGTGGTGATCTTGATGTTTTCCTCGCTGCCCTCTGTCAAGTGAACTTCCTTGCCCAGCCGCTCCACAGCGGAGCAATCGTCCGTAATAGTCGCGCTGTCCGCAATCGCGGACTGGAGCGCCGCCTTCAAAAGGTCGGCGGCGAAGACCTGCGGCGTCTGCACGGCGAAGAGCGTGCTGCGATCGGGCGTGCGCTCGACGATGCCGTCGTGCGCGACCTTGATGGTGTCGCGCACCGGAACGGCGGGCGCGGCGGCGAGATAAACTCTTGCCGCGTCGAGCACTTCGTCGATGAGCTCGACGGTGACGAGCGGACGCGCACCGTCCTGCACGGCAAAAAATTCCGTCTCGGGCGAGGCCTCGAGCGCCGCGCGCAGCACGGACTCTGTCCGCGTTGCGCCGCCGACGATGACCTTTACGGGTTTTCTGAGGCCAAAGGTCTTGCAGAGCTCAGCATAAGGCAGCAGATCGTCCTCCCGCGCGGCGATGACGATCTCGTCGATGCCCTCCACGCGGTCGATCGTGAGCAGTGTGCGCACAAGGACAGGGATGCCGTCAAGGGTTTGCAGCAGCTTGTTCTCTCCGCCGTAGCGCGTGGAGCTTCCGGCAGCCGCAATCAGCGCGGCGCAGTACGGGTGAGTGCGCTTTTGGCGCTTGCCGAACATCTTTTGCAGCAGGCTCATGGACTCAATCGCTCTCCTTTAACAGCATCGCGGCGTTGACGCGTCCCTCAGCCTCGGGATACTCCACGTCTTCTGCCAGGACGATCTCTGATACGAGGATCTGCTTGGCAATGTGCAGCATCTTGCGCTCGCCGTTGGATAGTCCGCGCGTGCTGTCGCGATGCATCAGCGCCTTGATGACGGCGCTGACCTCGTCGAGATCGCCGCTTTTCAGGCGATCCATATTCTCGCGGTAGCGGTGGTTCCAGTTCGCCGTCATGTCGACGCCGAGCTTGGGAATGCGCGCGATGACCTCTTCGATCTCGCTTCTCGTCTTGATGGCGCGGATGCCGATGGCCGTGGAATTCTCGGTCGGGATCTTGAGCGTTAGCCCGGAAATGGGCATTTTGAAGACGTAAAAATCCATTGCTTTGCCGCTGATCTTTTCGCGGACAATGCTGTCGATCACACCGGCGCCGTGCATCGGGTGCACGACCTTATCTCCCACTTGAAACATTCTATGCCCACCTCCCTTCAGGCAGAATGCCAATCCGGCATTCGCCCCGGTTTTCCGTGCGATGGAAAAGAAAAACAACACAAACACACAAGAGGAAACAATTCCCCATACATAGTATAACGTACTTTGCCATCATTTTCAAGCGACTTTTGATGAAATATCGCATAAAAATGGAAACACACCGTATTTTCGAAAAAAACAGGGGCTCCCCTTTTCAGGAGAGCCCCCGTGACGGAAGAACGGTTTTTGCTTACTTATTGCTGCGGCGCCAGATGTGCATCTTCTCCGCGTCGGCGATGAGCTGCTCGCGGAAGTCGGGATGCGCGATGCCGATGAGCGCCTCGGCACGCTGCCAGGTCGAAAGACCCTTGAGGTTGACCATGCCATACTCGGTGACGATGTAATGCGTGCAGGAGCGCGGGTCGGTGCAGATGGAGCCGGGCGTCAGCGTGGGGACGATGCGGCTCTTGACCGTGCCGTCCTTGCCCGTGACGGTCGAGGACATGCAGATGAAGCTCTTGCCGCCCTTGGAGAGATAAGCGCCCATCGCAAAGTCGAGCTGGCCGCCCGTGCCGGAGATGTGCTTGATGCCCGCGGACTCGGCATTCACCTGACCGAACAGATCGCAGTCGATGGCGTTGTTGATGGAGATGAAGTTGTCGATCTGGGAGATGACGAACACGTCGTTCGTATAGTCGACCGGCGCACCCATGACATCGGGATTGCGATCCATGTAGTCATAGAGCTTCTGCGTGCCGGCGGCGAAGGCAAAGACCTGACGGCCCTTGTCGAGCTGCTTGTGCTTGCCGGTGATCTTGCCGGCAAGGGCCATGTCGACAAAGCCGTCGACATACATTTCGGTGTGAACGGACAGGTCCTTGAGGTCGGACTGCGCGATCATCGAGCCGATGGTGTTGGGCATGCCGCCGATGCCGAGCTGGAGGCACGCGCCATTCGGGATCTCAGGCACGACAAGGTTGGCGACCGCAGTGTAGATCTCGGTGGTCGCCGCATCATTAAAAAACTGCGCAACAGGAGGATTCTCCCCTTCCACAACCATGTCGACGTCCTTGATGTTGATCTCGCAGCCGTTGAGGCCGTAGACCCAGGGAAGGTTCTCGTTGACCTCGACGATGACAGTCTTGGCGGCATCCAGCATGTCGGCTAAGTGAGAGGACGCGAGCGCGTAGCTGAAGTTGCCATGCTTATCCATCGGCGTGACCTGGATCATCGCAACATCAACCGTGGCGTTGCCGTCGCGGTAGAAGCGCGGCAGCTCGCTGTAGCGCATGGGAATGAAATAGCCCATGCCCTTGGAGATGATCTTGCGGTCGATGCCGCTGCAATGCCAGGAGTTCCAGGTGAAGTGCTCACCGGCGTCCTCGGCCTTGCAGATCTCGGGCATCCACATCGTCACGCCGCCGCGGACCTTGATGTCCTTGAGCTCATGCTGGCGTGCGGCCAGAGCCTTGTCGAGCGTGTAGGGATGGTTGGTGCACCAGCCGTAGTCGACCCAGTCGCCGCTCTTGACGACCTTGACGGCTTCCGCGGCAGAGGTCAGCTTCTTCTGATAAAGCGCTGCGTAATCCATGGATAATTCCTCCTGTATGTATGTGAATTTGATTATCATTTCGGAACTATGTCGAAACTTTAACAATTATAGCATACCGATCGCCGTTTGCAAAGTCTTTCTTACGTGTCAGCGTAAAAAAGAACGTAAAAAAGAGACAGGCCGGAGCCTGTCTCTTTTCAGTTCGGGAAAATTACTCCTCGACAGGAGCCTCTTCCTCGCCGCTGAGCAGCGCGCGGATGCTGAGGGAGATCTTCTTCTTCTCCTCGTCGATGGCGGTGATCTTCGCGTCGACCATCTGGCCTTCGGACAGGACGTCGGAGGGCTTGTCGATGCGGCGGTCAGCGATCTGGGAGATATGGATCAGGCCGTCCACGCCGGGAACGACCTCAGCGAAAGCGCCGAAGGTCATCAGCTTGACGATGCGGACGTTGGCAACGTCGCCGACCTTGTAGGTGTTCATGAACACATCCCAGGGGTTCTGGGTGCGATCCTTGACGCCGAGGGAAATCTTGCGCTTCTCGGGGTCGAAGGAGATGACGTACACGTCAAGGTGATCGCCGATGGAGACGACCTCGGCAGGGTTCTTGATGCGGCTCCAGCTCAGCTCGGAGATGTGGACCATGCCGTCCACGCCGCCGATGTCGACGAACACGCCGTAAGAGGTCATGGACTTGACAACGCCGTCATAGTGCTTGCCGACCTCGATGTTCTCCCAGATGGCAGCCTGAGCAGCCTGACGCTCCTCGTTGAGCACGGACTTGATGGAGCCGACAACGCGGCGGCGGGCACGGTTGACCTCGGTCACGCGGAGCTTGACCTTCTGCTTGACCATCTGGCCAAGGTCGGAGTCCTTGGGCATGCCGCTCTGAGAAGCGGGCACGAACACGCGCACGCCCTTGACAGAAACGACGATGCCGCCCTTGTTCACTTCGGTCACGGTGCCTTCGAGAACGGTCTTGTCCTCAACGGCGGTCTCAATGTCTTCCCAGAGCTTGACAGCGTCGAGACGCTTCTTGGAGAGGGTGGCGTAGCCTTCCACGTCGTTGACGCGGACAACGTAAGCCTCGATCTCGTCGCCGACCTTGACGACGTCCTCGGGCTTGACGTCGGGGTCGCTGCTCAGCTCAGAAACAGGGATATAGCCTGCCTGCTTGCAGCCGACGTCGACCTGGATCTCGGTCGTGCCGATGGCGGTCACGATACCGGTCACCTTATCTCCTGTATTTAGAGTCTTGAAAGATTTTTCAAGCAGTTCTTCAAAGGATTCGCTGGTTTCAGGGGCAGTGGTGTTGATGTTTTCTTCCGTCATTGTTGTTAATACCTCCATAATGATACTCGCAGGAGTAGATGCGCCGGCTGTCAGTCCCGCCACACGGCATCCGGAAAAGAATTCCGGTGAGAACTCGTCTGCGGATTCGATCTGGAGAACTTTTCCGCAGTTCTCTCTGCAAATCTCGGTCAAATGCCTTGTGTTGGCGCTTCTTCGGTCGCCCACAACCACTATCGCGTCTACCTTGGCGGAAAGTTCTGCTGCCTCAGTTTGACGTTTCTGCGTAGCATTGCATATTGTATCATTGATTTTCAGATTTGTACACTGTTTTTTTAGAAATTTCACGCAACTTTCCCAAAGCGCACGAATGCAGGTCGTTTGCGCCAGCATGATACTGGGTAAATGGGCAAAATCGGGGTGTTCCTGCAAGTATTTTTGCGCTTCCTGCACATTTTCAAAAATCAGAGGGTCGCTGCACCATCCTGCGATGCCCTGCACCTCGGGATGATGGCGCTCACCGATCAGGATGACGCGGCGTCCCTCGTGCTCTGCCTCCTGTGCAAGCTTTCGGATGCGCTCGACATGCGGGCACACGGCGCTCACGACCTCTGCCCCGCACTCTCGCAGCGCATCAAGCGTCGCTCTCGGCTCGCCGTGGGCGCGGATGAGCACGGTCTCCCCCGCCTTTGCCTGGTCGGGCGACGTGATGAGGCGCATGCCAAGGTCTTCGATCTCGCGCACGACGCCCGCGTTGTGCACGATGCTGCCGAGCATCGCGCCGCCGCGCGCTTTTGCCGTTTCACGCGCAAGGTTGACTGCGCGCTCCACGCCATAGCAGAAGCCCGCGGTCTCAGCTAAGATGACCTTCACAGCGGCGCGCCTCCCACCTGCTGGCCGCCGAGCGCGTAGGCCTGACGCAGCATTTCGTCGGCGATGGCCTGCAATTCTTCGGACGTGCCGCGGCGGCCCGTGACCTCAGGCACATACGGCTCGCCGAAGATGATGCGCGTTTTATGGAAGGGCTTTTTCTGCCCGTCGCAGAACACCGGCACGAGCGTCGCACCCGTGCGCACGCCGATCATCGCGATGCCCGCGTGCGCGTGCGCGGGGAGTCCGTCGTGATAGCCGACGCCGCCCCGGATCGTCGTCCCCTCGGGGAAGATCAGAAGATTCTCACCCTTGTGGAGCACCTGCATCGCGGTCTTGATGGACTGGATATCCTTGCCGTCGCGCTGGACGGGAAATGCGCCGAGCGTGCGGATGAGCCACGCGAGCGCGCGGTTGTCGAAGAGCTCGGCCTTGGCCATAAAGTGCAGATGGTAGTCGAGCGGCAGGCACAGGCCGATGAGCACGGGGTCTAAGTCCGTTGAATGGTTCGGGCACAGCAGCACGTTGTGCTTGGGCAGATTTTCAAGTCCCTTGACGTCCACGCGGTAGATCCACAAAAGAACCTGACCGATGATCCAGATAAACGCAAAGAAGATACGGTGCATCATTTCAATTTCTCCTGAATGAGATTCAGCAGCGCCCGCTCGCTCTCTTCAAAGTTGAGCTTCGACGTGTCGAGCCGCACGGCATCCTCTGCCTCGCGCAGCGGGGCGATATCGCGGTGCATGTCCTGATAGTCGCGCTCGTTGATCTCGCGCAGCACCTCTTCATACGCCTTGGGCGTGCCGCGCTCAGAGAGCTCGAGACAGCGGCGGCGCGCGCGCTCCTCGGCCGAAGCAGTCAGGTAAATTTTGAGGTCGGCGTCCGGCAAAACGACTGTGCCGATGTCGCGCCCGTCCATGATGACGCTTCTCCTGCGCGCGATATCGCGCTGCATCTCAAGTAAGTACGCGCGCACGCACGGCAGCGCCGAGACGTTCGAGGCGTACATCGAAATTTCCGGCAGGCGGATCTCGGTGCTGACATCTTTACCGTCAAGCAGCATCTTCTGTCCGCCGGTCTCGTCAAATGCCATGTCGATCTGAATTTCTTTCAGCAGCGGCGCGGTTTGAGATTCGTCCTTTGCGTCCAGTCCGCGGGAAAACGCCGCGTAGCCGATGGTGCGGTAGATCGCGCCCGTGTCGACATGCAGAATGTTCAATTTCTTGGCGACGGCCTTGGCGAGCGTACTCTTGCCCGCGCCGCCGGGGCCGTCAATGGCAATGGAAAAATGCTTTTTCATCTGTTTGATTCTTCCCTCTTACAATAAATATGTGCTTACTGCGTCAGCAGTGCGTCTGCGGCAGCCTCGCCCGCGGCCTTGCCGGTCGCCCAGGCGATTTGCAGATTGTAGCCGCCCGTGTAGGCGTCTACGTCGATGATCTCGCCGGCAAAATAAAGGCCGCCAACCTTTTTCGACGCCATGGTCTTCGGGTCGATCTCCCCCACCTTGACGCCGCCGGAGGTGATGATCGCATTTTCGACCGGCATCGGCGCGGTGACGTTGACCGTCCAGCGCTTTAAGAGCGTGCGGATGGTCTCGCGCTGGGCGCGCGTGATATCGTGCACCTTTTCGTGCGGCGGAATGCCCGAGCGGTCAATGAATTCGTCGATCATCTTCTGCGGCAGCAGCGCGCCGAGCACGTTGCAGTAGTCGCTGTTTGCGTGCTTTTCAAAATCCGACAGCAGGCGCTTGTCGAGCATTTGCTCGTCGAGCGCGGGCTTGAGGTCGATCTCCAGCCGGTACTGCTTTTTGTCGAAATGCCGCATGTGCGCGCTGGCCGACAGGATGAGCGGCCCGCTCACGCCGAAGTGCGTGAACAGCATTTCACCGAAATCCGAGTGGATCTTTTTGTTGTTTTCATATACCGTCAGCGCGACGTTGCGCAGGCTCAGCCCTTGCAGCACCGCGCATTCGCGCGCCTCAAGCGGCACGAGCGAGCCGCGCAGCGGCGTGACTGTGTGGCCGAGCGCTTCCGCCATGCGGAAGCCGTCGCCCGTCGAGCCCGTCGCGGGATAGGACAGCCCGCCCGTCGCCAGAATGACGGCGGAGGCGGTGTACTCCCCTTTTTCGCCCTTGACGGCGGCGACATGGCCGTCTTCGACCGAAATACCGAGCGCGCGGTCGCGCACGAGCTTGACGTGCAGACGCTTGAGCTCGCGCTCAAGCGCCGCTGTGATGTCGAATGACCGGTCGGACACGGGAAACACGCGCTTGCCGCGCTCGACCTTGAGCGGCACACCGAGCCCCTCGAAAAAATCGATGGCGTCGTGCCCGTCGAAGCGGGAAAACACGGAGTATAAAAACCGCGGGTTCTGCGGCACGTGGGCGAGCAGCTCTTCGCAAGTGCTGTCGTTCGTCACGTTGCAGCGGCCCTTGCCGGTGATGTTCACCTTTTTGCCGAGGCGCTCGTTTGGATCGAGCAGCGTCACGTGCGCACCCTTGCGCGCGGCGCAGATCGCGGCCATCATGCCGCCCGCGCCGCCGCCGATGACAACGATCGCCTTATTCATCTTCGATCTTGCCGAAAATGTCGAAGCGCTCCCAGATGTGCTCGAGTTCGGAGAACGTCGCGGAGATGTCTGCGCCCTTCTTGTTGGCCACGGCCAGAATGAGTGCGTTGAGCATGCTCATGGGCGCCGCCAGCGAGTCGACGAACGAGATCATCTCGCTGCGCACGAGCAGCGAATTGCTGGACATCTGGTTGATGGGCGACATCTCGCTGTCCGTCACGCCGACGATCGTCGCGCCGCGGTCGCGCGCAAACTGGATGGTCTTGAGCGCAAGCTCACTGTAGCGCGGGAAGCAGATGCCGATGACCACATCGTCTTTGGAGACGCGGAAGAGCTGGTCGAACGAGCCGGCCGCGCCGCCGTTGACCAGAGTGACGTTGCCGAAGATCAGGCGGAAGTAGAAGTTTAAGTACCCTGCCAGAAACGAGGACGAACGGAAGCCCACGATGTAGATGCGGCGCGCGCCGATGATCGTGTCGACCACGCGCTCAAATTCCGCGCCGTCGGTCTGGTCGATGGCCATGCGGATCTTCTCCATGTCGCGCTGCAGGACGTTCGTCATCAGATCGGACCCTGCGAGCTCGCCGTCCGACGCCTGAATGCGCTGGATGCTCGTGAGCTTGCCGCGAATCATCTCCTGCAATGCACGCTGCATGCTCGGATACCCCTCGTAGCCGAGCTGGGTGGCAAAGCGCACGACGGTCGACTCGCTGACCTGCACGGTCTTGCCGAGCTTGCTGGCCGTCATAAACGCGGCCTTATCGTAGTTTTCCAGAATGAAGCGGGCGATGAGCTTTTGCCCCTTGGAAAAGCTGCTCATGTTCTTTTCGATATTATGTAAGATATTCTTTGTCATAAGATCGTCCTCTGTTACTTTGATTTTGTTGCAAGGAGTTCCTGCTCCGTAAGATCGCGCCACGCGCCGACGGGAAGAGCCCCGAGTTTGAACGCGTGCTCCTGCACGCGCTTTAGGCGCTTGACGTGTAATCCGGCGGCAGCGCACATGCGCCGGATCTGCCGGTTTTTTCCTTCATGGATGGTGATGGAGAGAACGGCGGTGTCCCTCCCCTGCCGCAGCACGCGCACCTGCGCGGGCCAGATGGGCTCGCCGTCGAGCTGTGTCATGGAAGCGAGCGCTTCTGCCGCTCCCCGGACCTCGCCCGCGACGCTGACCTCGTAGACCTTGTTGACCTCGTAGCGCGGGTGCAGAAGATGCTGCATCCATTCGCCGTCGTTCGTCAAAAGCAGCAGTCCCTCGGAGTCGAGGTCGAGCCGACCGACGGGATAGACGCGCTCGCCGCAGTCTTTGACGAGCTCGGCGACGGTCTTTCGCCCTTTTTCGTCAGAGAGCGTGCAGACATAGCCGCGCGGCTTGTTGAGCATCAGGTAGCGCTTCTGCCCCTCCAGCGCGAGCGGCCTGCCGTCGACGGTAATTTCGTCGACTTTGGGGTCGGCCTTCTGCCCGATGAATGAGGTCTCGCCGTTTACGCGCACGCGCCCAGCGGCGATCCACTGCTCGGCGGTGCGACGGGAGCAGAGCCCCGATTCGGCGATGAGCTTTTGAATTCTTGCTTCGGCCAGGTCGATTCCTCCTTTACTTTGCCGACAGAAATTGCCATAGCTTTTCCGCCAGCGACTTATTTTTGCTTGTTTCGCTCTTTGTTTCCTGCGCCTGTACGCTGCGCGCGCTGACGAGGTCAACTCGTCCAACCTCGGTCTCGCCGCAGGAGATGACGAGCGTGCCGAACGTTTGTCCCTTCCGCACAGGAGTGGAGACGGTTTGCGGCAGCTCGGCGCGCACGCTCAATGCTTCATTTTCCGCGGTGGGATAGCGAAAGCTCTCCGCCGCCACGGCGGACACACTCTGCCCGTCGACGCTTACGCTGCCGTAGGCCTCGCCTTTTTTGGCACCGCTTGAGAGCGCATACGCCGAAAAGCCGTAGTCGTAGAGTGCAGCATGATCGGCCCAATCGCTGCCGTCGTGCAGCGTGACGGCGATCATGCGCATCCCGCCGCGCTCGGCACAGGTGACGAGTGTGCGCCCTGCGTCGCCGGTGTAGCCGGTCTTGAGGCCGACGCAGCCGGAATACGACGCGAGCAGCTTATTGTGGTTCGTCATCGTGCGCGTGCCAACGCTCGCCGTGCGCGTTGAAACGATGCGTGCGAACGTCGGGTTCTGCATGGCGTAGACCGCAAGGCGCGCCATATCAAGGGCACAGGAGCCGTGCCCCGCTTCGTCGAGCCCGCTCGGGTTAGCAAATGACGTGTGCTCCATGCCGAGGGCTTTCGCCTTTTCGTTCATCCATCGGACAAACTGCGCGCTGCCGCCGTTTCCGCCGCAGTGGGCGGCGATGCACTCCGCCGCGTCGTTGCCGGACGGCAGCATCAGACCGTAGAGAAGTTCCTCCATCGTGAGCGTTTCGCCCTCGAGAAGGTACATCGACGAGCCCTCGCGCAAGTGCTCGCGTTTGACCGTGACCTGCTCCGTGAGTTCGCTGTGCTCCAGCGCGACCAAGCAGGTCATGATCTTCGTCGTACTCGCGATGCTGCGCTCCTGCGTTTCATTGCGCGACGCCAGCACCCGCCCGCTGCCCGCCTCCATCAGAATGAACGCGGCGGCGGCAGTTTCAGGCGCGGCAGCCTGACAGGTCAAACTGCTTGACAGGAAGGAAACAGCAAGGAAAACGGCAAATACGCATCGGGCAAAACGCGGCATGGGATCACTCCTTCATTCGGAATGCCCCTATTATGCCCGAAATCAGTAGATATCTTTCTCTTCTCTCTTCTTGTCCACGAAATTCTGCACGCGGTCGAGCACTTCCGGCACAAGATCAAGCACGCGGTCGACCGTTGCCGCCGCAGGGATGGCCACGGGCATCACGCGCGTCAGACCGTCCTTGACGACGAGGAACGCGACGGGGTCGACCTTGACGCCCGCACCCGCGCCGCCGCCGAAGTGTGCGGTGTCGGTCTTGCCGTAGTCGCCGCCGCCCGCGCCGAAGCCAAAGCTCACGCGGGAAACGGGAATGACGGTCACGCCGTCGGGCGTTTGGATCGGCTCTCCGATGATGGTGTTGGAATCGACCATATCACGGATCTTATCCATCGTGGTGTCCATGAGATCGTTGAGCGGGGTCTTCTTTTCGATGTTTTCCATGAGGTTCATCCTTTCTTTTTATGCGGTCAGTTTTTCACCGTGTTCACTGTTTTGAGGTGTGCTCTCCGTTGGTTTTTCCGCGGGAGCGTCGTTTTTATGCGCCTTTTTATAGCGCAGGTACCATTTGAGCATCGGAATGAGCAGCGCAAGTGCGATGTGCAGCCCGTCGCGGATGCGAAGCGACAGGCCAACGGCACCCTCTGCGTGCGTCTTTTCAGAGCTGTAATCCATGCGCATGTGCAGTGAGGGATCAGGGATATGGAAGAGGTCTTCAAGGTGCGGCATCACACCCCACATCGCGGCGCTCGCATAGCCGTAGGTCTGCGCGATATCCGCGGGGTCCGTGCCGCCAAAGACGACGAGAATTTCCAGTGGGTCGATGCGAAGGCGCTTGCAGGTGCGTTTCGCTGTCTCCTTGAGCGCCGAGAGCGCCGTCGTGATGAGGTCCCTGAGCTCCTCTTTTGTCGGCTTGGGGAGCGAGGGCTTTTTCTTTTGCTTCGCCTCTTCTCCCTCTGACTTTGGCTTCTTCTCCTTTGCCTTTTTTTTCGGCGTTTCTTTCTTTTCCTTTGCTGGCAGCAGCGTGAAGCGGAACGGGCCGACCGAAAGCTGCACGCGCAGCTCGTCGCCGAACTGCATCAACGCGCCCACGCGCAGAAAGCCGATCAAAATAAAAATGAGCAGGATGATGCCAATTACCTTCAGCGCAGTCAATCGACCACCTCCCTCTTTTTACGCTTCACGCGGTTTTTATGCTTTACGCGGTCAGTGTTCCCCGTTTTTGGGAACGCTGCCTTCTTTTTCCGTCATGGCGCTGGGGTCGAGGATCGTGCCGTCCTCCGTTATGCGGAGCTGACCGTCGGCCTCAAGACCCGGCATCTCCGGCAGCTCCTCTCGCTCCTCCGGATAGTACAGCAGCACCGATACCTCCATGTACCCATCCTCCAGCTCGGTGGTGTTATAGCCCGACACCCATGCCTCCTCGCCGTACCACTGGAAGGACTCTCCCTGACTCAGGTACACCTCCGCAGGCTCGGCCGGTATCTCCTCCTGAGCGGGCGTCACCGTCACCCCATGACCTCCCTCATCGATTTTCGCCTGACAACTGCGGATCATGGACGGCAGCAGCGCAGACAGGAACGCCACAATGAACACCGCCATAAATATGCCGCCGGACGCTTTCTCCTTCCCGGATGCATGGCTCTTCCGGGGAGCCGCCTGCCGGACGGTACGCTCCGCCTTGTGGAGCTCCTGCTCCAGCTGGCGCAGCGGGTTCTTTTTCTTGGCGGGACGGGCCTGCTCCTCGAAGCAGACCTTCTTCTCGTAACAGGTCTTTTTTTCATAGCAGACCTTCTCCTGCTTGCTGGCACCGTGGTGAACGGTGCCGTCCACATCCACCCACTCCCGCCGGGGTCGGCGGTTGTAAGCGCCGCAGTTGGGGCAGCAGCCGTATTTCTCATAGTCATAGGTCCTGCCGCAGGACTGACAGTGTACGTTGGCCATAGCGCACCTCCCGTCGCCGTTTCTTCCGTGACAGTATACCATGCTTTGCCGGGAAACACAAGGGGAATGCCGTGCCAGATCTGCCAAACCTTCTCCGGAGTCTGTCCTCCCCTGCCAAGGCGCAAAAAAGCCCTTTTGTATGGCGGCAGTGCCATACAAAAGGGCTTTTTTAGTTGGGGCAGTTTACTTCACCAGTTCGATGAGAGCGGTCTCCGCTGCATCGCCACGGCGGATGCCGGTGCGGATGATGCGGGTGTAGCCACCGTTGCGCTCAGCATACTCAGGAGCGATCTCCTTGAACAGCTTGTGGGCAACATCCTCTCTGGTAATGAAGCTCAAAGCCTGACGATACGCTGCCAGATCACCCTTCTTGCCCAGGGTGATCATTTTCTCAGCCATGGGCTGGATCTCCTTGGCACGGGTGATGGTGGTCTCCATCCGACCGTTATCCAGGAAATCGGTGACCTGCTGACGGAGCATCGCCATACGCTGATCGGTAGTCTTACCGAGCTTACGAGTTCCGGGCATTTCTGTTTCCTCCTTGTAAGGATATTCGCACAGAGTGCGAGTTAGTTGTTCTCTTCGACGGCCAGGGACAGACCCATCATGGCCAGCTTGTTGATGACTTCCTCCAGCGACTTGCGTCCCAGATTACGCACCTTCATCATCTCGTCCTCCGTCTTGGAGATCAGATCCTCCACGGTGTTGATGTTGGCACGCTTCAGGCAGTTAAAGCTGCGGACAGACAGATCCAGCTCCTCAATGGTCATCTCCAGCATCTTGTCCTTATCGTCCGGAGCCTTCTCCACCACCGTGGACTTATCGCCCATGGTGTCAGACAGGTCGGTGAACAGTGCGAAGTGATCGCAGAGAATCTTGGCGCCCAGAGACACGGCATCACGGGCGGTGATGGTGGAATCCGTCCAGACCTCCAGCGTCAGCTTGTCGAAGTCGCTGAGGTTGCCGACACGGGTGTTCTCCACCGTGTAGTTGACCTTGTACACGGGGGTGTAGATGGAGTCGATGGGGATCACACCGATCACGCCGGCCCGCAGAGCCTTGTTGCGGTCAGCGGAGACGTAGCCACGGCCGTGGCTCAGGGTGATTTCCATGCTCAGGGTGGCACCCACGTCCAGCGTCGCAATGTGCAGCTCCGGATTCAGCACCTCCACCTCGCCATCGGGCTTGATGTCGCCGGCCGTCACCTCGCAGGGGCCAGCCGCCTCGATAAAGACGGTCTTAGTGCCCTCGCAATGCAGCTTGGTCAGCAGGTTCTTGACGTTCAGAACGATCTCCGTCACGTCCTCTTTCACACCGGGAATGGTGGAAAACTCATGCTGCACACCGGCGATCTTGATGCTGGTCGCCGCCGTGCCAGGCAGGGAGGAGAGCAGGATGCGCCGCAGCGCATTGCCCAGAGTCGTTCCATAGCCACGCTCCAGGGGTTCGATCACATATTTTCCATAGGAAGCATCGCCGGGCGTTTCAACACACTCGATCTGGGGCTTCTCAATTTCGATCATGCAGTACCCTCCTTCATTCTCTATGCGGCGCAGACAAGTCTGCGCCTGATTTGGTTCATGCGTTTGGTGAGGGTCTCGACCCTATTACTTGGAGTACAGCTCGACGATGAGATGC
>OOCX01001449.1_pt1 | contig 14634 bp, 9 predicted proteins | sample 1671231 | NCBI WGS metagenome assembly OOCX01 (sample SAMN06348135, study PRJEB24527) | human gut metagenome | biome: human gut; feature: ankylosing spondylitis patient; material: feces | host: Homo sapiens | place: China | collected 2015-10 | reverse complement strand
GGCTCGGGGAATTCCATGGACTCCAGAATGATCGGAGCCTTTTCATCGCAGAGCGTATCACCGGTGGTGGTGTTCTTGAGGCCGATGACGGCGCAGATGTCGCCGGCGTAGCAGCACTCGATATCCTCGCGGTGGTTGGCGTGCATCTGCAGGATGCGGCCGATGCGCTCTCTCTGATGCTTGGTGGAGTTGAGAACCGCGGTACCGGTATTCAAAATACCGGAGTACACGCGAACGAAGGACAGACGGCCGACGAACGGGTCGGTCGCGATCTTGAACGCGAGACCGGAGAACGGAGCGTTATCGTCCGCGTGACGGACATCTTCCTCACCGGTATCGGGGTTCACACCGTCGATCGCGGGGATATCCACGGGGGACGGCATGTAGTCGACGATCGCGTCCAGCAGCTTCTGAACGCCCTTGTTCTTGTAAGAGGTACCGCAGGTGACAGGAACCATCTCATTGTCGATGGTGGCCTGACGGATGGTCTTGCGGATGAGGTCCTGAGGAACGGGCTTTTCTTCGAGCGCCAGCTCCATGATCTCGTCGTTCAGGTCGGCGCAAGCGTCAACGAGCTTGGTGCGATACTCCTGAGCGAGCTCGAGCATGTCCTCGGGGATCTCCTCGACGCGCATGTCCTTGCCGAGCTCGTCGTAGTAGATATCAGCGTCCATCTCCACCAGGTCGATGATGCCCTTGAAGGTATCTTCAGAGCCGATCGGCAGCTGGATGGGGACAGCGTTGCACTTAAGACGGTCGTGGATCATGTGCAGAACGTTGTAGAAGTCCGCACCCATGATATCCATCTTGTTGACGTAGATCATGCGGGGGACCTTGTAGTTATCGGCCTGACGCCACACAGTCTCAGACTGGGGCTCAACGCCGCCCTTGGCGCAGAGAACGGTCACAGAGCCGTCCAGAACGCGCAGGGAGCGCTCGACCTCAACGGTGAAGTCGACGTGGCCCGGGGTGTCGATGATGTTCAGGCGGGTCTGCGGGAACTGGTTCTTGCTGCCCTTCCAGTAGCAGGTGGTGGCAGCGGAGGTGATGGTGATACCACGCTCCTGTTCCTGAGCCATCCAGTCCATCGTGGCGGTACCGTCGTGGGTCTCGCCGATCTTGTAGTTGACGCCGGTGTAGTACAGAATACGCTCGGTAGTCGTGGTCTTGCCAGCGTCGATATGGGCCATGATGCCGATATTTCTGGTGTTTTCCAGAGAGACTTTTCTTGCCATAATTCTCTCGTTCCTCCGTTACCAGCGGAAGTGGGCGAATGCCTTGTTGGATTCGGCCATCTTGTGGGTATCTTCGCGTTTCTTCACGGCGCTGCCGCTGTTGTTGGCAGCATCCATGATCTCGCCAGCCAAGCGCTCGGCCATGGTGCGCTCACCACGGGCACGGGCATAGGCCGTCAGCCAACGCAGACCGAGGGTCTGACGACGGGCGGGACGGACCTCCATCGGCACCTGATAGGTGGCACCGCCGACGCGGCGGGACTTGGTCTCCAGGCTGGGCATGATATTCTCCATGGCCTGGTTGAAAACATCGAGAGGCTCGTTGCCGGTCTTGTCCTTGATCATGTCGAACGCGCTGTAAACGACCTTCTGGGCGACGCCCTTCTTGCCGTCGAGCATCACGCTGTTGACGAGCTTGGTCACCAGGACGCTGTTGTACATAGGATCGGGCAGAACTTCTCTCTTGGGAACATTACCTCTTCTGGGCACTTTGCTTCCCTCCTTCTTATAATTTAGAAATCATAGGTACTCGCGAATGGGGCTCTCCCCCATCGTGTTCCGGCCTGCCAAAGAGGTGAATGACACAAAAATATATATCAAACCTTTTCGGCAAAGCTCATTTCAAGGTCGCAGCCTTACTTCTGCTTCGGGCGCTTGGCGCCGTACTTGGAACGGGACTGCATACGGCCCTGCACGCCCTGAGCGTCCAGAGTGCCGCGGATGATGTGGTAACGCACACCAGGGAGGTCCTTCACACGGCCGCCGCGGATCATGACCACAGAGTGCTCCTGCAGGGAATGACCGACGCCGGGGATGTAAGCGGTGACCTCATAGCCATTGGTGAGGCGGACACGGGCGATCTTACGAAGAGCGGAGTTCGGCTTCTTCGGGGTCGCAGTACGAACTGCGGTGCAAACGCCACGCTTCTGGGGAGAGGCGAGGTCGGTCTCCTTGTTCTTCAGCGTGTTAAGACCATACTGCAGAGCCGGGGAGTTGGACTTGTAAGTCGACTGCTGTCTGCCCTTGCGAACCAACTGGTTAAAAGTAGGCATTCTTGTTTCTCCTTTCCTGAAATGATGTGATATATATTTTTTACAGGATATCGGTAAAATATCCCGAAAAAACCTTAATTTCTCAGAACGGCGATCACCGCCGCACCAACGGCGATGCCCGCGCTGTGGCCAAGCTGCGCCATCGTGGCGCGATCGTCGACCTCGATGTTCTCTTCGCGTGCGAGCGCTTCGATCGGCGCAAGCACGGCGGGGTCTGCATCGCAGGCGATATACAGCTTTTCCGCGCGGTGTTCCCGCAGTGCACGCATCGTCTGCTTGATGCCCGCTACCTTGCGGCAAGTGGACAGATCCGGCGTCACGGCAGGTCCCTCCTGACGGTATGACAAATTCCGTGGGACATACCCACGCAAGTTGAAATTATACCATGAGGTGCACAAGCCGTCAAGCGTTTTTTCTTGCCGTCTACACAAAATAATGCCTGAAACGCCGCGGTTTTCCCGAATTTTTTTGTGCGTTCCGCGCCGGCGCGTCAAACTTTTGAAAAGAGGCTGTCAAGCTCTCCCTTTTTCCGCCAAAATGGCAAAAAAGAGACGCGGAATTTTCCGCGTCTCTTTTTACCTATTCAATACGTGAGGTCTTTACTCACACTTCGACGGCATTCGTGATGATGCGCGGCTCGTGCGGCTCTTCCTCGGGCTTCTCAGGCTCGGGAACGATCTCCTCAGCAAACTCGCGGTAGGCGTTCAAGCCTGCACCGGCGGGGATGAGCTTACCGATGATGACGTTCTCCTTCAGACCAACAAGGTGGTCGACCTTACCCTTGATGGCGGCTTCAGTCAGGACCTTCGTGGTCTCCTGGAAGGACGCGGCGGACATCCAGCTGTCGGTCGCAAGAGAGGCCTTCGTGATACCCATGAGCAGCTGCGTGGCAACAGCCTCCTGCAGCGGCTCGCCGGTCTCGGCGTTGACCTCGCCCGCGGCATTGCGCGCGCGAATCTCCTCGTTGGCATCCTCATACTCAAGCAGATCCACCATAGAGCCGGAGAGCAGATTCGTGTCACCGGACTCCTCGACGCGCACCTTGCGCATCATCTGGCGGACGATGACCTCGATATGCTTATCGTTGATGTCAACGCCCTGCTGACGGTAAACCTTCAAAACTTCCTGAATGAGGTAGTCATGAACGGCGGACGTGCCGCGGATACGCAGGATATCGTGCGGGGACAGCGCGCCGTCCTGCAGCTGCGTGCCCTTGGCGATGACGTCGCCGTCGTTCACGCGCAGGCCGGTGTGCGGCACCGAGTAGATGCGGTTGTCGCCGTCGTCCGCGGTGACGATGATGTTGAGCAGGCTGCCCTTGGTCGCCTCTTCGAAGCGGACCTTACCGCCGATCTCGGCGAGGGTCGCCATCTTCTTGGGACGGCGCGCCTCAAACAGTTCCTCGACTCGCGGAAGACCCTGGGTAATATCGCCGCCCGCAACGCCGCCGGTGTGGAAGGTTCGCATCGTCAGCTGCGTACCGGGCTCGCCGATGGACTGGGCCGCGATGATACCGACCGCCTCGCCGGGGCCGACGGGCTTGCTCGTGGCAAGGTTCATGCCGTAGCACTTCGCACAAACGCCGCTGTGGGCCTTGCACGTAAGCACCGTGCGGATCTCAACGGAGTGGATGTCGAACTTCTCCATGAGGTCGGCATCCTCGGGGGTCATCATGTGATCCTTGGAAATGAGGACCTCGTCCGTGCCGGGCTTCATCACGTCGTGGACCGGATAGCGGCCGTTGACGCGCTCGGAGAACTTTTCGATGACCTGGCCGTTCTCGCTGATCTCGCTGATCGTGATGCCGCGGGTCGCGCCGCAGTCGTCGGAGCGGATAATGACATCCTGGCAGACGTCGACCATTCGGCGGGTCAGGTAACCGGAGTCTGCCGTACGAAGAGCCGTATCGGCAAGGCCCTTACGGGCGCCTCGGGAGGAGGTGAAGTATTCAAGGACGGACAGACCTTCGCGGAAGTTTGCCTTGACCGGGATCTCGATCGTCTTACCGGCGGTGTTGGCCATCAGGCCGCGCATACCGGTCAGCTGACGGATCTGCTTCATCGAACCACGGGCGCCGGAGTCCGCCATCATGAAGATGGGGTTGTAGCGGTCCATGTTCTTCTGCAGGGCGTCGGTGACGTCCGCGGTGGTCTTTTCCCACTCCTTGACGACGGCGCGGTAGCGCTCGTCCTCGGTCATGAAGCCCATCTTGAACTGGTCTTCGATGTCGACGACGCGCTGCTCGGTCTCGGCAATGAGGGTGTACTTTGCCGGCGGAATGGTCATATCCGCAACGGAGATACTGATGGCCGCACGGGTGGAGAACTTGTAGCCCGTGGCCTTGATGTTATCGAGCACTTCGGCCGCGATGGTGAAGTTGTGCAGCTTGATCGTGCGGTCGACGATCTTGCCGAGCAGCTTCTTGCCGCAGACCTCGGTGATCTCGTAGTCGAAGTAGTTTTCGGTCGGCTCGCCGTTTTCATCCACGCGCCTCACAAAGCCAAGGTCCTGCGGGATGTTGCGGTTGAAGATGATGCGGCCGATGGTAACGCGCACGACCTTGCTGCCAATAGTGCCGTCCGGCATCTGCTTGACCGTGCGGACAAGGATGGGCTGGTGGATACCGATGAGATGGTCGTTGTAGGCGAGCATGGCCTCGTCCTCGTCGCGGTAAACGTGCAGATTCACGCTGGCCTTCTCTTCGTCGGTCAGCTCGTCGTAGCGCTTGCCGGCAAGGGCAAAGTCGACGTCCTGCGGCCAGAACTCGTCGTTATCCATCTGGGAAACGCCGTTTTCAAAGCGCTCGAACGTGAGGTAGTAGGAGCCCAGAACCATATCCTGCGTCGGCACCGTGACAGGGCCGCCGTCCTGAGGACGCAGCAGGTTGTTGGCAGAGAGCATCAGGATACGGGCCTCGGCCTGCGCCTCGGCAGACAGGGGCACGTGAATAGCCATCTGGTCGCCGTCGAAGTCCGCGTTGAACGCCGTGCAGTTCAGCGGGTGGAGCTTGAGGGCGCGGCCCTCGACCAGCACCGGCTCGAACGCCTGAATACCGAGACGGTGGAGCGTCGGCGCGCGGTTGAGCATGACGGGGTGATCCTTGATGACGACGTCGAGCGCGTCCCAGACCTCCGTGCGGCCCTTATCGACCATCTTCTTGGCGGACTTGATGTTGTTGGCGGCGCCGTCCTCGACGAGCTTCTTCATAATGAAGGGGCGGAACAGCTCGAGTGCCATTTCCTTCGGTACACCGCACTGGTAGATCTTCAGCTCAGGGCCGACGCAGATAACGCTACGGCCGGAGTAGTCGACACGCTTGCCGAGCAGGTTCTGACGGAAGCGGCCCTGCTTACCCTTGAGCATGTCGGAAAGGGACTTGAGTGCGCGGTTGTTCGCACCGGTGACGGCGCGGCCGCGGCGGCCGTTGTCGATCAGCGCGTCGACCGCTTCCTGCAGCATGCGCTTCTCGTTGCGCACGATGATGTCGGGCGCGTTGAGCTGAATGAGGCGCTTTAAGCGGTTGTTGCGGTTGATGACGCGGCGGTAGAGGTCGTTTAAGTCGGAGGTCGCGAAGCGGCCGCCGTCGAGCTGGACCATCGGGCGGATCTCGGGCGGGATGACGGGCAGCACGTCGATGATCATCCACTCGGGCTTGTTGCCGGAGATGCGGAACGCATCCACGACCTCAAGGCGCTTGACGATGCGGGCCTTCTTCTGGCCACTCGCGCTCTTGAGTTCGGCGTGGAGCTGCTCGGACAAGGATTCGAGGTCGATCTGCTGGAGGAGCTTCTTGACGGCCTCGGCGCCCATACCGGCGTCAAAATCGTCCTCATACTTCTCGCGCATATCGCGGTATTCCTTCTCAGAAAGGATCTGGTTGCGCATCAGCGGGGTCTCGCCGGGATCGGTGACGATATAAGCGGCGAAATACAGCACCTTTTCAAGGATGCGGGGGCTGATGTCGAGCAGCAGGCCCATGCGGGAGGGAATACCCTTGAAATACCAGATGTGGGAAACGGGCGTGGCGAGCTTGATGTGGCCCATGCGCTCGCGGCGGACCTTGGCGCGCGTGACTTCCACGCCGCAGCGGTCGCAGATCTTGCCCTTATAGCGGATCTTCTTATACTTGCCGCAGTGGCACTCCCAGTCCTTCGTGGGGCCAAAGATGCGCTCGCAGAACAAGCCGTCGCGCTCGGGCTTGAGGGTGCGGTAGTTGATGGTCTCGGGCTTTTTCACTTCGCCGGAGGACCAGGAAAGGATCATTTCAGGGGAGGCAATGCCGATCTGAATTGCATCAAACGGGGTGTAGCTCATGTTTTATTCCTCCTCCTTGTCAGAATCGTCCGTATAGTCATCGTCGTCGCCGGCATCGCCGAACGCGCCGAGGCTGTCGTCTTCCTCCACCGGTACGTCCTCGATCGTGAAGCCGCTGCCGGTGATCTCATCATCGTCGGACTTATAGGACATCTCATCGCGCATACCCGGGATGTAATCGTCCTCGTCGTCCTTGAGTTCGATCTCGTCGCCGTTCTCGTCGAGGATGCGCACGTCCAGGCACAGGGACTGCAGCTCCTTGATGAGCACCTTGAACGACTCCGGCACACCCGGCTGCGGGATGTTCTCGCCCTTGACGATGGCTTCATACGTGCGCACGCGGCCGGTCACGTCGTCGGACTTCACCGTCAGGATCTCCTGCAGGGTGTAAGCCGCGCCGTAGGCCTCGAGCGCCCAGACTTCCATTTCGCCGAAGCGCTGGCCGCCGAACTGCGCCTTGCCGCCGAGCGGCTGCTGCGTGACAAGGGAGTACGGGCCGGTGGAACGGGCGTGGATCTTATCGTCGACCAGGTGGTGCAGCTTAAGGAAGTACACGTAACCGACGGTGACCTTGTTGTCGAAGCGCTCGCCGGTGCGGCCGTCGTACAGCCAGCTCTTGCCCTCGGGATCGAGGCCGGCCTTGATGAGCTCCTCGCGGATATCCTCATAGCTCGCACCGTCGAAGATCGGCGTTGCGACCTTGTAGCCAAGGGTCTTGGCCGCATAGCCCAGATGGACCTCGAGCACCTGACCGATGTTCATACGGGACGGAACGCCCAGCGGGTTCAGCACGATATCAAGCGGCGTACCGTCGGGCATGAAAGGCATATCCTCCTGCGGCAGGATGCGGGAGACAACGCCCTTGTTGCCGTGACGACCGGCCATCTTGTCGCCCGGCTGGATCTTGCGGCGCTGCGCGATGTAAACGCGCACGACCATGTTCACGCCGGGGCCGAGCTCGTCGCCCGCCTCGCGGGAGAAGACCTTGGCGTCGACGACGATACCGCTCTCGCCGTGGGGCACCTTAAGGGAGGTGTCGCGCACTTCGCGCGCCTTTTCGCCGAAGATGGCGCGCAGCAGGCGCTCTTCCGCAGTCAAGTCGGTCTCGCCCTTGGGCGTGACCTTACCGACGAGGATGTCGCCGGCGTGGACCTCCGCGCCGATGCGGATAATGCCGCGCTCGTCAAGGTCCTTGAGCGCGTCTTCGCCGACGTTGGGGATATCGCGGGTGATCTCTTCGGGGCCGAGCTTGGTATCGCGTGCGTCAAGCTCATACTCCTCGAGGTGGATGGAGGTGTAATAGTCCTCGCGGACAAGGCGCTCGTTCAGAAGAACGGCGTCCTCGTAGTTGTAGCCTTCCCAGGTCATGAAGCCGACGAGGATGTTGCGGCCCAGAGCGATCTCGCCCTGATCGGTCGCGGGGCCGTCGGCAAGGACGGTGGGATCTTCCCACACGCCGTTCTCGTTCAGACGGCGGCCATGCACGCGCTCGCCGACGTCGACGATCGGGTGCTGGTTGATGCACGTGCCGTGGTTGGAGCGCAGGAACTTCGTGAGCTTGTATTCCTTCGTCTCACCGTTGTCGTAGGCGACAGTGATGGCGCGCGCGTCCATCTTGGTGACGATGCCGTCGCCCTCGGCGAGGATGACGACCTCGGAGTCCATGCAGATCTTGTGCTCCATACCGGTGCCGACGATCGGCGCCTCGGGGCGGAGCAGAGGAACGGCCTGGCGCTGCATGTTCGCGCCCATCAGGGCGCGGTTCGCGTCGTCGTTCGGCAGGAACGGGATCATCGCCGTCGCGATGGAGACCATCATACGCGGGGAGATATCGATATAGTCGACGCGGTCGCGGTCGACCTCGACGATCTCGTCGCGGTGGCGGCAGGTGATACGCTGGTTGACGAGGCAGCCGTTTTCATCGACAGGCTCGGCAGCCTGACCGACGATGTACTGGTCCTCGACGTCTGCGGTCATGTATTCGATCTCGTCGGTCACGCGGCAGGTCTCGTGGTCGACCTTGCGGAACGGCGCTTCGATAAAGCCGTACTCATTGATGCGGGCGTAGGTCGCGAGGTAGGAGATCAGGCCGATGTTCGGACCTTCCGGCGTCTCGATCGGGCACATACGGCCATAGTGGCTGTAGTGCACGTCTCGCACTTCCATGTTCGCGCGCTCGCGGGAAAGGCCGCCGGGGCCCAGAGCGGACAGACGGCGCTTGTGCGTCAGCTCGGCGAGCGGGTTCGTCTGGTCCATGAACTGGGACAGAGGGCTCGATCCGAAGAACTCCTTGATCGCCGCGGTGACGGGGCGGATGTTGATGAGGCTCTGCGGGGTGACGATGTCGAGATCCTGGATCGTCATGCGCTCGCGAATGACGCGCTCCATACGGGAAAAACCGATGCGGAACTGATTCTGCAGCAGCTCGCCCACGCAGCGCAGACGGCGGTTGCCGAGGTGGTCGATATCGTCCTTATAGACGATGCCGTGCGCCAGCGCGTTCATGTAGTTGATGGAGGCGAGGATATCGTCGACCAGAATGTGCTTGGGGACGAGGCGGTCGGCGTTGTCGCGGATAGCTTCCTTGAGCTCCTCGCCGCTGTACTGCTCGAGCAGCTCCTTGAGCACGCTCTCGCGCACGCGCTCTTTGATGCCGCACTCGGCCACGGGGTCAAAGTCGACAAAGCGGTCAAGATCGACCATGTGGTTGGAGAACACGCGCATCGTACGGCCATCGACCTCGATGGTCACATCGTTGACGCCGATGGCATCCATCTCTCGCGCTTCCTCGTCGGTGACGATGTGGCCGGCGTCAAACATGATCTCGCCCGTGCGCGGGTCGGCGACGGGATAGACGAGCTTCTGCCCGCGGATACGCGCCCACAGGGAGAGCTTCTTGTTGTACTTGTAGCGGCCGACCATGGACAGGTCATAGCGGCGCGGGTCGAAGAAGAGGTTGTTGATGAGGGTCTCGCAGGCCTCGACCGTGGGCGGCTCGCCCGGGCGCAGCTTGCGGTAGATCTCGAGCATCGCCTCTTCATAGGTCTTGCAGGCGTCCTTTTCGAGCGTGACGGCCACGCGGTCGTCGTCGCCGAACAGCTCGAGGATCTCGGCGTCGGTCTTGAAGCCGATGGCGCGCACCAGCTCGGTGATGGGGATCTTGCGGTTTTTGTCGATGCGCACCCAGAACATCTCATTGGCGTCGGTCTCGTATTCGAGCCATGCGCCGCGGTACGGGATGACGGTGGACGTCAGCAGCGGGAGGTCGGTCTTGAGGTCGATCTCCTTGCCATAGTAAATGCCGGGGGAACGGACGAGCTGGGAAACCACCACGCGCTCGGCGCCGTTGATGACGAACGTGCCGGACTCGGTCATAAGCGGGAAGTCGCCCATGAAGATCTCCTGCTCCTTGATCTCGCCGGTTTCCTTGTTGTAGAGGCGCACACTCACCTTCAGGGGGGCGGCATACGTCGCGTCGCGCGCCTTGCACTCGAGCACGTCGTACTTGGGTGCTTCGTCCATCTTGTAGTCGATGAAGCTCAGCTCCAGGTTGCCCGCGTAGTTCGAGATCGAGGCGACGTCGGAAAAGACTTCGCGCAGACCCGTATCGAGGAACCACTGGTAGGACTTCTTCTGAAGCGCCAACAGGTTCGGCATCTCCACGATCTCCTCGTGTCGGGCGAAATTCTTGCGAAGGGTTTTGCCATACATCTTGTCTTTGGCCATTTTGCTCTTCACGCCTTTCTTTTCTTCAAGCCCTGTCCGCTTGAAGGAATGTATTGCGGCGGCTCTATTCAGTTCGACACACCCGGCTTTGTTGTAAAACAAAGCGAACTGCATCTTGCTTTTTTTGCCGCGGTATGCTATTCTCTCGGTAATGGGTGGGGAATTTCCCTCGCCCTTTCCCGTTTATAAGCGCTTTATTTTACCAAATGGGTACAGAAAAGTCAAGGCATTTTTTGTGAACATCTGCGGTTTCCGCAGATGTTTTTTTGTGCGCTTCGACGGATTTTGCCGCGGATTGCAATAAATTTGTCGCTGTGGTATGATGTTTGCGTGATTTTGCGCCGCTCTGCGCGCAGACGATGAAAGGAGTTTTCCCATGAAGCCCATCGCCATTGACGATTTCTGCGCCGTCCGCTCACTTGCGAACGTGACGTTCTCCCCCGAGGGGACAAGCGCCTGCTTCACCGTGAGTCAGGCGAAAAAAGAAAAAAATTGCTACGAATCCCGCCTCTATCTTTTAAAAGGCGGCCGCGTCCGCGCGCTGACCGGCGGCGGCAAGGAATCCTCGTTCTGCTACTTGGATGAAAACACGGTTCTTTTCGCGGGCGACCGTGAGGGGGAAAAGGAGCCATCGCTCACGAGCCGCTTCTACAAGATCGCGCTCGACGGCGGCGAGGCCGATCTTGCCTACACGCTTCCCATCCCCGTCTCGCAGGTCTTCCCTCTCAAAAACGGCGACCTGCTTGTCGTCGGCTCGACCTTTCCCGGCTTTGAGGACCTCTATAAAGGCGACAGGAAGCTCGTGAAAGCCTACTTTGACGACAAAAAGGAAAACGAGGATTACGAGGTCATCTCGCAGCTACCCTGGTGGTGGAACGGCGGCACATACACGCGCGGCGCGTATGAAAGTCTCTTCTACTACGATGCGAAGAAAAAGTCCCTCACCCGCCTGACGGATGTGGGCTTCAACGTCTCCGATGTTCAGCTCGCGGAGGATCAGAAGACCGTCTATTTCAGTCTTCTCGACGTCTCCGTCCCCCGCCCCGCGCACTTCGGCGGTCAGGACCTTTACCGCATCGACCTTGCCTCGCGCCGTCAGGAGCTCGTCGTCAAAAGTCGCCCCGACTTCGTCATCGCGACATACGCGCTCGGCAAGTCCTTCCTGCTCGTCATGGCCGCGGACGGCAAGTTCGGCATGAACACGGACTGCGACTTTTACAAGCTCGACTACGAGACGCTTGCCGTCACGCCCTACGTCGACTACGGCGAGGCCATCGGTTCTTCCGTCGGCTGCGACGTCCGCCACGGCGGCGGTCAGGCGTTCAAGATGGACGGCGACGTGCTGTACTTCATCTCGACGCGCTTCGACGGCGCGGGGCTCTACAAGCTCGAAGACGGCACCGTCTCCCCCGTCCTCGTGCGCGACGGCAGCGTCGACTGCTTTGACCGCAAAAACGGCAAAATGCTCCTCTGCGCGCTCTGGGATATGAAGCCGCAGGAGCTCTACGACGAGACGGGCCGCCGCGTCACGCACTTCAACGACGCAATGCTGCGCGGCAAATACGTTGCCCAGCCTGACCCCCTCAACCTCACCGCGGGCGACCACGAGGTGCACGGCTTTATCCTAAAGCCGATGGGCTTCGAAGCGGGCAAAAAGTACCCTGTCATCTTCGATATTCACGGCGGTCCCAAGACCGTCTACGGTCCCGTGTTCTATCACGAGATGCAGTACTGGGCGAGCCGTGGCTATTTCGTCATCTTCTGCAATCCCACCGGCTCCGACGGCCGCGGCGCGTTCATGGATATCCGCGGCAAGTACGGCACGGTCGACTTCGATGATCTAATGGCGTTCTGCGACGCGGCGCTCGCAAAGTATCCCGAGATGGACGCAGATAACCTCTTCGAAACCGGCGGCTCCTACGGCGGCTTTATGACCAACTGGATCATCGGCCACACCGACCGCTTCCGCGCCTGCGCCAGCCAGCGCTCGATCTCGAACTGGACGAGCTTCTATGGCGTGTCCGACATCGGCCCCGACTTCTCCGAAGACCAGTGCGGCTCGACCATCTGGCCGGATGTCGAAAAATTCTGGTGGCACAGCCCCATGAAGTACGCCGACAAGGTCAAAACACCGACGCTCTTCCTCCACTCGCTCGAGGACTACCGCTGCCCCGTCGATCAGGGCTATCAGATGTACTCCGCGCTGATCGCGCACGGCGTCGAGAGCCGCCTTGTGCTCTTCCGCGGCGAGAACCACGAGCTCTCCCGCAGCGGCAAGCCCAAGCACCGCATCCGCCGCTTAAACGAGATCACCGGCTGGTTCGAGCAGCACAAGGGCTAAAATGGAAATTCGCAAAACCACCCTGCAGGACGTCGACACGGTGCTGGACGTCTTCGCCGCCGCAAAGCGCTACATGCGCGCAAACGGCAATGCCTCGCAATGGGGCGACGAGTACCCAGACCGCAGCATCGTCACTTATGATATCGCATGCGGCAGCAGCTATGTGATGCTTGAAAATGGCGAGATCGTCGGCACATTTGCCCTCTTTCTCGGCGAGGACGAGAGCTACCGCGTCATCGAAGACGGCGCGTGGCATCTCGATCAACCCTACGGCACGATCCACCGTCTCGCCTCCAACGGGAAAGCGCGTGGCGTGTCGAAGGCCTGCTTTGACTTCTGCACCGCGCAGATCGGATATCTGCGCGCCGACACGCACGCGGATAACCGCCCGATGCAGCGGCTTTTGGAAGCGTATGGCTTCCGGCGCTGCGGCGTCATTCACGGTGCCTTCGACGGCGGAGAGCGCATCGCGTACGACTGCATCGCGCACATCTGAGCCCGCTTCCGCCGAAAATCGTCATTTAAGAGAGGTCTGGCATGGAACGCAGAATTGTCGACGGCGAGATCATTCTCGTCCCGTATTATCCCAACTGCAAAGCGTCGCTTCCGTGGTATCAGGATGCGGATGTGTGCAAGCAGGTCGACAACCGCGACAGTGTGTACGACCTGAAGCTGCTCAAGGCGATGTACCGCTATCTCAACGCGTGCGGCAGTCTTTTTTACATTAAGTACCGCGGCCGCCTGTGCGGCGACGTCTGCCTGCATCCGGACGGCGAGATCAACATCGTCGTGGCGAAGAGCTTCCAGAACAAGCACATCGGCAGGCGCGTCACCGGCGAAATTCAAAAGCTCGCGAGGGAACAGCACATCCCCAAACTGCACGCGGAGATCTACTCGTTCAATGCGCAGTCTCAGCGGATGTTCGAGCGCGCCGGATTCCACAAGGCCGGCGATGAGCTGTATGAAATGAAATTATAACTTTCAAATAGAAAAAGCGCCCGCTCGGTGAGTGGGCGCTTTTTTCATTCTTCAGAACTCGGGGCCGTCATAGTGGTAGTAGTCGCTGCCGCCGATGAAGCGATCGTCGCGCGAGAGCTTTTTGATCATGCGGTATGCCGCGGCGAAGAGCAGCACGACAAACGCAACGAAGATCCAGGCGTAGCCATCGTACTCATAGGTCGCAATGAAGTCGTACGCGCCGTGCAGCAGCACCGGCACGAGCACGGCAAAGCGGCGGCAGCGGCGGCTGCGGTACTCGTCGCCAAAGTTGTCGTAGCGCTTGGCAAGGCCGTAGAAAGCGCCCATGAACACGCCGAAGCACGCGTGTCCAGGCACAGCCGTGACGGCGCGGACAGCCGCCGTGCCGAGGCCGTACATCAGCACATAGCTGATATTCTCCCACAGGGCAAAGCCGAGCGCGACGAACACGGCGTACACAATGCCGTCGAACTGGCAGTTGAATTCGCCCGAATACCACGTGCGCTTTTTGAGCAGCAGATACTTAAAGCCCTCCTCTGACAGCGCGACCACAATGAAGTAGAGCAGCGCGTTGTATGCGGTCGAATTCTGCGGCAGGAGCAGCGTGAGCACCGTCTCGCCGATCTGCTCGGTCACGATGGCAGCGAACGTCGATAGAATGCCGAAAATCACGAGCGAGAGCAGCAGCCCCGGCGACTCTTTGTCGAGCCGGTCCTCCTTGTAGACAAAGCGCAGCAGGACAATGGCCGGAATGACTGCCGCAGCGATCAATATCGGGTTTACATAAAAGAGAAACATGACAGTTTTCCTCTCTTTTTTCTGATGATATCACAGCATATCAGCCGCGAGAATATTTGTCAACGCGGTGTTCTTTCTTTTTCCCACTTGACCGGAAGGAAAAGCGCGCGTATGATAAATGCATTCACTTTATTCAAAGAGATGAGCAAAACAGGCAGAAGGAGCAGCCCACAAACAAGGCAAATGGGAA
>OOCX01001448.1_pt1 | contig 14636 bp, 10 predicted proteins | sample 1671231 | NCBI WGS metagenome assembly OOCX01 (sample SAMN06348135, study PRJEB24527) | human gut metagenome | biome: human gut; feature: ankylosing spondylitis patient; material: feces | host: Homo sapiens | place: China | collected 2015-10 | reverse complement strand
CCACGAACACGGTGCGGCCCTCGCCGCCGAAGATGGGCTGGCGGTCGGTCAGGCGGCGGCCCACGACGGGGTGCGCCTCATCGGTCAGCTTCTTGCGGTTGTGGTACATCAGGCCGAACATGATCACGCAGGCGCCGGGCAGGATCATCATGCTCAGCAGCTCGGTAATGTCGGAGATGATGGTGGGGTTTTCCAGCGGGGTGGTGGAGTTGGCGCCCAGGAAACCGCCGCCGTTGGTGCCCAGCTGTTTGATGGGGACGATGGCCGCCGCAGGACCCTGCGAGATGACCTGTTCGCCGCCTTCGAGCGTCGTGAGCGTCTGCCTGCCGTCGAACGACATCGGCGTCCCGTTGATGATCAGCAGGATGCCGACCGCGAGCGACAGCGGCATCAGGATGCGGGTTACGCTCTTGGTGAGGAAGACCCAGAAGTTGCCGATCGTTTTCGTGGTTTTGGCGGCCAGCGCCTTCATGACGCCCGCCATGGCGGCCATGCCGCAGGCGGCGGTGACGAACTGGAACAGCATGATGACGAACAGCTGGGTGAAATAGCTCAACCCCGTCTCGCCGCTGTAATGTTGCAGGTTGCAGTTGACCATGAACGAGATACAGGTGTTGAACGCCAGATCGGGCGACTGTCCGGGGTTGCCGTCGGGATTGAGCGGCAGCCAGCCCTGACATACCAGCAGGAGCATGCCCCAGAAGAACCAGAAGAGGTTGACCATCAGCAGCGCCTTGAGAAACTGTTTCCAGTCCATCTCCTGCGCGGGGTCGATACCGCACACGCGGTAGACGAACCGTTCGACGGGAGCCATGAAGTCGAGCCACGTGCGCTCACCTCGGTATACTTTGGCAATGTAGCGTCCCAGCGGATAGCAAAGCACCACCAGAGCCACCCATTGCAGGATAACGCCTAAAATTTCGGTATTCATTTATTTGCGTTTTTTCGGGGTCAGACAATCAGAATCTTTCGGGTTTTACGAGCACGTACATCAGATAGACGAATCCGACGATGCTCAGAATAAGCAGTCCTGTAAACATTTTTCATCAGATTTTTTCAAACCAATCCACACATTTCGAATAAAACCAATAACACAGCGACCCGAGGGCGCACAGCAACAGGAACAACACAGTTCCATTCATCTTCGTTCTTTTTTTGAGTTAGACAACAATTTTGTAAAACCGCAAAGCATCCGGCACAGCAGCAGCATTGCGCCGCAGAATATCAGGATCAGGATCACGATTACCATGTCGATTTCTTCTTTCGGTTTGTGTCCAAAGGAATACGAAGGGAGTGCCAAAACAGGAATTTCGGCACTATGCGACTAATTGTCAAACAGATGCGACTTTGGCATACCTGCCAAAAAGAACGGCCGCCCTATCAAAATGATAAGGCGGCCGTCTCAGAATGATATGCCTGGCGCCGGCGTCAGGGCTTCATGCCGTAACTTTCCAGCTTGCGGTAAAGCGTGGCGATGCCGATGCCCAGCAGGCGGGCGGCCTCGGCCTTGTTGCCTTTCGTGTATTCGAGTACCCTAAGGATGTGGTGCCGTTCGAGGGCGTCGAGCGCCATCGAGTCGGGCACGGAGCCGTCGCACGACGCGGCATGGAATTCGGGGGAGAGGCAGCCGACGGTGAGGGCGTTGCCTTCGGCCATGATCAGACTGCGCTCCACGACGTTGCGCAGTTCGCGGACGTTGCCGTGCCAGGCATGGCGTTCCAGTGCGGCGATATATCCCTTGTCGATCGTGTCGATCCGGCGCCCCATCCTGTCGGCGAACTGCGCCGCAAAGAACCGGGCATATTCGGCGATATCGCCCGGCCGTTCGCGCAGCGACGGCAGGTGGATGCGGAAAACAGAAAGTCGGAAGAAGAGGTCTTCGCGGAAATTCCCGGAAACGATCTCCTTTTCGAGGTCGCGGTTCGTGGCGGCGATGATCCGCAGGTCGACCTTGGTCGGGCGGGTCTCGCCGATTTTGATGAACTCGCCGCATTCGAGCACGCGCAGCAGCTTGGCCTGCAGCTCGACGGGCATCTCGCCGATCTCGTCGAGAAAAAGCGTCCCCTTGTCGGCCTCCTCGAACAACCCTTTCTTATCCTTGGTGGCACCCGTGAAGCTGCCGGCACGGTGGCCGAACAATTCGCTTTCGAGCAGTTCCTTGGAGAAAGCCGAACAGTTGACGGCGACGAACGCCCCCTTCGCGCGCGGGCTGGCGTGGTGGATGGCCTGCGCAAAAACCTCCTTGCCGGTTCCGGTTTCACCCGTGAGCAGCACCGAGGTATCCGTGACGGCGACCTTGCGTGCCAGCGCGACCGCACTGCGGAGGGATTCCGACGAACCGATGATGCGGTCGAACGAATGCTCTTCGGAGAGTTTGTCCTCGAGACGAGCCAGCCGGCGCTGCATCTGCGCTTTCTCGGTGGCACGGCTCAGCAGCGGCAGTATCTTGTTGTTGTCGTCGCCCTTGGTTATGTAATCGAATGCCCCGTTCTTGATGGCCTGCACGCCGTCGGGGATATTGCCGTAGGCCGTCAGCAGGATGACCTCGGCCGAAGGCATGGCCTGCTTGATCCGTCCAACCATCTCGACACCGTTGCCGTCGGGCAGCTTGACGTCGCACAGCACGACATCGGGTTCATAGCGGCGGAGCATCCTGAGCCCCCCGGCACAATCGGCGGCCTCGGCCACCTCGTAACCTTCCAGAGCGATGATGCGGGCCAGCAGCTTGCGCAACTGTTCCTCGTCGTCGATAATAAGAATCTTTGCCATTCGGTTCGTTCATTCTTTTCGGCAAAGGTAACACAATAATTCCACATATCGTTCCGGCAGCCCCATACAACACGGAGCCCCCGCGATGCAGGGGCGCCGTGCGAACCGGCAATACCGGGTCTATTTCACGGAGTTCTTATACCACTCCTTGTGTTTTTCGCCACGGCTCTTCACCCAACCGGCGAAATCGGGATAGAAGACGTCGATCTTCACCATCTCGTCCGGGATCCGGTAATCGGTAACGGGCAGGTCGATGGCAAAAGGATACAACTCGGAAGTCGCATAATAATAGGGCCCGATGGGATTCCCCGCCTTGTCCAGCGAGCTCTTGTCATCGTTGCGGCCGAAAGGATAGGGGTCGGCCAGCGACGTGGGCGGATAGTTGGTCAAGTGTATTTCCTTGCGGACGGCCCCGGGAACAAACCCTTTGTCGCTCACGCAGATGAACGGGTTGTAGAGCGACTTGCGGGTCACCTTGTCCATCGACAGGCTCCCGTCCAGTTCGATCTCGACGCTAACGGGCCCCCGGGCCACGGCCTGCTCGATGTCGTCGAAGAGTATCACCACGGCTTTATCCTGGTTCTTTTCGAGTCCGGCCGTCGAAGACCCGTTTTCGATCTTCACGCCTTTGACGGCGGTTACGGGAATGTCGAGCTGGTAACCGAAGGCGCTCCGGAGTTTACCGCCGCTGTGCAACGGAGTGACGACATCCCGGATCGCCACGATCCGGTTGTCTTTGTCGACCGTGAAGGTCGTGCTGTACCCGACCACCACGTCGTTCATGTCGTAATCGCCCTGGCTCGGCCACAGATCCTCGAAAGCCAGCGTGCCGACCACAGGGTCGCCCGCCACGTCGGGATACTTCTCGTCACCGGGGTCGGTCGTCGGGCGGTCGGGGTCGTAAATGGCATCGGCAGGATCGGAGTCCACATAGAAAAGCACGTCCTTATAGTCGTTGTCGCCGCCATCCTCGAAGCCGAGCACGGTCTTGCCGCTCACTTTGTCGTAAAGGCTGACCATATAGCGGCCGTTCCCCGCATTGAACTCATTGTTCGAATAGCGCGCCGGGTGTTTAGAACCGGTGATATCGAGTTTTCCGGTATAGTCATAAGCCGAAATTTCATACGCATCGGGCAGCATGAACCAGCCCACGGTCGTACCGGCTGGAAAAATGTCAGTAGCCTTGCCTCCCCTGAAACAGGTCAGCCGCAGCTGTTCGCCGAAAAACAGGGGTGCCGTCCAATCGCCGCCGCCCGACCCCAAATCATCCGGGTCGTCGAAATTGGTCGTAAAGGAAGAGCAGTTGGGGAAGGCCACGTACTTGGGCAGCGCATCGAACTCGGTTTGCGTCCGGGGAGGGTTCTGCGTATCATAATAATAATAACCGATGGCATTGCGCCATGCTGCCAGTTCTGCGGCGAACACCAGCGTCAGATGGGCATCCTTCGTCACATTGAGGTTGACCACCCCGGTCGGCATGGCGTATTTCGAATTGTCGACGCCCGGCATCAGTACGTTCTGAATGCGGTTCATCAGCCCCGCAGGTGTCTGTGCGTAATCGGGTGCGATATTCAGGTAGGGTTTCTGACCATACACTGTACCGAGGATGTAGAGCGGTTTGCCTTCCCAAGTCCAGTCGCCGAGCTGCTGCACGTTATAAGGATTGGCCGCATCGGCACGGGTCGCCGCAACCCGGTCGGCAACCGCGGCGCCGGAGACCTTCCCGGCCGCCTTTTCGTAGAACTGCCGCACGTTGCACGAAATACCGCCGGCAGTCACGTCGGCCTCGATACAGGCGGGGAAACCGTAGGATTCGCTATACACGTACACCTTGCCTACGGCAGTCGGGAGGTTGACCACTCCCGAATATTTACCGTCGTTATCGGTATAGGCCCTGAGCAAGGCTTTTACGCCGGGTTTCAGGGTAAACGCACCGTCCACGGCATTCACAGGGTTCTGGGCATAAATTTCAAACAGCGCCTTGCTGCCCCTGCGGGCATAGTCCAGATTAAGAGGAATATCCCGCGTCGTGGCGTAATCGTATTTATTTCCGCCCTGGGCCGTGTCATCCGGGCCGGGAACTTCATCCGGCCGTTCGATACAGCCGGTCGGTAACATGGTGCATACTGCGAGGGCACACAGCAGGCACAGGTATCGTAAATTTTTCATATGAGAAAAAATTGGTTTATCACATCCTTTTCCGACAGCCATCCGCACCTACCGTTCCGCCCTGCGAAAGTATAGTTCCGCAGAAGCCCGCATTTCTGTCTTGGCAAATGTAAAAAGAAACCTTATTTCGCCCAAATTCGGGCGACAATCGCATGTTATTGGTGAAATACACACCAAAATCGCAACAAATACGACTAAGACACAAAACATTTCAGCCCTCTTATCCAACAAAAAAAGAAGCCGGGCTTCCGCCCGGCTTAAAGCTCAGAAATGAATATTCTTCCGATACCGGGACGGGGACATGCCCGTGTACCTGCGGAAAAAGCGGCTCAGGGTAGACTGGTCGGGAAAATTGACACGCGCCACGATCGTCTTCAAGTCCATCGCTGATTCCCGGAGCAGCGCCTTGATCTCGAAAATCGTGAAGTAGACGATCCAGTCCCGTGCCGACTGCCCGCTGATCTCGTTCATCAGGTTGGTCAGATACTTCGGAGTGATCCCGAGCCTCTCGGCGAAATACGCCACGTCCCTGTTGGGAGAATGTTCCTCGACGATCGTCTGCATGAAACGGAACGCCAGTTCCTCCTTGTGGGTATAGGCTGTCTTCTCGGCCTGCGGATCATTGAGATAGATGGCGTAGATGTCCCAATAGAACACCCGCAAAAGCTGCATCACCGACTCGCGGCAGCAGATGGCGGGGGCATTTTCGGCGCGATAGGCCAGCAAGTCGCAGAAATTCAGGAACCGCCCGACATACTCTTCGCGCGGCTCCGAGGCGACATGCGTGCGCATGTAAAAAAAGAAACCGGGCCTGGGTCTCCACAGGGAGCTGAGGGTGTCGGTAAACATATCGTGCGATATGCGGAAAAACCTGATCCCGAAATCGTCGCTTACCTCCTTGATGGAAATTAACTGCCAGGGAAACAGGGCAAGCACCATCCCGCGCACGATCCGGAAACGGTGGCCGAAAACCTGTACCGTAGCCGTACCCGACAGGCAGATGCCTCCGACCCCCTTCATAAGGTATACCGGACAACCGGATACCGGCAATTCGTCAAGCTCTGTATAGATACCGAACTCCCCCGGCTCAAGCGGCCTGAAAAGTCTCGTATCGTCTTCATCTATATTCATTATTACAAAATTAGATATTTGTCCGTTCTGAAAACACCCCGTTCTTCACCAATAACATGCAAAAATTGCCGCACATGAAAAATCGCCACTTGCACCCGCTTTTCTCAGCTATCGGCCGGTGCAAAAATTGCCGGGCCTTTTTCCGCACGCAAAAGATCCCGGAAAACTTTGCCGGTTCGGAATTAATGCCTACCTTCGCGCAAAACATCAGATGATATGATGAAAACCGGATCGAACATGCAACTCAGCAAGAAATCGCTAGCCGAAGAGCTGGCCGGCCGGTTGCAGGGACAATTCATGTCCGGAAAATTCGAGGTGGGCGAAAAACTGCCGCCCGAACCGGAGTTGATGCAGATTTTCGGGGTTGGCCGCTCGACCGTGCGCGAAGCAGTCAGGATCCTGTCCAACATGGGGTTCCTGAAGGTACGGCAAGGTGCCGGAACATTTGTCGAACGCCTCACGCCCCCGGACGAACCGATGGAGCGGCGCCTCGGACGCGCCGACCTGCACGATCTGGACGAAGTGCGGAAAATACTGGAAGCCGCGATCGCCGAAAAAGCCGCCGAACGGCGAACGGCACACGACGCCGCAGTCCTCGAAAAACACCTCACAGAGCGGGGAGCGACCGCGGCTGCCGGGGCATTGCAGGCCTGTATCGAAGCCGACGTCAACTTCCACATCGCCCTGGCCGAGGCCACGCACAACGAAATCCTGTGCGAACTGTACCGCTCGACGGCCGTCCACCTGAAAAAAAGGTTCAGCAATATATACAGGGACACGGAGTGCCTGCTCGCCTCCCAGCCCACGCACAGGCAGTTACTCGGATACATCCTTGCCGGGGACGTGCGGAATGCCCGGGAGGCGATCACGCGGATACTCGAAGAACCATAGCCCGCAGCAATGGAGACGCTTACAAAACCCACGGACACACGCCTGCGGCGCTTCACGGAGACCGGAACAGTCTACCCGATACTGTTCATGATCAGCATCACCCACCTGCTGAACGACATGATGCAGTCGGTGATCCCGGCCGTCTACCCGCTCCTGAAGGAGAAATTCGGCTTCACGTTCGCCCAGATCGGAATCATCACGCTGGTTTTCCAGATGACCTCGTCGCTGCTGCAACCCTTCATCGGACTCTATGCAGACCGCCATCCGCGCCCCTACTCGCTCGCCGCGGGGATGTGCTTCACGCTGCTCGGGCTGTTCACCCTCTCCGTCGCCCCGGGCTTCGTACCCATCCTGCTGGCGGTAGGGCTGATCGGCTGCGGCTCTTCGGTCTTCCACCCCGAATCCTCCCGGGTGGCGCAACTCGCTTCGGGAGGCCGGAAAGGACTGGCACAGTCGATATTCCAGGTCGGCGGCAACGCCGGGGGCGCCATGGGGCCGCTGCTGGCCGCGCTGGTCGTCATTCCCTTCGGGCAGGCCTCGATCGGCTGGTTCGCTTTGGCCGCGATCCTCGCCATCCTCATCCTCACGAGAATCGGGAACTGGTATAAACTTCGCCTCACCGTCACCGCAAACCACCCCGCAGCAGCCGCAGCGGCCCCGGCACACCACTTGGGAAAACGCAAAATCCGCCTCGCCCTGGGCATCCTGGGCGTGCTGGTATTCTCGAAATACTTTTACATCGCCAGCATGACCAACTACTTCACATTCTTCCTGATGGATAAATTCGGGATCTCGGTGCAGGGGTCGCAGTACTGCCTCTTCGCATTCCTCGGGGCATCGGCTGTCGGCACGGTCGCCGGCGGGCCGCTGGGCGACCGTTTCGGGCGTAAATACGTGATCTGGGGCTCCATCCTCGGGGCTGCGCCCTTCACCCTGCTGCTGCCCTATGCGAACCTGACCTGCACGATCGCGCTCGCCGTCATCATCGGACTCGTCATCTCCTCGGCATTCTCCGCCATCCTGGTCTACGCCACCGACCTGATGCCCGGCAAGGTCGGGATGGTCGCCGGGATCTTTTTCGGGCTGATGTTCGGCCTCGGCGGCCTCGGCTCGGCCTTCTTCGGCTGGCTGGGCGACAAGACCAGCATCGAATTCATCTCAGCACCCTGCTGCCCCTGTTGGGGATAATCACGGGTTTCCTGCCGAATATCGAAGGCAGAACGACAAACCCATAACCGATGAAACCATGCCAAATGTAATCGTACTACGCCCCCGGGCTGTTGCACGATAGCTTCGAGAGAAGAAGCCCCGGAAGATTCCAACCTTTACTTTAACCGATAACACCATGCAGTACATTTGTAAATACCAGTCGCCCCTCGGCGGGATAACGGTCTCCGCCGACGGCAACAGCCTGACCGGACTCTGGTTCGACGGGCAAAAATACTTTGCCGCCACACTGCCGGCAGCACACGAAGAGAAGCAGCTCCCCGTATTCGACCAGACACAGCGGTGGCTGGACTGCTACTTTAGCGGGAAAAACCCGGGATTTACACCCCCGCTGCGCCCCGAAGGGTCGCCCTTCCGGCAGGCCGTATGGAAAATATTACTGCAAATACCGTATGGGGAAACAATTACCTACAAGGATATTGCGGAAGAAATCGCACGGCAACAGGGAAAGCAAACCATGTCGGCGCAGGCCATAGGCGGTGCCGTAGGGCACAATCCGATCAGCATTATCATCCCCTGCCATAGGGTCGTGGGCAGCGACGGCAGCCTGACGGGATACGCCGGCGGCATTCCTAAAAAGGTCGGGCTCCTCACCCTCGAACAGGCGAACATGTCCGGGCTGTTCATCCCGAAAAGGTAACTCCCCGGGCGGGCGCAAAAGACCCGCCGACGGGCATAAAAGAAAAATCCTCACAACTCGCTGATTCGCTTGTCGCAAGGATTTAATTGTCTGTTTGGAGCGGAAAACGAAAGTCTAACCTTCTTTTTCCTTATGTCCTTTTATTCAAGTAATTCCCTCTGATTCCATCGGCCTCTTTTTATCGAGGAGTACGCCGATGGGGATCAATTTCAGAAGCTCATTCCCCGAACCTAAAATCCCTTTCGGAACTGTTGTCTTCGGTTTACTTTACAAATATAGTGATTTTTATTTCTGTTGTTTAGATTTCTATTTTACCCGTTCAACTTTCTTTGATCATTTCTTTTTAGTGGAGTTTTGCCGATGATGATCGATCAAGTCCTGCCTACGGTCATCGGTACTCTTTATCAGGTGATCTGTTAGCAATCTCTTGATTTGACCGATTTGGTAGTAATATTTCCCGCCCAGACAGGAATAAGTGATCTTGCCGTTAGTTCTTAATCGTTGTAATGTCCGGTCACTGATTTTCAAAAAGCGGCAGATTTCGTTGCTGACCACCCAGCTCTCGTCGTCTCTTTCCCCCGGATGCTCTATCAATTGTAAATGTTCCGAAATAGCATCAAGTTTCTCTACTAGCTGTTTAAAAGCTCCAGATTCAATAGTTATTACTTCCATCGTTCAGAAATTTATTGGTTAAAAACACTTGCATCAACATTGGTTCGTTGGTGTTAGTTGTCTATAATTAAGAATAGAGATTGTCATTTAGATTCGGTTAAACGAACCGGACTTTTTAAGAAAAAAACGTCCCGATAATGAATCAGCAACTTGTTTCTAGGTTCTTACTTATATTTGTAGTATAAAGGAGATGTCGTATGCCAACTATGAGCGTTAAAGAAGTATGGTTTGCCGATGATCGTATTTTCATCGAAACCTATAATGGAGAAAAGTTGAGCCAGTCTCTCAAATGGTATCCACGATTGGCAGGTGCCACAGAGGTTCAACGCACCGCGTTTAGACTTTCGTCGATAGGAATTCATTGGGAACAACTAGATGAGGATGTCAGTTTCGAGAGTTTCAGATACAAGAATGAATAACTGATAGAGACCGGTTAACGAGAGGTTTATCTTCTAAACTATCGCAAATAAAAGTTTGAAGGATATACCGGATTGCTCGGAGGAAAGTGAATTTACTCCTAACACCATTTATTTTACAACTATCTGTATATGATTATTTATAATAGTTTCGATACCTATAAAAAATTTCTCGTTTGTGGGGATATCCACGGCGAGTTCAAAACCTTGCTATACGAACTAAAGCGCAAGCAAATAGAGGATGCTGTTGTGTTGGTTGCCGGCGACTGCGGCATAGGTTTCGAGAAACCGGCTTATTACGAGCAACTTTACAAAAAGCTGGAGCTGACTCTGGTTAAATTGAACTGCATGCTGATTCTGATGCGTGGCAATCACGACAATCCTGATTATTTCGAAAATCGACTAATCGACTACCCTCGTATGAAGACTATTCCGGATTATTGCGTCATACAGTTTTCCGGAAACAATATACTATGTATCGGCGGCGCTGTTTCGATAGACCGGGAGTACCGGGAAACCCAAATGGGGCTGGCAAAACTGAAAAATAGAACGGTTACTTACTATTGGAAGGACGAAATTCCAGTATATGCTCCGGAGAAGTTGTCTGAAATTAAAACCGACGGACTTAAAATAAATACCGTAATAACACATACTGCCCCGTCCTTTTGTTTTCCAACAACCAAATCCGGCATTGAGGGTTGGCTCGAACAAGACAATACCCTTTCAGCCGATCTTGATTATGAGGGCAAAGTTATGGATGAAATATACGAACACCTCAAAGTCGATAACCATCCATTGTCTACGTGGTTTTATGCTCATTTCCATGCCTCTAAAGTGGAATACATTTCCGGAATTAGATTTCAGTTGTTAAACATTCTGGAATTAATGCAAGTAAGGTAGTTCCAGTTGCTTTAAAATCCCGATTTATGTCAAGGTCATGGGTTGACTGACCGGCTTGCTTCTTAGCTATTTTTGATCTTCTGCCGTTTTTCCCAGACTACGGTTGGGTTTTCAGTCAGGCCCTTCCTTTTGAATTTTATAGTATCCTTGCGGGCGAATTCCGCACCGAACCATAAAAGGCACTTATCTGCCGAATCACAGCCGTTAATTTAATTTCTTGCTTTTGCAGAATTCCCATTTTATCATCATTTTATTTCTGTAATGATGCAATTATGGTGCATTACGGAAATAAAAGCGAAATAGTAGACCATTTTTTTAATCTTCTATCGTATATGTCTCATCATAGATGTCGCGAAGATTTTTCCCTTCATACTCCCAATAAGAAGTGGGTTGAAGTTCATAAGAGATTCCTAAGAGCTTTTTTGTTACAGCCGTTAATGATGACTCTTCTCCATCTAGCGACACTTTCCGATCCCCAACTACAATTACTTGGATAGTCGGATCTTTAACGAACGTTAAAAGCGAATTTAATTCTATCCCCATTTCTCTGTAATTCATCGGAGGACGACGAGTGTATTTAATCTTTTCACTTGCAACCTTGTCGTCGATAGTTAAATCATTTTCGATTTCAGCACTAACCTCGCTCGTAATGTCTTTCCGATCAAAGAGCTCAAGTATGGCTGTCGCTTGCTCCGGTTTAATACTAAAAAACTCTCGATTCGCATTAATCCTATTCGATCCCAAAGCAGTATGCAGGGCCTTTTCAATTTTGGCACAATCGGAAACCTTGACCTCACATGCGTATGAACAATCAAAAGGAACAGGCACGCCGGTGCTGTAAAGCTCCTTCATCATGGCATCAATGCTATCACGTGTTGTCATGCCGATTTTAACCAAGCCAGGCATTGCTGAATTAGTTAGAACGTAGACAATTCCCCTGTTGTTATCGATTTTCATTATCTGATTTTTTAAGATTCTAGTATTTACGTGCCCAATAATACCCGATTATGCTTGGCATATGTCATTATAACAATGGTAAATATACCTTATTCAATATCAAAACCGCCCATAAAAATAAATCGCCGAAGAATATTATCTATCTTCATTTGAATTTTATGTGGTGGAATCGTTGTATTTTCGATTCTTTCGAAGTAAACCTTTGCTATATTTCGATCAACAGATGTTTTAAGTTCATCAAATCGACCAAATTCGTTGATATTATCTTCGGTTACGTGGAGATTCAGGAATGTCCTGAGCATCGCTTCATCGACACCGACTGCTGTTGCAAATTTCCGAATCCGGTCATTTTTTGCATTCTCCTGATACTCTGCAATGTAATCTCGCAGTGTTTTCTTACTATCTAGTACTGTTACATCGCCACGCTCCACATCGTGGAGGAATATATTGGCATATTTTTGTTCTTCTTGTGTTAGTGTCGCAAAAGTTTTGTGTAGGTCGGCGAGGAGTTTTTTCTTGACATCTTCCGTTGCTTCGTCAGAGTGAAGTGACTTGAGCCACTTGTCAAAGCGAGAGTTCATATAGTTCACATCTATAGCTCCCGTATTGATCTCTGTCAGGTGGGTATCGATGTCATAGGGCACATCCCCAACTCTTACTCCTCCACCGGGACTATTAAACAATTCTTTATAACGAAGTGCAAGTATTAGATATGTATTTTTATCCAGTGTAGGACGCACCGTTCTTTTTGTGCCATCCTCATGTTTAAAAGTGTAAACTTTCTTATTCCAATCGAAGCCTTGTATTTTTGCAGCCTCGAGGAAGTCATTGAACTGTTTGAACAGTTTTGCAAATTGAGCCTTTTCTGCATCTGTATCAGGAAGTTTCTCGAAATTCTCGACTCCCGCCGCCTCAAAAAGTTCAACAATATCTTGGTAGATGGAGTTCATCGTTCGGATATTCTTTTCGAGTTTATCGGCAAAAAGGCGGTTTATCGCCTGAGTATAATTTGAAAGCACTTTCTATGTTTCGTGCCATCGTGTGAGGCTTGCGGTAGTAACGGATCGTGCCAAACGGTTTTTCGGGACCAAACAGACGGTTCGTTCTTGAAAAAGCTTGTATTATACCTTCATTCTGCATTAACTTATCCAGATATAGGGTGTTAACCCATTTAGAGTCGAAACCTGTCAGCATCTGATCCACAACAACAAGTAGATCTAACTGCTTTTCGGGAGTATTCTCAATGTGTTTATATGGATCCTTGTGTGCAAGACGAAGCGCGACATCCTTTTTATACTTTCTGAAAGTAGGTATGGTAAATGTTTTACCGTATCTTTTGTTATAATCCGTAAGCATCTCGACTATTGCATCTTCTTTGATCGTGCCGCTTCCATTATTATCAATGCTTTGGTCAAATAGAGCCGCTACCTTGAAATCAGGTTTCAAGCTCTTAATCAGTTTGTAGTATTCGATGGCTTCAGGAATACTGCTTGTGGCAAATATGGCGTGAAACTTTCCTCCGCGACTAATTGTAGTCCAGTTCTCAAAGATGTCATTTACTACCGCACTTCGGTACTCTTCGGTTTCGTATTGCGAGGTAGGGATATAATCTTCGATGCCTTTCGTGTAGTTGCCTGCACTGTCAGTTGAGCCGGCCATCGGCACGTCATTCATAAATTTATAATAGACCTTACTCTTTTTAGGATCGGCAATAGCTTCTGCCTCAGTAGTGGCTTTGGCTTTCTCCAATGCTACTACTCGATGCAGGTCTTTATCTTTGTATGTAAGAACCTTGTAGGGGTCAAATCCCAATACGTTTTTATCCCTGATGCCATCGGCGACGCTGTATTTATGTAATTCGTTGCCGAAAATTGTGGCGGTTGTATTTTTCTTTTTCTCGTTCTCTTTCTGAATAGGCGTTCCCGTGAAACCGAAGAATATGGCTGCAGGGAATGTCTTTTTAATGGTTATCAGCATATCGCCAAACGTAGAGCGGTGTGCTTCGTCAATAATGAAGACAATTCGTTTTTTGTTGATCAGGGCTATGTCGTGGTCGTTGCGTGAGCCATCCTCCTGGATGTTGCTCATCTTTTGAATAGAGGTAACAATCAGCGTGTCGCTAGCTGCATTGCTTTTAAGTTTAGTTATCAGCACTTCGGTATTCTCGGTCTCTTGCACTGAATCGCTATCGTCGGCAAAACCTCTGTACTCAATGAGTGATTGTGTCCCCAGCTCAATACGATCCATCAGAAAGATTACTTTATCGGCATCCTTAGAGTTGGCAATAAGTTGGGCAGACTTAAAACTGGTCATTGTTTTACCCGATCCAGTGGTATGCCACACATAACCACCGTAGATGTTTTTATCAGCCCATCGTGTACTTGCTACTTTATCCGATATGGCGCTCGCCGCATAGTATTGATAGCTACGCATTACTTTCAGTACTCCATCGGTGTCGTCGGCAACCGTATAGAAACCTATCAACTGGTGAGCCATAGGGATAGAGAGAAGACAGTCGGCTATTTTGTTCCATTCGTTTATGGGTTCGTTGTTAAAGTCACACCAGTGGAAAAAATAATCGGGATTGAATTTGCCGTCCGCGCCTGGATTGGCAAAGTATAGCGTCTCTTCAGGATTCATCGCCACAAATATCTGCACTAGCGAGAACAAACCTTGCGAGAAAATACCCGCATTAGCATATTTCTCGATTTGGTTACAGGCTTGACTGATGGGAATACCGCTCTTTTTGAGTTCAATGTGAAAAAGCGGCATGCCGTTGATAAGCAGCATCAGGTCTCCACGGCGATCGCTCTTTAGTGGCGATGAAGTAGGGAACTTGGGTTGCTTTGCTATTTGGGAGCGGC
>OOCX01001436.1_pt1 | contig 14689 bp, 10 predicted proteins | sample 1671231 | NCBI WGS metagenome assembly OOCX01 (sample SAMN06348135, study PRJEB24527) | human gut metagenome | biome: human gut; feature: ankylosing spondylitis patient; material: feces | host: Homo sapiens | place: China | collected 2015-10 | reverse complement strand
TCCGCCTGGTCGCTTTTGACATGCACCGTATCGGCCAGGTCGCCGATAGGGTCGCTCACGCCGTCCCATGATGGCAAATGGTCGAAATAGGATTGGAAAGGGTTGAAGAGGGGGACGAACTCGGAATGTATCACATTGTATATATCCGTCAGATAGACGCGTCCCACCGTTTTGTTCATCCGCCCCCAAAGCGTATTCACGTCACGGTCTGTCAGCGGCAGGAAGCCGGCCTCCTCCGTCCAGCGGATTTCACAATGGTGCGTGATGACATTGTGGCGGAACTCCGCCTGCGAAAGCAGGAACGCCTCGATCGCCTCCACCTCGGCCGGCTTGTTCGCCTCGTCTGCCTCCCGTCTGCCTTTGCCGCCAGCGCTCCGGGGCAGGCGCACGGAGCCATGCTCCTCCTCTCCCGCGTAGCAGGAACGGAAGGTGCTCTCGACGTTCTCCGCGCCATAATCGGCAAACGCCTCGATCGCCCATGCGACGGCCTCCGCCTCCGGCACGCCATAGAGGTTGAAGAGGTAGCCGGTGCGCATGACATATTCGTTATGGTGGCCCGGCTCATAACGGATTCCTTCGTCCTCCAGCCGTTTTCCGGACACCTCGGCCGCCTTGCCCGCCGTTGCGGTATAGCGTCCCGGTTTCGCCTTCCGTCCTTTCGGCCGACCCGGTTTCGCGGAGGGAGCAGGCGGCAGCTTGACCTGGAGCGGCAGGGCTTCCGGATTGTAATAGGCGTCCGGATCATAAGCCGTACCGCTGATCCGTTCGGGATTCTTGCAACTGCTGTCGTATTCCAGCCCGGCGAGGCGGGCGAAAAGTTCGTTACCCTGTCGGTAGCCCTCCTGATAGACCCGGAGCGTCTTCCGATCGGCAGGGTCGGCGTCCGCGACGGAACTGCCGTCTTCAAAGAGAAAAGCGTAAATGACGCGCAGCCCCCGTCCGCTGATCGTGTGGTAGGCCAAAAGGACATGGGGGTCGGCACAGACCGCCGCAAAAGCCTCCGCCATCCGTTCTTCCGGTATATGATCCAAATCGCAAAGGCTCAAACCGGTATAAGCCTTGATATGCATACGCTTCCTGCCTCCTTCGCATCGCACGGCGGGAGTGAAGGCGGGGCATGAAGTCTTTTCGCAGGCCGACATTTGCTTGTTTCCTACCCGGAGGTAGAAGCGGAATTTCTCGGTACGGTCACGCAAGTCGGAGTCGGTAGTGATGAGCCGGTAAACACGGTCCAACGTGATCTCCGATGGGGTTGTTTGCTTGAAATTGGCAAACAGGCTGAAAGATTTTTCCATAATACTATTAAAATTAATTATACATTTGCACTCGCTGTCATAAGCAGCATAAAAATACGGACTATCCGGCAAACAAAAGTTCCCACATAAGGGAACCGGACAACCGGAAACTTCCTGCTATTTAACTAATTATAACTCATATCATGACAAAAGACTTCAAAAATCCCGGCCTAATCAGCCAAGTTGCCGAATTCATCGACAAGAAAAGGATCGAAGAGGGCATCAGCATCGACACCCTCTGCCAATCGGCCCACATCAGCAAACGTATCTACATAGACTTTAAAAGGGGCTGAAGCCGGCAACGACGCTCCACTGGTTCTTCCGCCTCGCAAATGCCTTCAGCCAGCACACGGACGAAGAAAAATTCAAGGAAATATGGTTGGAAATCGCGAAAATAATGACTAACTTAGAGGAGTAAAACCAAATGGCGAATGATTGTCTTCCACCTGTTTTTCATAAAGCTGCTGATAGGAACGGTCCTGCATCTGACCGCCCCCCGGACACTCTTTCCGGAGGCCTGCTCCACCCTGCTCTATTCTTCCGACGGGCAGTTGTTAGGGGCACGGATCGCACCGGACGGGCAATGGCGTTTCCCTCCGGCAGACAGTCTTCCCGGCAAGTTCGTGACCTGCCTGCTGACCTACGAAGACAAACGCTTCTTCCGGCATCCGGGAGTAGACCCGGTTGCCATCGTCCGAGCCATGCGGATCAACCTCAGCCGGGGCAAGGTCGTCAGCGGGGGGAGCACGATCACCATGCAACTGGCACGGATCGCGCGGGGCAACCGCGACCGTACCCTGTATGAAAAAATGGTCGAAACCGGCTATGCCCTTCTCCTGGAAACAGTCTGCGGCAAACATCAGATCCTGAACCTCTATGCCTCGCACGCCCCGTTCGGAGGGAATGTGGTAGGCATCGAGACGGCGGCCTGGCGCTATTTCGGGCGAAGCGCCGCCGACCTCTCGTGGGCCGAAAGCGCCACACTCGCCGTCCTGCCCAACTCGCCCGCCCTGATCCATCCCGGACGTAACCGGGCACGGCTGAAAGCCAAACGCGACAAGCTCCTGACCGCCTTGAAGGAGAGAGGGATACTGGACGAAACCGAATACGGACTGTCGCTCCTCGAACCGCTTCCCGAAGCGCCCGTGCCTCTGCCCGACGAAGCCCCTCACCTGCTCGAACGGTTGGCGGCCGACGTTCCGGGAACGCGTATCACGACCTCCGTCAACCGGATGTTGCAACGCCAGACACAGGAGCTCGTCAACCGCTACGCCCGCGACTACGCCTCCAACCACATCCATAACCTGGCCGCCCTCGTCGCCGATGCCGAAACGGGCGAGGTGCTGGCCTATGCGGGAAACGTCACTTTCAAGGCCGACGCCCGCAAAGGGAACCAGGTAGACATCATCACTTCGCCGCGCAGCACGGGCAGCATCCTGAAGCCCTTTCTTTATGCCGCCATGCTGCACGACGGGCAGCTGCTCCCCGGTACGCTCGTTTCAGACGTCCCCCTGAACCTGAACGGCTTCTCGCCGCAAAACTACAACAAGACGTTCTACGGGGCGGTCCCGGCACACCGGGCGATCGAACGTTCGCTCAACGTCCCGCTGGTACGGATGCTTTCGGCCTACAACACGGGGCGGTTCATGTCGCTGCTGAAAAAGGCGGGCATGACCACGCTGCGCTTTTCCGAAGAACATTACGGGGCTTCGCTGATCCTGGGAGGCGCCGAAGGGACGTTATGGGACCTCACCGGCATGTATGCTTCACTGGCGCGTACGCTCGCACATTACCGGACTTACAACGGGCGGTATGACCCGGCGGATATTCATCCGCTCACTCCTTACCCGGCTCCTCCGGCCGATCCGGTCCGCTCTGTCGCCGACAAAAGGCTTACGGACAAGCCGTTCCTCTCCGCCGCCTCCATCTGGTTCGCCTTCGAAGCGATGTCGGCGCTGAACCGCCCTGAAGAGGAGGCGGACTGGCAGCAATTCGGCTCCATGAAGCAGGTGGCCTGGAAAACGGGGACGAGCTATGGCGGACGGGACGCCTGGGCGATCGGGACAACCCCGCGCTATACGGTCGGCGTATGGGTGGGCAACGCTTCGGGAGAAGGCCGGCCGGGACTGACAGGCGTGGGCAATGCCGCTCCCGTCCTCTTCGACCTGTTCTCGCTCCTTCCGGGAAGCGGCTGGTTCGACATGCCTTACGACGAACTCCTCCCGATGGCCATCTGCCGTCTCAGCGGGCACAAGGCATCCGCTATCTGTGACCGGGTAGACACGCTCTACATGCCGCGCTCGGCCGACAAGACGGAAGTCTGCCCCTACCACCGGCTTGTCCATCTTTCTGCGGACGGCCGTTTCCGGGTGAACAGCTCGTGCGAATCGGTCGGCCGGATGATCGCACGCCCGTGGTTCGTACTGCCTCCTTCCGAAGAATATTATTACCGGAACTATCATATCGACTACGCTCCCCTGCCTCCTGTCAAACCGGGATGCGGCGAAGACAGGGGCCGGCAGATCGAACTGATCTATCCGGAGCATAACGCCATCCTTTATCTTCCGAAAGGCTTCTCCGGCAAACGGGAGCAGTTTGTCTTCAAAGCTGCCCACGCCCGTCCGGATGCCATCCTCTACTGGCATCTCGACGACACGTATGCCGGCGAAACGACAGACCACCACCAGATCAGCTTCTCCGCTTCCCCCGGCAAACATCGCCTGACGCTGATCGACGACCAGGGCAATCGAAAGACAATATCGTTCGAGGTGAAATAATCAAAACAGTTTCTAAAAAAGGCTCTTTCTGTAAAGTTTTTACTACCTTTGGCAGTCGCAAGTGAGATAGTTAGTGTTACATTAGTTTTTAAATATAATAAATTATGGCGAAGATAAAAGGAGCTGTTGTTGTAAACACAGAGCGCTGCAAGGGATGTAACCTTTGTGTAGTAGCCTGCCCGTCGGATGTTCTCGAATTGCACCCGCGTGAAGTAAACAACAAGGGATACCATTATGTGTACATGAAAAACCCCGATGACTGCATCGGTTGTGCAAGCTGCGGGTTGGTTTGTCCGGACGGTTGTTTGACCATCTACAAGAAGAGAATTGACAATTGACAATGCACAATTGACAATTTAACAAACAGAAAAAGGAATCAGAATATTAATCACAAAACAAAATTGTCAATTGTCAATTGACAATTAAATATAAGGTATGGCAGAAGAAGTAAAATTAATGAAGGGTAACGAAGCCATCGCCCATGCGGCTATCCGCTACGGTGTGGACGGTTACTTCGGCTACCCGATCACTCCGCAGTCGGAGATACTCGAAACCCTGATGGCCGAAATGCCGTGGGAAACAACCGGAATGGTCGTGTTACAGGCTGAAAGTGAAGTGGCAGCTATCAATATGGTATATGGAGGTGCAGGTACGGGCAAACGTGTGATGACCTCCTCGTCCAGCCCCGGTGTCAGTCTGAAACAAGAAGGTATATCTTATATCGCAGGAGCCGAACTGCCCTGTCTGATCGTGAACGTGATGCGTGGCGGTCCCGGCCTGGGGACAATCCAGCCCAGCCAGGCAGACTATTTCCAGACCGTCAAAGGCGGCGGACATGGCGACTACCGCCTGATCACGCTCGCTCCCTCTTCCGTACAGGAAATGGCGGACTTTGTCGGACTGGGTTTCGAACTCGCTTTCAAATACAGTAATCCGGCCATTATCCTGGCAGACGGCATCATCGGGCAGATGATGGAAAAAGTGGTATTGCCTCCTTTCCATACACGCCGTACAGAGGAAGAAATCATAGCCGAATGCCCGTGGGCCACACAGGGAAAGACAGCCGGCCGTAAACCGAATGTCATTACTTCATTGGAGCTGGACCCGGCAAAGATGGAGGAAAACAACATCCGCTTCCAAGCTAAATATCGGAAGATCGAAGAAAATGAAGTCCGCTACGAAGAGTTCCAGTGCGAAGATGCCGAATATCTGCTGATCGCTTTCGGTTCTTCTGCCCGTATCTGCCAGAAGGTGGTGGAAATAGCACGTGCGGAAGGCATCAAGCTCGGCTTGCTCCGTCCCATCACTTTGTGGCCGTTCCCGACAAAAGCGATCGCCGCTTATGCCGAGAAAGTAAAGGGCATGCTTTCCGTCGAACTGAACGCCGGACAGATGGTCGAAGACGTACGTCTGGCCGTAAACGGCAAAGTAAAGGTTGAACATTTCGGCCGTCTCGGAGGTATCGTGTTCACGCCGGATGAAGTGCTGAATGCGCTGAAAAAGAATTTTGAATTATGATTGATTTGTAATACATAATTCATAAATCATAAATTAACAACGATGATTCGCGGAAGTAAAATTGATACGATATTGACCTGGTTATTCATGGTTTTGGCAGTGGCAGCAGTCGTTTGCTACTTCGCCTTCCCTGAAAACCGGCTGCCATTCCTGTATTGCGGTGGCGCGGCGATCTGTTTCCGCTTGGTTCAATATCTGATGAGATTTTTAAGTTAATAATGTGGTAATGTGCCAATCAGACAATGTGCCAATCCATATTGTTGTTGACGCATTCCTTAACTGGCACATTGGCAAATTACCACATTATTAATATAAGCACATTGAAAAATTATTCATAGTATGGAAATTAACGAAATAATAAAACCGGAAAACCTGGTATATGGAAAACCCAGGTTGATGAATGAAAATCCCATGCACTACTGTCCCGGTTGCAGCCACGGCGTGATACACAAGCTGATTGCCGAAGTGATCGCCGAAATGGGGATGGAAGATAAAACGATCGGCATCTCTCCCGTCGGATGCGCCGTTTTTGCCTATAACTATCTGGATATCGACTGGATCGAAGCGGCCCACGGACGTGCGCCTGCCATCGCGACAGCCGTCAAGCGACTAAATCCGGGCAAGATGGTGTTCACGTACCAGGGCGACGGCGACTTGGCTGCCATCGGTACCGCCGAAACAATCCATGCTGCCAACCGTGGAGAAAATATCGTGATCGTATTTGTCAACAATGCCATCTATGGTATGACAGGCGGTCAGATGGCTCCTACCACACTGGAAGGAATGCCGACTGCAACCTGTCCGTATGGCCGTAATATCGCCCTAAACGGTTATCCTTTGAAGATCGGCGACCTGCTTGCACAACTGGAAGGGACCTGCCTGGTCACCCGCCAGAGCGTACATACTGCGGCAGCCGTCCGCAAGGCTAAAAAGATGCTTCGCAAGGCATTCGAAAACTCGATGGCCGGCAAAGGCACTTCGATTGTCGAATTCGTTTCCACCTGCTCGTCCGGTTGGAAAATGACACCTGAGAAAGCTAACAAATGGATGGAAGAGAATATGTTCCCGTTCTATCCGTTAGGAGATCTCAAGAATAAGGAATAATAAGTAATTATTAATTTTTGAAGCAATGAAGCAAGAAATTATAATAGCAGGTTTCGGTGGACAAGGGGTTTTGTCAATGGGTAAGATCCTGGCTTATTCCGGCCTGATGGAAGGAAAGGAAGTCAGTTGGATGCCTTCTTACGGCCCAGAACAACGAGGCGGTACAGCCAACGTAACCGTCATCCTGAGCGACGACCGCATCAGCTCTCCCGTATTGAACGAATATGACATTGCCATCATCCTGAACCAACCTTCGATGGAGAAGTTCGAAAACAAGGTGAAAAAAGGCGGTATCATTATTTATGACGGATACGGAATCCATACACCGGTGAAACGGACCGATGTCAGTGTATATCGTGTGGATGCGATGGACGCGGCTACCGAGATGAAAAACGAGAAAGCATTCAATATGCTGATCCTCGGCGGACTGCTGAAAATCGTTCCGATGGTGAAACTGGAAAACGTTTTGTTAGGCTTGAAGAAATCCCTGCCCGAACGCCACCACAAGCTCATCCCGATGAACGAGGCGGCTATCAAGAAAGGCATGGAGATTATAACCAATGTGCAAACGTGCCATTAAGGTGCTTAGCTAAATGTGCCAATATGCCAATAAAAATATAACTAATATTAATTGGCATATTGGCACATTGTTCATATTGGTACATTATCACTATCTTTGCCCCTCATGAAGCATAGCCTATACATATTATTACTCTTGATAATATCCGCTTCGGCCCTGCATGCACAACGCCGACCAGGTGGAGACCCGAAAGGATTCTCACTCGGAAACCTATCCAAAGCCAATCAGGAAGTCCCTGACAGCCTGCTGATTCCAGACAGCGCAGCAATAAGCAACAGACGTATCACGGCCTATCGGCTAACCCCTCTGTTGGGCGATCCTTATATTGCCCCGTTGGACACGCATAAATTGAATTTCGCCAACAGCACGCTGGTGGAATCCGAATCGCTGGCAGTCGGCTACCTGGCCAATACAGGGTCACCGGCACAAACCCGCATCTTTTCCGAACGTAAGGAACCACGGGATTTCCTGTTTGCCGACGCTTACGATTATTATATCACGGACCCTCAGAACGCACAGTACTACAACACGAAAATCCCTTATACAAACGTGATGTACACGACTATGGGGGGAAGTGAAAGCAAAAACGAACGGCTGAAAGGCACGCTGACCATGAACTTCGGTCCGAAGATCAACGTAGGTGGCGATTTGGACTATATCTACAGCCGCGGATATTACAAGAATAACGGTAATAAGCTGTTAAGCTACCGCCTTTTCGGCAGTTACAAGTCGGATCGCTACGAAGCGCACGCTTACTTGAGCAACTTCAACTTCATCAATTACGAAAACGGAGGCTTGGCCAACGACTCGGTTATCACCAACCCGGACCAATATTTTGCCGGCGAGAGAAACCAGGACGACCCCAAGGCATTCAATACACGCTATCCGGTCAAGGCATGGAACCGGGTACGTGGCAAACAGTATTTCCTCAGCCACCATTATAACCTCGGATTCGAGCGCGAACTGGAAGGGGAAGTGGACACGCTGGGAAATCCCGTGAAAGTATTTATTCCCGTATCCAGTATCATTCATACACTGGAATATCAGGACAACCGCCGCCGTTTCCGCTCGGAAGCGGACGAGAACCTGAACGAATGTTATCTGACCCCGGATGGATACCCGCGTGTATTCGGTTTGGAAAACGGCACGGGTGTCGACGACCGCACTTCCTACTGGAATCTGCGCAATACGTTCGGTCTTTCCCTCCGCGAAGGTTTTCAAGACTGGGCCAAGTTCGGCATCACTGCCTTTGCCACTTTCGACAAGCGCAAATTCCAGTTGCCGGCCCAGATACCGGGATTGTCTTACGACCCCGAATATGGAAGCGGGTTAAACGCTTCTCCCTCCACCATCGAATTTCCGATTACACAAGTGTATGACGAATTCTCGACATATATCGGAGCCGAAATCTCCAAACGCCGGGGAAACATTCTGACTTACAATGCCCGTGGAGAACTTTGTGTCGTAGGCGACGATATCGGGGAATTTCGGGCCACGGGAAACCTGCAAACCAAATTCAAGCTATTAAAAAAAGATGCGACGATCAGTGCGGAAGGATACATCAAGAATGTCACCCCTTCCTTCTATATGCGTCACTTCCATTCCCGCTATTTCTGGTGGGATAACCGGGATATGAACATGATCCAGCAAATCTATGCCGGAGTCAAGATCAACCTGGAGTCCACACGGACACAGTTGTCTGCCGGGGTCGAAAGCATACAGAACTATGTATTCTTCAACAAACAAGGAATGCCGGAACAGAAAAGCGGAAATCTGCAAGTGATAAACGCCCGCATCAAACAAGATGTCATGTACCGCGCTTTCGGATGGGAAAACGAAGTGGCCTACCAGCTGAGCAGCGACAAAAGCGTACTGCCTTTGCCTCAAATCAGCCTGTATACCAATATGTATCTGAAATTCAAGGTAGCAAAGGTGCTGATGGTGCAATTGGGAGCCAATATGTATTATAACACTTCTTACTACGCCCCGTATTACGAACCGGCCACACAGCAGTTCCAGGTACAGGACGAAGTGAAAGTCGGCAATTACCCGCTTGTCAATGCCTACGTCAACTTCCACCTGAAACAGGCTCGTTTCTTTGTGATGGGTTATAACCTGGGTTCCAAGTTCGTCAATCCGAACTATTTCTCGCTGGCGCACTATCCGCTGGATCCGTTCGTCCTGAAAATGGGCGTGGCTGTCACATTCAACAACTGATCTTATGAAATCGAGAAAACTGATAGGAGTCTACACCGGGCTGCTGATAATCGCCGTAGCAACCATGATCATGTTATGGCGCCTGAAAACCATGCCGAAGGCTGAAGTCTTCCCACGCGATTATCCGGAGATCAAAGAAGAAGGAATCCTGCGGCTGGTGACCGAATACAATCAATCGGGGTACTATGTGGCAGGTGACACGATAGAAGGTTTCCAATATGAACTGAGCCAGGCTATCGCCCAATTATCAGGTCTGGAAATACAGATATTTTTGGAAATGAGCCTGGCCGAAAGCTTCGATATGCTTGAAGAAAACAATTGCGATGCCGTTGCCCGCAATATCCCGATCACCAGCGAGATCAAAGAGAAATATCTGTTCACCGAACCGATCGTCCTCGACAAACAAGTCCTGATACAACGGACGGAAGCGGCCAATAACGGGCTCAAGCCCATCCGCAACCAACTCGATCTGGCCGGTAAGACCCTATATATCCCAAAAGATTCTCCCGCCCAGCTCAGGCTACAAAACTTAGGACATGAGATCGGCGATACGATCTACGTGATAGAAGACGAATTATACTCCGAGGAACAGCTTGCCATCATGGTAGCCAAAGGAGATATCGATTATGCCGTTTGCGACCAGCAGACGGCTGTCCTTTCCCAAAAGCAACTCCCGGAAATAGATATCAAAACAGACATAAGTTTCACGCAACTCCAATCCTGGGCAGTCCGCAAAGACTCCCCTATCCTGCTCGACAGCCTGAACAGCTGGCTGGAACAGATACGCAAGAACGGTACATTCGACAAGATATACAAGAAATATTATAAATAATGCATCACTTTCTCCCTCATGCGACGGCAGCACGAAGGAGAAAGTCGAACCGACCCCTAATTCGGATTCCACGTGCATGGAACCACCCATTTTCGTAACCAACCCTTGGCAGATGGCAAGCCCCAAACCGATACCTTCCACATAATCGTTCACCTTGACGAAGCGTGTGAAAAGGCTCTCCAGTTTATCTTTTGCAATGCCGGTTCCCGTATCCTTCACATAAAATTCCAGACATTTATCCGGCAGGCAGGTATATCCCAGCGTGATACTTCCCTGCTTGGTATTCTTAATCGCATTATTCGCCAGATTATTGATCAATTGCAACAGACGGATACTATCGGCTCCGAAACAGCACGTGCAGCTACCTTTTTCCAAGAACAACTGCACTCCTTCGGGCATACGAAGTTTGATAGAGGCGAATATCGTATCCATCAGTCCGTTTATATCGACCGGTTCATAACTGATCCTGATAGCGTCGGCTTCGATCTTGGACAGGTCGAGAATATCGTTTATCAGTTGCATCAGCAGCAGGTTATTGGTCTTGATGATCTCATAATATTCCCTACGCTCCTCATCCGAATCGGCAAAAGCCATCAATTCGGAAAAACCGGTGATCGCATTCAGCGGGGTGCGGATCTCATGGCTCATATCCGCCAGATACTTGGACTTCATCTTATCGGCAAGCTCCGCCTTGTGCTTGGCTTCTTCCAGATTCAGCTCCTGCCCTTTGCGTTCCTGTATGTTGATCGTACATCCCAGGATCACAAGCACCCTTCCCCGTTCATCCCGTTCGTAGACGGTTGCCGACGATTCACGCCAGTGGTAATGATCCATTCCCGGGTATTTCACACGCAACTCGATTTTCATTTCCGATATCTCTCCCGAACATAATTTCCGAAAAGCCTCATCGTGTCTCTCCCTGTCGTCAGGATGAACCCGCGCGGCAAAACGAGGCCATGAAATATCGACCAGCTCGTCTTCTTTACCCGGCAACCAGTTATTTACCTGGACAACCGAATCATCATAATTCCGTTTGCTGTCAGGATTCACGAATATGGAACAGAGACGGATATCATTGGAATGCAGGGCCATCTTAGTAAGTACCTGCGAACGTCTCAAGGTATTCTCCATCTTGTTGCGGACCGTGACGTCACGCCACAAAGCCAGCAAAAGGGGTTTGCCATTGCTCAAGACAATCGGGAATTTCGTGACTTCGATATCCTTCGGGATGCCATACGCATCAGAAATCTTCCCGCTAAATTCAATAGTCCTACCCGTCTCCATGACATCACGATCCAGCCCTAAACGCTCTTCTGCGGGCATGATCGCATCAAAACTCAGTTCGAAATCATTGTGACCCTCAACTTCTTCCGTACCGATACCGGTTATTTCTTCCATGAAGCGGTTCCAATACAGATACCTGAAACCATCTTCTGCATCTTTTACAAAAACGCCTAACGGTAGTTTATCCAAAATCGTATTGATCAATCCATGTAATGAATCTTGCTTTTGTGAGATTGGCCGGATGTCCTTCCCACCATAAATGCCACCCATATAAACAAAATGCTTTAAAACGCTAATTTCCCCGGAAAATATCACAAAAATCAATCTTCCCTTGAAAAAATAACTCTTTTGAAAGAAGAGCTGCGTTCTATATAACAAATATTGCCAAATATTATCTACCTTTACCGGGAATTTAATGATGAAAGATGAGATTTGACGAATTGGACTTAGAAGAGGCCGTATTGGACGGCCTTGACGCAATGAATTTTCTGGAGACAACTCCAGTACAGGAACTGACGATTCCGGTCATTTTGGAAGGGAAAGATATTATTGCCTGTGCACAGACAGGGACAGGAAAGACTGCGGCTTATGTGTTGCCGGTGATCAATGAACTCAGCAAAGGATTACATCCGGCCAATGCCATCAATGCTATCATCATGGCTCCCACACGCGAATTGGCCCAACAGATCGACCAGCAGATCGAAGGTTTCACCTATTTTGTCCCGGTTTCCGCCGTTGCCGTCTACGGAGGCACGGACGGTATTGCCTGGGAACAGCAAAAGCGAGGGATGGAAATGGGGGCCGATATCGTGATCGCTACCCCCGGACGTCTGTTGTCGCATATCAAACTGGGCACTGTCGATCTGTCGCAAGTATCCTTCTTCGTCCTGGATGAAGCGGACCGGATGCTCGATATGGGATTTTATGACGATATCATGCAGGTCTACAAACTACTGCCGGCAACCTGCCAGACCATCATGTTCTCCGCCACAATGCCTCCCAAGATCCGGACACTGGCCCAAACGATCCTGAAAAACCCGGAAGAAGTCAAGATAGCCATCTCCCGTCCACCCGAAACAATCATGCAAACGGCCTATGTCTGCTATGACATGCAGAAACTGCGCATATTGGAAGACTTGTTCTCAAAGAGCCGTCCGCAGCGTGTCATCATTTTTTCGTCCTCGAAAATGAAAGTAAAAGAGCTGGCATCCACTCTCAAACGGATGAAGTTCAACGTCGCAGCCATGCATTCTGACCTTGAGCAGTCACAGCGTGAAGAGGTGATGAAAGAGTTCAAGAACGGACGTATAGACATCCTCGTCGCCACTGACGTCGTCTCGCGCGGTATCGATATCAACGACATCAAGCTGGTTATCAATTTCGACATTCCCCACGACCCGGAAGACTACGTGCACCGCATCGGCCGTACCGCCCGCGGAACAAACGGCGAAGGGCTGGCCATCACTTTCATTTCAACCGAAGAACAATTCCAATTCAAACGCATCGAAGAATTCCTGGATAAGGAAATCTATAAAATACCGGTCGATCCCAAATTCGGCGAAACACCTTTATACGAGCCCGAAAAATACTCCAACATGCGTCGTGGCAGAGGACGCCCCCGCAAAGACGGCGGAAAAGGGAAAAGCGACAACCGCTCCGGCAGCGGCAACAACCAACGCCGCAGAGGAAGACCGAGGAAGGAAGCATAGGCTAACGTTTATAAATATGTCAACCGGCATTTATACAAATGCCGGCCGACGATTATAAGTGCATAGCGTTGCAAAATATAGAAAACAGAGATTCGAATCCAATATAAAAAACGCAGACCAGGCCGGGCCCGATCTGCGTTTTTATCAATATCGAGAATCCCCTAACTTATCCGTTCATCGAAGCCAGGAACTCCATATTATCGAATGTCTGTTCCATGCGCTTCTTGACAAATTCCATAGCCTCCATAGAGTTCATATCGGCCAGGTACTTACGCAGGATCCACATACGGTTCACGGTGTTTTCATCCTGCAACAGGTCGTCGCGGCGCGTGCTGGACGCTGTGATATCGACAGCCGGATAAACACGTTTGTTTGCCAGCTTGCGATCCAACTGCAATTCCATATTACCCGTACCTTTGAATTCTTCAAAGATCACATCGTCCATCTTCGAACCGGTTTCAGTCAATGCCGTTGCCAGGATCGTCAGGCTGCCGCCGTTTTCGATGTTACGGGCAGCCCCGAAGAAACGTTTCGGTTTCTGCAATGCGTTCGCATCCACACCACCGGAGAGCACTTTACCGGAAGCCGGCTGAACCGTATTGTAAGCACGAGCCAGACGTGTGATAGAGTCTAACAGGATCACGACATCATGTCCACATTCCACCATACGTTTAGCCTTATTTAATACGATTTCGGCAATTTTCACATGGCGTTCAGCCGGTTCGTCGAAAGTAGAAGCAATCACTTCGGCATCTACGCTACGGGCCATATCGGTCACCTCCTCAGGACGTTCGTCGATCAGCAGGATAATCATATACACTTCAGGATGGTTGGCTGCGATCGCATTGGCGATATCCTTCAACAGCATCGTCTTACCGGTCTTCGGCTGTGCCACGATCAGACCACGCTGCCCCTTGCCGATCGGCGAGAACAGATCTACTACACGTACGGCGATATTATCATATACTTTCGAAGACTTGCGGGCCGTCAACATGAATTTTTCGTCTGGGAAAAGCGGAGTCAGATGATCGAAAGGAACACGGTCACGGACTTCTTCTGGCGTACGGCCGTTGATCTTGTCCACTTTGACAAGCGGGAAATATTTTTCACCTTCCTTCGGAGGACGGATAGCCCCCTCCACCACGTCGCCGGTCTTCAGGCCGAACAGCTTGATCTGCGACTGCGATACGTAAATATCATCCGGGGAAGTCAGGTAGTTATAATCGGAAGAACGCAAGAAACCATATCCGTCAGGCATCATTTCCAGCACACCGACACCTGTCAGTATACCGTCAAACTCATACTGTTTTTCCTGCACAGCATTGTTATTATTGTTGTTGCGCTGGTTGTTATGATTATTCTGGTTGTTCTGT
>OOCX01001434.1_pt1 | contig 14706 bp, 7 predicted proteins | sample 1671231 | NCBI WGS metagenome assembly OOCX01 (sample SAMN06348135, study PRJEB24527) | human gut metagenome | biome: human gut; feature: ankylosing spondylitis patient; material: feces | host: Homo sapiens | place: China | collected 2015-10 | reverse complement strand
TGGATCACTTCGAACTGCAATTGTCCGACCGTACCGATAATCTTACGCCCGTTGAACTGGTTGGTAAAGAGCTGGGCGACGCCTTCATCCATCAACTGCTCGATGCCCTTGTTCAACTGCTTGGCCTTCATAGGATCGGCATTCTCGATATATTTGAACATTTCAGGAGAGAAACTCGGCAATCCTTTGAAATGAAGTTCTTCACCGGAAGTCAGCGTATCACCGATCTTGAAGTTTCCGGTATCAGGCAAACCGATGATATCGCCGGCAAAAGCCTCGTCCACCACTTCCTTCTTCTGCGCCATGAAAGCCGTAGGACTGCTGAAACGCATCATCTTTCCGAAACGGACATGCTTGTAGTTGGCATTACGTTCGAAACGGCCGGAACAAATCTTCACGAAAGCAATACAACTGCGATGATTCGGGTCCATATTGGCATGGATCTTGAAAACGAAACCGGAGAAGGCATCCTCTTCCGGATCGACCACCCGTTCCACAGCCGACACGGGACGGGGAGAAGGAGCGATATTGATAAAGCAATCCAGCAGTTCTTTCACCCCGAAGTTATTCAAGGCAGAACCAAAGAACACGGGAGCGATATCTCCTTTCAGGTAGGTATCGACATCGAATTCGGGATAAACACCTTCTATCAGCTCGATATCGGAACGCAGCTTTTCTGCCTGTCCGGCCTCGATATAGTTTTCAAGTTCCGGGCTGTTGATATCCTTAAATTCCACGTTTTCCGTCACATACTGCTTGCTCGGAGTATAGAGGTTCAGTTTCTGTTCATATATATTATAGACCCCCCGGAACCGTTGTCCCATGTCGATCGGCCAGCTCAGCGGACGCACATGGATATGCAGTTCTTCTTCGATCTCGTCCAGCAAGTCGAACGGGTCCTTACCGTCACGGTCCATCTTATTGACAAACACGATCACGGGAGTCTTACGCATACGGCAGACTTCCATTAGCTTACGGGTCTGGGCTTCCACACCTTTTGCGGTATCGATCACGATAATAACGCTATCCACAGCCGTCAGCGTACGAAACGTATCTTCAGCGAAATCCTGGTGGCCGGGCGTATCGAGGATATTGATTTTATGGCCGGAATAATCGAAAGCCATCACGGAGGTTGCGACGGAGATTCCACGCTGCTTTTCAATTTCCATCCAGTCGGAGGTAGCTGTCTTCTTGATCTTGTTAGACTTTACGGCTCCTGCCACATGAATGGCACCTCCAAAGAGCAACAGTTTTTCGGTAAGAGTCGTCTTACCGGCATCCGGGTGGCTGATAATAGCAAACGTTCTTCTTCTCTCAATCTCTTCTGAATACTGACTCATTGTTATTTATCTTATTTTGTTATTCTTTTCATACATTCACGCAGACTCGCTTCCCAATGGAATATACTGATCTTATAGATCGTTTTGATCTTAGCCTTGTTCAGGACACTGAAATGCGGACGGGCAGCCTTCGCCGGATAATCTTTGGACTCGATCGGGAGAACACGGCAGGGGGCATTCCCTAACTCCATAATCTTCACGGCAAAATCATACCAACTGCAAACCCCTTCGTTAGAATAATGATAGATACCGGGAACGAAAGCATCCGCCTCCGCCTGCACCAACACTGCAAAAATGGCAGCCGCCAGATCCCCGGCATACGTCGGCGAACCAATCTGGTCGAACACGACAGACAACTGTTCCCGTTCATTTCCCAGACGCAACATCGTCTTGACAAAATTATTCCCGAACTCAGAGTACAACCATGCCGTCCGGATGATTACTGCATCCGGGCACACCTCCTGCAAAGCCTGTTCACCGGCAAGTTTCGTACGCCCGTAGACAGAGGCCGGACAAGTATTGTCCGTTTCCACATAAGGCAAATGATTTGTGCCGTCAAACACATAGTCGGTAGAAACATGGATCACCCTCGCCCCAGCCATACGTGCCGCCTCGCCCAAGTTTCGTACGGCATCCCGGTTGATACGAAGGCAAAGAGCTTCGTCATCCTCCGCCTTATCCACAGCCGTATAGGCGGCACAATTGATGATATAATCGACTTGCTTCTCCTTAACAAAAGCATTCACGGCTTGAGCATCGCAGATGTCAAGCGTATCCACATCCGTAAACACAAACGCATATTGCGGATATCCGGCAGCTAACCGACGGATCGAATTGCCCAGTTGCCCGTTAGCCCCTGTTACTAAAATCGTTTTCATCTTGTCTTATTCTTCTAATTTCAGTTCCCCGTTCATATCTTCACGATACTTCTCGGCCAGAAGTGCCAGGAACGAACTGATCTGTTTGATCCCCTCCATCGTTTCAGGGCTGATTTCCTTCCCTTGCATCTTCAGCATCAGGAAACCGTAAATAGCATTGAAGCAAGTCTCCAACTCAGGCAAGTCCTCGCCGCCCGATTTGGCACGGAGCTGAACGATAAAGGAGAGTGTTTTATAATAGGCCGCCCCATACACCATTTCCTTCGGCGATTTCAAAAGACGGAGGTGCAGATCGGTCAGGGCAATGATCACATTCTTGTTCAGCTGGATATGTCCCTTTTCCATCACCCCTTCGGAACGCATCATCTCGATTAGCTCCTCATACCATTTGGCGATTTCTTCCTTTATATCGTCCGGTTGGTCGTAACGATCTACAACCGTGCGGCGGATCGAATCCATATCGAAGTTATTGGCACGTATCAGGTCTTCCACCTGCCACATGTACAACAGATATTCGGCTATATTTTCTTTTCTTTTTCGTCTTGCAATAATCATGGTTGCAAAGATACACTATATTCGGATAATGCCTGATAAAAATCCGCATCTTTTACACCTAACTGGCGGCAGGCCAGGCGGGCAGCATTCAGGTTGATCAGGAAAAAGCGATCCGGAATATAGACGGGAAAGTCCCCGTAGCGAGTCTGCAAATAGGTCTTTCCCTCTTTCTCGACCACGACATGCTGGTCGTAAGGCATGGCTGTAATGTCTTCGCGAACCTCTTGCGCAAGCTGTTTGACAACCGGATCGCCGTCGAAATAGATCAGCTTTCCCCCGCGTTCGATAGAAGAGGCGAACGTACGGAAAGTCGTATGGTAGGCCTCCGGTGTGGCGTGGTCGGTAGCGGAAGTCCACATCAGATTGGTCAGAATAGCGATATGCGGACGATAGAACTCCAGCTGGAACCGTTTCTCCAAAGCAGACGTTACATGCTCATCACCTTCGATAATCGCGATCCGAGCTTCATAACTCAGATGCACACGGTCAGGCAACAAGGGGACTTCGCTGGTTAACGCATAGTCGAACGCCAGTTTCTGCCGCTTCAGGGCGCACACAATCATCGAGATGATCGTCTTCTTTCCCCGGCTACCGGCAACAACAACCCGCGTCTTCTCTTTCGTCCGCTGAAAGATGAATTCAGGTATCGAAAGCACTAATAATCCCAGTTCCTTTGCACGTATCAATTCGGGGTTATCCTGCCGGACTGCGGCCCCTAATACCACAAAATGTATATCTTTAGTTAATCTCTCCGGGAACCACCCGTCTCCATGACAAGTACACCCCTCTTTTTCCAGTCTGGCAAGGGTCGTATCAGTCAGTCCAACACCGGATACACTTACTTCATATCCTTTTTGGTGGATAGCCAGGGCTAAGTCAAACAACAGAGGCTCGGTTACGGAGATTAAATGAACTTTTCGCATCACTCAGATTTTGCCTGCAAATGTACACAATTTCATTCACGCTTCGCATGGGTTTGAAAGAAAAAACTTCCCTATCTTTGTTGGAAAAAGTATAATTTATGGATATTCAACTTATAGACACAGGCTTTTTCCATGCAGACGGAGGTGCCATGTTCGGTGCGATTCCCAAAACTGCTTGGAGCCGCCGTTATCCAAGCGATAAACAAAATGGATGCATCTTGGCTATGCGCAGCATGTTAGTCCGCGACGGGAACGGGAAGATCGTACTCGTCGACAACGGGGCGGGTAACAAACACCTGAAACAACTCAGCTATTACAACTTCTTCGACCTGGTCGATCTGAAGGATGAACTTCAAAGGCGGGATGTTGCCTGTGAGGATGTTACAGATGTCATACTCACACATCTCCACTTCGACCATTGCGGATATACGACACAAAAAGAAGAGCAGCCCGGTGGAAAGTCTCTCTTCAAAATGGCCTTCCCAAACGCCATCCACTGGGTAAGCCGTGCACAATGGGAGAACTTCCTTCACCCGAACGCACTCGAAGCCGACTCCTATTTCATCGAAAACATGCAGGCCGCTTACGACAGCGGCAAGCTCCGCCTCATCGAAAGCGACACGAATCTCTGCCCCGGCATCGACCTACGGCTGTTCGACGGACATACGCCGGGGCAAATCGCACCTTATATCACGACACCTAAGCGCACTTATATCTTCGCAGGCGACGTCATCCCGTTGGCGGCAAGCGTCTCGCCCCTCTGGATCTCGGCATACGACACCTATCCTGTCGTTTCCTACAACGAAAAAATGCGGATGCTGGAAGAAGCGGTCTCTGAGAAGCAAGCGATCATCTACTGTCACGACGCCTATACTCAGTGTACTACCGTGAAAAAGGTGAACGACTTTTTCAAGGCCGATCAAAAAGTCCCACTCTTTTCCATCGGGTGAAACCAAACAAGATTACTACCGGACTAAAGAAAAAGCCGGTTGTATTGTAGGGCAGTCTGCTATTTATCTTTATCTTTGTCTGATTATAATCATAAATTAATCCTGATCATCATGAAAAAGACAATCTTCGCTTCACTGACAATCCTGACATTCTCGGCCCTGATGTTCTGTTGCAGCAATGCTCCCAAGCAGGAGAAAGTGCTTCGCCACGTTGTCATGTTCGGTTTCAAGCCAGAAGTATCCGCCCAACAGATCAAGGAAGTCGAAGAAGCTTTCTGTGCACTTCCCTCCCAGATAGACCTGATCAAAGGGTACGAATGGGGAACGGATTGCAGTCCCGAAGGATTGCAACAGGGATTGACGCACTGTTTCTTCCTGACTTTCCATTCGGATGCCGACCGAGACGCCTACCTGATCCATCCGGCGCATAAGGCTTTCGGGAAAGTATTAGGAGACAAAGCTTCTGCCGTCACCGTCGTGGACTACTGGACCAAATAAGAATTATTATATTTCTCACTTATAACATTTTAAACGCATGAACAAACTAACAAAGTATGCATGTATCCTAACAACCCTGGCCGGAGCCGTGGCTTGTTCGGGAGGTAAAAAAGCACAAGGAGACTATGCCATTATCCCTCTTCCTCAAGAAGTGGTGACACAGGGCAGCGCCCCGTTCCTGTTGAAACCGTCTACCCCGATCTCTTATCAGGAAGGTGATGCGGAAATGGAACAGACCGCCCGTTTCCTTGCCTCCTATGTCAAAGAGGCTACGGGATATGAACCGAAAGTGATTACCGGGAATGCGGACAAAGGCATTCATCTGTCAATCGCTTCCGACATCCGGAACCCGGAAGGCTACCGCCTGCTGGTCAGCGAGAACGGCATCGAGATCGCCGGAGCATCCAACGCCGGTATTTTCTATGGCGTGCAGACCTTGCGTAAGTCTATCCCCGCCGTGGCCGAAGGAATGGACATCGAGCTTCCGGCCGCCAGTATCAACGACTATCCGCGTTTCCCGTATCGCGGTATGCACCTCGATGTTTCCCGGCACTTCTTCCCGGTAGATTCGGTCAAGAAGTTCATCGATATTCTTGCCTTGCACAATATGAACCGCTTCCACTGGCACCTGACAGACGACCAGGGATGGCGCATCGAGATCAAGAAATATCCGGAACTGACCCAGATCGGGGCGCAACGCAAGGAAACCGTCATCGGCCGTAACTCCGGCAAATATGACGGCAAACCGTATGGCGAAGGCATGTTCTATACGCAAGACGAAATCCGCGACGTGATCGCTTACGCCCAAGAACGTTTCATCACGATCATCCCCGAAATAGACCTTCCGGGACACCAGTTGGCAGCTATCACGACTTATCCGGACCTGGGTTGTACGGGCGGACCGTATGAAGTATGGACCCAGTGGGGCGTATCGGACGATGTGATCTGTGCCGGCAATGAAAAGGCAATGACCTTCCTCGAAGACGTGCTCGGCGAGGTGATCGATCTTTTCCCGTCCGAATATATCCATGTAGGCGGTGACGAATGCCCGAAAGTGCGTTGGAAGAGTTGTCCGAAGTGCCAGGCACGTATCAAGGCGGAAGGCATCAAAGGAGACAGCAAGCATACGGCCGAAGAATACCTGCAAAGCTATGTCATTTCACGCATGGAGAAATTCGTCGAAAGCAAAGGGCGCCATATTATCGGCTGGGACGAAATCCTGGAAGGCGGGCTAGCCCCGAACGCTACGGTGATGAGCTGGCGCGGCGTAGACGGAGGTATTGAAGCAGCCAAACAGAAACACAATGTAATCATGACACCCAACTCTTACCTGTATTTCGACTACTACCAGTCTACCGACACGGAACACGACCCGCTTGCCATCGGTGGTTACCTGCCGTTGGAACGCGTCTATTCGTTCGAACCGACTGCCGGAATCCCGGAAGAGTATAAGAAATATGTAACAGGAGTACAAGCAAATCTGTGGACAGAATATATCCCGACATTCAGCCAGGTCGAATATATGGTATTGCCGCGTATGGATGCATTGGCAGAAGTGCAATGGACAAACGCCCCGAAAGATTTTAAGGCGTTCCTGCCGCGCTTGGTCCGCATGACCGAACTTTACGACCACTTGGGTTACAACTACGCCAAACATATCTTCGACATTCGCGCCTCCTTTACTACCGATGGTGACAAAGGTGAAATCGTCGTGACACTCGAAACCGAAGGTTCCGCCGATATCCATTATACGCTCGACGGCAGCGAACCGACGGCAACCAGCCCGAAATACGAAGCCCCTCTCCGCATCAAGCAAAATGCAGAAGTGAAAGCCGTAGCTGTCCGCCCGACCGGAAACAGCCGCATCTTCTCCGAGAAGATCGACTTCAACAAGGCGACAGCCAAGCCGGTCACATTGAAGGTGGCTCCCAGCAGAGGCTATGACTTCAACGGAGGCCCTGAACTGACCGACGGCCTGAGCGGCAACGACAACTACAAGACCGGACGCTGGTTAGGATTCCAGGGCAAGGACTTGGATGCCGTTATCGACCTGAAAGAACCGACCGAGTTCAGCAAAGTGTCCTTCAACACGAATGTTGTGAAAGGAGACTGGATCATGGGAACGGCAGGCGTTACCGTAAAGGTATCGGACGACGGACAGAACTTCAAGGAGGGAGCTTACAAGGTTATCCCGTCTTTAGGCAAAGACGACAAAGACGGCCTTTATCCGCAGGAAATCTCCTTCGACCCGGTAAAAGCCCGCTATGTCGAAGTTATCATCAAGAGTGACAAACTCCCGACATGGCACGGAGGTGCAGGTAATCCGGCGTTCTTATTTGTGGACGAAATCAATCTGCAATAAGTAAATATTTAGGCACAGATTACACAGATTTCACGGATTCTCTTTCTCATCTCCGTGTAATTCGTGAAATCCGTGCCTAAAAAATATAAAGAAGTTTTGCTATTCTAACATATTCCCCCATGAAAAGAGACATACTTATCCTTTCTGCCCTTTGTACCTGTTGCAACCTTTTTGCCGAAGAGATCACAGTCAAGTATCTCAGGTATGCAGGTCCTTATGAAATAAAAGGCCCGTTCATCGTCGACAGCCTTGACGTGAACAGCAAGAAATTTACAGATGCCGAGTTATTAAAAACCGCCATCCCCTTCAACAATGTCCGGGAAAGCAACCGGACACTGGATGCCGCCACTACAGCCGGACAAAGCAAAAACAGCTCCGTCAGCCTCGCCTCCTTCTATCTGAACAGCGACCGCTATACGGACGGGACTCTTCAGATCAGCGGACCGGAGCATTACGAAGTATATATCGACAACGAGAAACAGACCCCCGCCAACGGCGAGCTCAAGCTCACACTCGAACCCCGCCGCTACGAAGTCGTAATCAAATATCTTACAGCCCCGGACGAAACGAACCGCATTCCGAAAGTCACCTTTAAGACGGACAGCAAAGCCGTTGTCACGGCGACAACCGATCCAGAGAAGCGTTACACTTTGAGCGATGTCTTCGATGGCACACGCATTCGTTCCGTCAACCTCTCCCCCAACGGCAAATACCTGCTGACCGCCTACCAGACGACTTATTCCGGTGGCGATACCGAATCCTTCCAGCAAGTGACCGACCGGGCCACAGGACAGGTTTTAATGGAAAGCAACAACCATCATTATAGCTGGATGCCCCGCAGCAACCGTCTTTACTATACCCGCAAAGGCATGCAGGGAAAGGAACTTGTCATGATCGACCCTGCAACCCAAGCAGAGGAAGTCCTTGCCCACAACCTTCCCGACGGTTGGTTCAGCTTTGCCCCGACAGAGGATTTCCTGCTGTTCAACATCACCGAGGAAGGACCGAAGAAAGGGGAAGACCTTCAGGAAATCCTTGTGCCTGACGACCGCCAGCCGGGATGGCGTACCCGTTCATTCATCCATAAGTACGACCTAGCAACCGGAGTGTTCCAACGTCTTACCTACGGGCACACTTCGACTTCCATCAACGATATTTCCGACGACGGCCGCTATCTGCTCTTCACTTGTAGCGAACGGGAGCTGACGAAACGTCCGTTTTCGACTACTTTGCTCTATCGGATGGATCTGCAAACACTGGATACGGAACTCCTTTTGAAAGATCCGTTCATCAGCTATGCCCAATTCTCGCCCGACGGCAAGATGCTGGCAATTGCCGCATCTGGAGAGGCTTTCAATAAAATAGGGCTGAAGATAGCACCGGGGCAGACTTCCAACATGGCTGACGGGCAGCTCTTCCTTTACGATCCGGCAAGCAAACAGGCAAATCCTGTCACCAAAGATTTTAATCCATCGGTTCAAAACTTCGTTTGGAACAAAGGTGATAAACAGATCTACCTGCAGGGAGAAGATAAGGATTGCATACGCCTGTACGTCTTGAATCCGTCAACCGGGAAAATCCTCCCCATCCCGTTAAAAGAGGATATCCTCTCGGATTTTACGATTGCCGAAACAACTCCCGAACTGGTTTATTTCGGCGAAAGCGCCTCCAACTCGCAACGCCTCTATTCCGTCAACCTGAAAAAGAAAAGTTCTGTCTGTCTGAAAGATCTTTCCGCCGGCATCTTGAAAGATATCACCCTCGGCGAAGTGCACGATTGGAATTTCCGGGCAGCTGCCGGCGACACGATCTACGGTCGTTATTACCTGCCGCCCCATTTCGATCCTAACAAGAAATATCCGCTGATCGTGAACTACTACGGGGGAACCAGTCCGACGGAACGTTCACTAGAAAACCGGTATCCGTCGCACGTATATGCGGCATTGGGCTACATCGTTTATATCATCCAGCCCAGCGGAGCAACCGGCTTCGGCCAGGAGTTCTCCGCCCGCCACGTAAATGCATGGGGACAACGTACAGGAGACGAGATCATCGAAGGAACAAAGAAATTCTGTGCCGAACACAACTTTGTCGACGCTAAAAAGATCGGTTGCATAGGGGCATCCTACGGTGGCTTCATGACACAATACCTGCAAACAAAAACGGATATCTTTGCCGCCGCCATCTCTCATGCCGGAATCAGCGACATCACCAGCTATTGGGGCGAAGGTTACTGGGGATACTCCTATAGTGCTTTGGCAAGCGCAAACAGCTATCCCTGGAACGCACGGGATATGTACACGTTGCAAAGCCCGCTGTTCAATGCCGACAAAATCAACACCCCGATCCTTTTCCTGCATGGCACGGTCGACACGAACGTCCCGGTAGGTGAAAGCATCCAGATGTTTACAGCCCTGAAACTGTTAGGCAAACCTACGGCCTTCGTACAAGTAGTAGGACAAAACCACCAGATACTGGACTATAAGAAGCGTGCCGAATGGAACAAAACCATCTACGCTTGGTTCGCCAAATGGCTCAAGAACCAACCGGAATGGTGGAATGCCATGTATCCGGAAAAGTCTTTGTAAAAAAGTTGAAAACAAAGCCCCGAAGACGAAACCGTCCCCGGGGCTTGTTTTTTATCTGCCTTACACCTTCACAGGCTCACAGCAGAATGAACTTTATTTCAATACTTTAGTATTATTAATATTAAACCGCTTGTTCGCCTGTCACAGGGTAATTACCGTTTGCACGGCACACGGCCAAACATTTTAGAATTATTTGATTATAAATTACTATATAGAGGGAGTGGCCGCTGCCACTCCAAACTATTCTTCTATTCTTATCTTACGATTGCCTTTACAGCTTCTTCACCTTCAACAGCTACTACGACTACGCCTTGAGGAGCAGCAATCACAGCATTGTCGGATGTCAGAACCTGAGTGGCTACTACCTGACCCAAGATGTTGCTTACAACAACCTTCTTGCCGGCAGCGTTAGCGATTGTAACATTGCCTTCGCCTGCGATAATCGTTACTTCAGAAGTTGTAATTTCGTCGTTGGCTGTTGCACCACCTTCTGTTACTTCAACGTTGAATACATCAGCCTGAGCAGCTTCTGTTTCAAACTCTGCACTAACAATTACAGGTACACCGTTCTGGATCTTCACCCAACCACCTTTTTCCATCGGAGCGATACCTCCTGTGAAGGCGTTACCGTTCTTCCAAGATTCAGATTCGATCAAGAAGTCGTTAGATTCGTCGCTTACCAAACGGAAAGAGAACTTAGTCTGATCGTGTTTGTTAAGTGTTGAAAGAGCTACTTTCTTGTTTGTATCTTCGATGAATAATGTGTCGGCTGTCATATAACCCGGCAAGAATGCCAATCTTGAGTATTTATTTTCCCAAGTGTACAGCTTGTTAGCAGGTACAGAGTCGATCATGTTCACCAAGAAACGACCGAATGTTGTATCTTTCGTTGAGAAAGAGTGATCGCAATCCGGTTTACCGCAGATGTCACACAGATCATCTGTTCCTTCTACGAACTTCACATCCTTAGCGATCAGGTACTGAGGCATAATGGTCTCTTTAACACCTGTTGAAATAACATTGAATGCTTCAGCAGCGTTATCGCCCTTACCTTCCACACACAACAAGCTGTTAGCACCTTCATACAGGTAAGCCTTTTCTGTTGAGTTCACACGATAGAACTTCATAGCACCGTTTTTACCCAGTTCATCAGCTGTAAATTCGCGATACAGATTTACATCCACCGAATTCAAAGCAAATGCAGAAGTTGTTGTTTCAGCAGTGATGTCTTCAGCCTTGATCAGACCGCTTGCATCGATTACACCGGCTTTTTTGTCACCGGCGATCAGTGCATAGTAATGGTCGTCTACATCGTTTACTTCCTTCAAGAAGAACGGAGTTGCATTTTCCTTACCATCCACTACAACCAACATTTCTGTTCCGTCTACGTCAGAAACCTGAACATATTTATGGTTGTTGGCAAACTTGTAAGAGTCGTTTACGCGGATCAGGTAAGAAGCTTTTTCCAGTTTCTTCACGTCACCGTAAGCCTGTCCGTAAGTGTATTTCTTCACCAGTTCCAAGTCGAACTTAGTAGCTTCAGAAGAAACGCGCAAGATAGTGTCTTTACCTACAGTAGAATTACCTACAGAGATAGCCAGACCGTCGTTTACGCTCAAGTAGTTCAATGTATAATACTTGTTCTTAGTATCTGCGTTGAAATAACCGTCAGCTGTAGATTTAGCCGGAGTCAACTTAACAATGTCTTCTCTTACACCATTCTGGTAGAAGTAGCTTACTTCCAGTGTTACGACACCGTTTTCTACACTTACTACATCATATACACCGTTGTTGAACAGATCAGTAGTTTCTTGGTTGATGATTTCAGGAGAATCGCCGAACAAAGTAGAACCGGTTACGATCCATTTAGCAGCCGGCATGTGGTCGAAGTTCATCACATCCCATTCAGCAGGAGCCACCTTTGTCAATGAACCATCCAAATCAACCATCAAACGGGCACCGTTCTTTTGGGCATCTTCCGTATTTACGACATCGATATGATACAAACCTGCAGGAACTTCGATACCCGGAGTGTTCTTCAATAAGCCTAAGCTGATGCGGGTGTTCAGAGTCTGCTGTGGATTTTCAAAACCTGTATAAATCTGGTAAGGAGCACCCAGTGTCAGTTCGCGGTGTTCGTTTGCACCTGTACCCAGAACAGCCATCTTCACATAGTTTCTACCGTTTACTTTCTGGATAGGGCGATAGTCTGACCAGTTCACGTTATTAACCGGCTTATCGTTACCACCATCGGCAGTGATTACCAAAGAGTCTTTTGTCGGATAATAATCGAAGCGGAAGTTGAAACGGCCGTTGATATCGCGAGCAGTCATCTTTTCAATGCCAGGATATGCAACTTCGGCTGCTTTAAACTTGCTCAAAGCAAATCCTTGATGTTTGATGCTTGAATTTTCTTCGATGTAAGCAGTATCAACCATCAGGTGAGTTCCGTCTGAATATTCCAAAGAATACCAGTCGTTAGCCAGGTTCTTGATAGAAGCCAAATAAGATTTAGCAGCATTCAAAAGCTCCCATGCATTGAATGTTTCGCCATTCAATCTTGCTACTTCCATTTGAGCCAAGCCAAACGCAGTTCCTTTCTTAGAGAATTCTTCTGCATACTTTTCAACATCTGCCCACAATGTAGGAATTAAAGTTGTTACATCCATTAATGTTTTGAATGCTTCATCTCTCTTACCTTCATTTTCTGCAATCTGACGATCGCATTCCTCTACTTTAGCCCAAATTTCATTTGCTTCAGTAGTAGAGTTATTCCACTGAGCCAAGATAGCTTTTTCAGTTTCGTAAGCTTTATCAAATAATTTTTCAGCTTCCAATACAGCGTCAAATGCAACATTATATCTCGGAGTACATTCGTCTAAGTTAGCCTGAGCTTCTTCTTTTGCCCGAAATGCTTTTCCGTAGGCATCAAATGCATCATCAAAAGCTTTTTTATACGGACGAACATAAGCTTCTATAGTTGCATCTTTCAGGTTAGCAAGATTCTGTTCTTTTAAATATTCCAACAATTCGTCAGCTGCGTCAGGATCGCTATTCTTCACCCAATTGAAATAAGCATTATCTTCTAAGCTGGCAATAAATTCATCCTTAACATCATTCTTCGTACCTTTAGCAGCACGCAATACTCCCTCAACACCTTGGTAAATGGCATTTTTTACAGTAGCCTCAGTTTGCAACTGAGTTTCTTGCGCAGAAGCAGCATTTCTTTCTTCTTCATACTTTTTGTACTCAGCCAATACTACATCTCTAGCCTCTCTCTTGGCATCGCGATCGTTTTGAGCGTCTATTCTTGCATTTCTTGCATCATCCCATGCTTTTCTTTCAGCTTCAGAAATAATTAATGCACTTTCATATTGGCTATAATACTTACCTCTTTCTTCAGTATATGTTCCAATATTTGCAAGAGCATCATCGTATGCTTGTTGTGCATTATCGCGAGTATCTACTGCATCCTGATGTTTTTGCTTAGCTTCTTCCCATTTAATTTTAACTTCACCGAAGCTACCATCCAAAGACACCAAATTTTCAATAGCTACGCTCAACTCTTCTTTCAACTGATCGTAGTTAGTCTGTTTGTCTGCAACATCATTCTTCGCATCAGCTACAGAACCGATAGACAAACTGTTTTCACCTACAGCTGGAACGACCTTAAATTCACGTTTACCGTCAGCACCAGTGAATTCGTTCACATTCGCATCTTTAGATACGTTCGGAGTGAAAGTCAGGTGTAATTTAGACTTGCCAGTCTGCAACATTGTATTCAAGTCGTAAGCGTTCAAACGAACAGGAGAAGCCTCCATTGGCTTAACCTGCAAGTTGCTTGCTACAGAAGCCATATCTTTAGTAGCATATTTTCTTGCAGCTACACCATTGGGAGTATTAATCAATGTTACCACAGAGTCTCTTTCTGCACCAAAGAAAGATTCGATTGCCTTCGGAGTCAGTAAAGCGTCACCTTCTACCCCACGCATCCATGACCAAGTGTTTACCCCCTGAGCCATTTCTACCACTGTCAGGTTTTCGCCAACATTTGCTTTTGACACATCGATTGAGATTGGCAGGCCGGTAGATACGTTATAGAATTGGAAAGCCAATCCTTTTTCATCTTTGCTGTCTGTTGCTTTGATTTCCCAAAGTGTCTTTGCTAATTCAGCCTGACCATAAGGAACAAATTTCAATACATAAGTTCCTTTGGCAGTTTTTTCCATTGTCAGAACCTGATAACCATCAGACAACTGATAGAACTTACCATCAATCGCCTTTGCTATTGCAACAGGATAGCTAGACATAGCTCCTTTATCGCTGATAGCAGCAGAAGCAGTTCCAACGGCACCAGCTAATAACAGGCTGGCCACAAACGTAGAAAACTTTTTGTTCATAACTTAAATTAATTTGTTAGTAAATAATGTATTAAGAATAATTTCTTCTTTTATATATTTAATGTACGCAAGACTATCTGTTAACTTTTGTACTTTGATAGCGAAAACGTTCGTTTTTTTTAGTCATTTTGGGCGGTCTTCGAAAGAGTTTGTATCGGAAAGGCGGTTTTTCGTACTCCTTAAGCTATCTGATTGATAAGAAAGAATATAGA
>OOCX01001419.1_pt1 | contig 14796 bp, 11 predicted proteins | sample 1671231 | NCBI WGS metagenome assembly OOCX01 (sample SAMN06348135, study PRJEB24527) | human gut metagenome | biome: human gut; feature: ankylosing spondylitis patient; material: feces | host: Homo sapiens | place: China | collected 2015-10 | reverse complement strand
GACGTACATTGCGGAGGCGAAAAAGACGGTCACAGCAAAAGTGTACATCATCGATGATGGAGAGCACTGCACCATGCTGTTGGCGGAAGAGTACTAACGAACCGATACAAGCGAACCAATACGAGCAATCCAACAAAAAAATCCAAGCCATACGCATGACTTGGATTTTTTTACTGCAGTTCTTCCTCTGGTGAGAGAAATGGGAAAACGAGAAATTTCTGTTCCTTTACAAACGCTCTGCCCTCCGGTATGTCCTTGACAAAGAAGAGAAGCGTATCACATAACGGATTGATGTTGTTGATGTGCTTATCGATCCTGCCGTTTTGATTCAGGTAAATCGCTTTGTTGTACTGCGGGATCACTGCTAAGATCACATCGGCATTTCTTTTTTTGATTTTTTGACACAGTTTGCGGAGCATGTTGATTCTGCTCCAGGTCAGGGACTTCTGTTTTTCCTTGCTTTCGATCCTCGCCAGCGTGTCCAGTGCTTCCACCGCAGGAAGCTTTGCAATGCAGGTGATGACCGGACCGCCATACGTGGTCAGCGTATAGTGATTGGAGAGAAGCACATCCATGTCCTCTTTCTCTGCATCGATCTCATAAGTTTCTATGATCCGGCTTGCCACAGCAGCAGTCAGCCGTTCTTTCTCCTGATACAATCCATACGCTGAAAGATGGTCGATCAGCATTTTCCGCATCCGGCTGTACTTGGGAAATGCTACATTGCGATACAGGATCGACTGGGAAGCATCGTGCTGAATGTCATCATAAATGGCATCCATTGTAAAGACAGAAAGGTCTTCCTTCCGGACAACCATATGTTCATAGAAATACACAGCCATCGCTTCCAGAACGTCTTCTTCCTCATACCTGGGTTTTGGTCCTCTTTTTTTGCCGCTCATACAGACTGCTCCTCTTCGATGGAATGGAAATGGGACTGCACCCGATTTTTCGATTCCTCATCTTTACATAATATCACAAGGGTGTCCACGTCAAAGGAGAGAAAGAGGATGTCCTGCGGAAACTTTTCCTTTAGCTTGCGGGAGAGATAGTAAAAGTGTGCGTTTTTCTTGTCGGTCGTGCTGCTGATCTTGCTTCGCAGCCGAACAAACAGCCAGGATGCGTTGGACACCATGGAAAGTGTTGTTCCCTCTGCCAGAAGCTCCAGTGACATTTTGTCATACTTTCCGACAAAGGCGTACAAATACGGCTGGATCTTCTTCTTTCCGCTCTCAACGCCCAGCTCTTCCCGCATTTTGCGAATGAAGTGACGCTGTTCCGGGACTCTCTTTCCACGCTCTGTATACCATTTCTCAAAAAGCTGATACAACTGCGGAAAGGTTTCCGGAACATTTTTGCTGTCTCTGATCTGTGCAGTGATCAAATCCGCACAGTCCTGAAAGATTTTCTCCCATGGATACTGATAATTCGACATTTTTTCCCCTCATCTCAAGATTTCTATGTTTTGCACAATAGAATAATGCTAATGCAACCAAAAGTATATTAAGTTGCACAAATGAACATTTTTGCTGTGATCTTTTACAAAATATATGCCCATTGAGATCAATCCCTCAAAAGCACGCTCTGAAAAATAGTAAAGTAATGATACAGCATTTTCCGATACTCATTATAGCAGATTCTTTCTAAAAAATCAAGCGTACTTTACGAGAGCATTTTGTCCATAGACATCCCTGGGAAGAATGCTGCTATCCAGAAATACAAAACAAAAAATAACGTATTTCCGAACGGTGTGCCGATCGCCTATGACGAAAGCACGATTCACAATGCGATCAGTATCTCTAACTTCATCTATGCTTTTACACAAGGGCAGGAAAAACTTCGGCTTGACAGCAATGCCCAGTTAAAATACAGGAACAGCTGGGTGTGTACTGCGTTGTTCAGCTCAGAAACTTACCTTGTGAATGCAGAACGAGACAACTTAGGAATTATTGCTCGGGTGATCACACTGGATGGACTGACCTACACAGTAGATGGGGTACATTCGGAACAGATCAAGGCATTTACAGGCAAAAACTACGGCTATATAGGTTCTCTGCTGGCAGAGCATCTTCTTGCATCAGACAGTGCGGAGATCTTACAGCAGTTTCAAGATGTGCGTGAAGAGCTGCTGGAACTGTTTCCGGAAACATGCAGCCTGTCAGAACGGCTCGCTATGAACTACGCCATGATCGTAACAACATCTGCGATGTTAAATACACTAGGCATTCAGACCAATACGGAGATCCTAAAACAGATGTGTGTGCTTCTGCATGGTGATATCACTGAAGAGGCACATCCGGGCAAAAACCTGGTATGCCGTATCTTCAATTATATCTCCTGCAGCTACAAAAAGTTGGATGGCATCAAGTGGACACTGGATCGGAAAAAGAAGCCGATAAAGGTGGAGATCTTGGAGTCCACCTTTGAACAGATTCTGGAACAGATCGGAGCAGCCGATAAAAAGACCGCAGTTCGTGTTCTTCTGGATGAAGGATACTTGCTCACGCCGGAGAAAAACCGCATTAAGGCAAAGATTAGTATCGATGGCGTTGTCAGCTACGGCTACCGGTTTTGCTATCCGAAGATCGATGAAGCCTTTGGTTCGGTGAATGATGCCGTTTACACCTACAAAAGGCAGAGCCTGGGACCGATGCAGATAATGGAGGAAAGAGAAGCTGCCTATGGAAGAAATTACCAGATTACAGATCAGCCGAAACCGATTGAGGGAAAGCTTTTTTTACTATGACGGCTGTGATACAGAAAAACAAAAAGCTTCTGATGAAGAAGCTGCCGACGATCGCATGATCGATCTGGCGGCTGATGTTCTCGTTGCGATTCTGATGGAGGAGCGTGCATCATGAGATACTGGGTCGTACGACCGCCGCCGGAGTGCGGTTGGAGTGGCAAGAAAAAACAGAAGGGAAAGGGATTTTGCAATGAATACATCAAAAAAGACGCAGCTTGCACTCGTCTATATTCGCTATAGTTCACATGCCCAGGACAACGGCAATAGTCCGGCGGCACAGATGACGTGTGCGGAGAATTACACAGAAGCACATCAGATGACCATTGAACAGATCTATCACGATTACGCCAAGACTGGCAGAAACACCAATCGGGAAGGCTACCAGCAAATGAAGAATGATATCCTGTCCGGAAAAGTACAGGCAAAGATCGTTGTGGTAAGAGCACTGGACCGGCTCCACAGAAACACCGGGAATCAGATCGAAGACCTGAAATGGATGGAAGCACATGGGATCCGGCTGATCGCTGTGAATGACAGCATTGATACGGCATCTGAGGACTACAGCAAGTTTGCCACGATCGTAAAGGCGGCAGCGGCAGAGGAAACATCAGACAACATTTCTAAAAATACCAGAGCGGCACTGCTGGAAAGTGCCAGACAGTGCCGCCATCTGGGCGGCGTTCCGCCCATCGGCTATACGGTCAATGAGGCTGGTCTCTATGAGATCGATCCTCTGACAGCACCGATCGTTCGTGACATCTATACCCTTTACAGCAGCGGCATGGGATACAGCTACATCAAAAAACATCTGAGAAAAGGGATACAAGACCACCGGCGGCAACGACTTTTCAGACACCGCCATCCACACCATCCTGACGAACCAGAAGTACAAGGGCACTTACACCTACGACCGCACAGCTGCCAAGGACAGCGACGGACACCGAAACTCCCACAAGATCAAGCCGGATCCCATAGAGATCCCGGACGGGATGCCGGCGATCATCGAGCCGGCACGCTTCGACAAAGTCCAGGAGAAGCTGGCACAGAACCGCCGGCGGACAGCCAGCAGAACCGGCAAGAACTACTACGCCCTCAACGGCTTCACACGCTGTCCGAAGTGCGGCAAGCCGTTCTCCGGCAACGTCAACCACAGCAACGGGCACAAGTACCTGCAGTACCGAAGAAGCTGTGACTGCGGCATCCCCAGCGTGCGGGCAGACCAGCTGGCACCGTTTGTGTTTCACGCAGTGAAGAACTGTCTCTTTCAGCCTGCCAACCAGCCAAAGATCATCGAGGCAGTCAACCAGAAGCTTTCTCTCCGAAAACTGATGCAGAGCGGAGAGACCAACACCATACAAAATCGGATCAACGGACTGGAAAAGGCAAACGCCAACCTGATGGCATACCTGGAACAGGGACGAGCAACAGAAACCATCCTGCGTTCCGTTGAGAAAAACGAACAGGAACTCCAGCAGCTGAAACAGCAGCTGGATGCTTTGGACAATCCGATCTCTGCGGTGGATGATGCAACATACCGGGAGATCGTTCAAAAGTTTACAAATTACATGTGTACTGAAAAATCGCCGGAGGCAGCTGCACTGAAGGAGGCTGTGCTCCGGGACATTCAGATCGGCAAAGAAACCATCACCGTGAACTTTCGGCACGGTGTTCCCATAGATGAGGAAACAAAAGCATATTTCAACGACAACAGAAAGGAATGGGCATCATGACATACCAATTTGAAGCTCCCATTGCGTGTACCGAAGCACTGGTGACCGCAGTAGAGGAATTGAACGACTTTGGACAATATACGCTGACGATTCTGGGAATTGACCAGAACGGCTGTTACACCAACAGGGGGAACTGTGACGATCAACGAAGAAGAGCGGCAGCCGCTCCTGCAGGAGAAAGGACTCTCCTTTCCGAAAGGCATCATCGGGCAAAGAGTCAAGGTCATCTCTCATGAGAAGCTGCGGCAGGAACAGGCGAAAGCAGCACTTTTCCAGAAGCTTGCAGAAGACGGCGAAGAAATCAACGTGGAATTTTGAAAGGGGCTATTTTTATGAAGCAAATTTTCGTACTTACTTATAACTACACCAACCAGAAGCTGGCACAGATGGCAATTGCTTGTGTCATCCGATGCAGAAGTACCCATGGAAAGCAGCTGCGTGTCCGGGACATCATTGAAATGAACCGTCCTGGACTATACCAGCAGCTATCTCGTGGAGATAAGTGCAGAGTGGGAAGAGCCGTCAGCAAGCTGTACAACCAGGGAATGCTGCCGCATCTGATCAGAGGAAAGAAGAAGGGTTCAACCAATACGTACTTCTGCTAAGTAACAGAAAGAACAGGTCACAATGAGAAAGCTCCGGATTGTCCTAAGTGGTGGGGAAATCCGGAGCTTTTTGTGTATGAAAAAGTTGCTTTTTCCCCTCTGCTGTGGTATAATAAAGGTAAAGAAACTGAAAACACAGCAAGGAGGGAAATGCAATGGGTGTTTACTTGAATCCGGGAAATGTTGATTTTCAGAAGAGCTTAAATTCTGAGATTTACATCGATAAGACAGAACTGATTGTGTATACGAATAAGAAACTAAATACAGAACAGGGATACATCTGTGTCAGCCGTCCACGAAGATTTGGGAAGTCTATGGCGGCAAATATGCTGACGGCTTACTACAGCCGTGGCTGTGATTCCAGAGAAATGTTTCAAGGACTGAAAATTGCAAAGCATACAGGATTTGAAGAGCATCTGAATCAATACAATGTGGTTCACTTGAATATGCAAAACTTTCTGAGCAAAACACAAACCATTGAACAGATGATTTCGCTGGTTACAAAAGCGGTAGGGCGTGATCTGCTGCGGGCATATCCGGATGTGGACTATCTGGATAAAACTATTTTAACATTCATGTTAGATGACATTTATGAGGATAGTCAGGTTCCATTTATCTTTATTATCGATGAATGGGACTGCATTTTCCGTTCTCGAAAAAACCAATTGGAAGAACAGACAAAATATCTGGACTTTTTGAGAGATTTATTAAAGGACAAGAGCTACATTGCCCTTGCCTACATGACGGGAATCTTACCCATCAAAAAATACGGAGAGCACTCTGCCATCAATGCTTTTTACGAATACTCCATGACAGATGCCTCTCCCATTGAAGAGTTTACCGGCTTTACAGAACAGGAAGTCCGCCGACTGTGTGAGCAGTACAAGATGCCGTTTACAGAAACCAAGAAATGGTATGACGGCTACTGTGTAGACGGCGTTTCGATTTACAATCCGAAGTCTGTGGTAGAAGCTATGCTCCGTGGAAAATTCAGCAACTACTGGACAAAGACAGAAACTTACGAAGCACTGAAAGTGTACATTGACCTGAATCAGGACGGGCTGCGTGACAAGATCGTACAGATGATCGCAGGCGAAAAAGTCCCCGTGAATCCGGATAAATTCCAGAATGACATGACCACATTTCACAGTGCAGACGATGTCCTTACGCTGCTGGTGCATCTGGGATACCTGACCTATGATGAACAGAATCGTGTGGTATGGATCCCGAACGGAGAAGTGCGGCAGGAATTTATCAACTCCATTGAAGACGGCGGCTGGGAGCCAGTCGTACAGGCAATCCGTTCCTCGGAGCGGCTGCTGCAAGCAACCCTTTCCGGCGATATGGAAACGGTTGCAGAACTGATTGAACAGGCACATCAGGCAAACGCATCGATCTTGAAATACAATGATGAAAACGCCCTGTCCTGCGTGATCTCTCTGGCATACTACTCTGCCCAGAAGAATTATACCCTACACCGGGAAATGCCGGCTGGAAAAGGCTTTGCAGATATTGTGTTTGAGCCGAATCGAAACTGCGATTTGCCTGCTCTGATCGTTGAGCTAAAATGGGGACATTCCGCAGAAGAGGCAGTGGAACAGATCAAGCGGAAGGATTATCTGGATTGCCTGAAGAATTATACCGGTGAGGTTCTTTTGGTTGGCGTGAACTATGATAAGGAAAAGCGGCATACCTGCCGGATTGAACGGGTGAAGATATAAGGCAGTCACTTCAAAAACAGACACAGAACAAAACAGCACCCCCTCCTCCTCAACTTCCAAAATTTGAACAAAATCACAAAAAATCCTCCGTTTTTCTTGACAAAGAATACCTGATCATGTTATAATAGATCTATCAAGAATATGTAATATATCCGAAAACGAAGGAGGCATATTATGAAGAAACAATGGAAACGGCTGGCTGCCCTTTCGTCGGCAGTAATCATGGCGGCGGGGACGCTGCTGTACTTCCCGACCGATACCCTGCAAAATATCTCGTGGGGGATCACGGCGAGTGCGGAGGAAACAGGTGAAGGGACGGAATCGGGATCGCAGACATGGAACGAAGATGACGGTCTGACCTGGACACTGGACGCCGACGGCACACTGACCATCAGCGGCACTGGGGCGATGATGGATATTCCTGCATTCAACAATAGCAACATAAAAAAAGTTGTGATTCAAGAAGGCGTTACAAGCATCGGAGAGCGTGCGTTTGAGGGTTGCACCGTTTTGACCAGCATCACCATTCCAAAGAGTGTCACAAGCATTGGATATCGTGCGTTTTTTGATACGCCTTGGTTAACAAACAAACAGAAGGATACCCCGCTTGTGATCGTAAATGGGATATTGATCGATGGTACAGCTTGTTCGGGAGAAGTGACGATTCCGGACGGTGTTACAAACATCGGAATTGGTGCGTTTTGCAATTGCACTGGATTAACCAGCATCAACATTCCGAAAAGTGTCACAAGCATCGGAGAGGGTACGTTTGACAATTGCACCGGTTTAACCAACATCACCATTCCAAAGAGTGTTGAAAGTGTAGGAGATAGAGCGTTTTATGGCTGCGACAAGCTGACCGTAAACCTTGAAAACGGCTCTAAGCTGACAAGCGAAAACCTCGGCGTAGATGCAAGCAAAATCGTAACCTACTGGAACGAAGGCAACCTGACCTGGACACTCGCCGCTGACGGCACAATGACTATCAGCGGCGAAGGGGCGATGAAGGCTTATAGTGCTGACGGTAGCCCTGCAGCCCAGAAGAAAGACAACGTAAAAAAAGTTGTGATTCAAGAAGGCGTTACAAGCATCGGAATGAGTGCGTTTAACGATTGCGACAGTTTAACAAGCATCACGATTCCGGAGAGTGTCACAAGCATCGGAAATTATGCGTTTGAAAGTTGCGGCAAATTGGCAAGCATCACGATTCCAAAAAGTGTCACAAGCATTGGAGCTTATGCGTTTTCTGGTACACCTTGGTTAACAAACAAACAGAAGGATAACTCGCTTGTGATCGTAAATGGAATATTGATCGACGGCACAGCTTGTTCGGGAAAAGTAACGATCCCGGACGGTGTCACAAGCATCGGAGAGGGTGCGTTTTACAATTGCAGCAGTTTAACAAGCATTGAAATTCCAGAAGGCGTTACAAGCATCGGAGATTATGCGTTTGGGTATTGCAGCAGTTTAGCAAGCATTGAAATTCCGAGTAGTGTCACAAGTATCGGAGATTCTGCGTTTGACAGTTGCAGCAGCCTGACAAGCATCACCATTCCAAAGAGTGTCACAAGCATCGGAAATTTTGCGTTTTATGGCTGCGGCAAGCTGACCGTATACCTTGAAAACGGCTCTACGCTGACAAGCGGACAACTCGGCGTAGATGCAAGCAAAATCAGAACCTACTGGAACGAAGGCAACCTGACCTGGACACTCACCGCCGACGGCACAATGACCATCAGCGGCACGGGGACGATGAAGGATTATTATAATGAAAATAGCCCTGCAACCCAAAAGAAAGGCAACGTAAAAAAAGTTGTAATTGAAGAGGACGTTACAAGCATCGGAATGTATGCGTTTTCCGGTTGCATCAGCTTGACAGACATCACGATTCCAGGTAGCGTCACAAGTATCGGATATTCTGCGTTTCAAAATACCACCTGGTTGAAAAACAAACAAAATGAAAGCCCTATTGTGATCGTAAATGGGATTTTGATCGATGGAAGAACTTGTTCGGGAGAAGTAACGATTCCGAACAACGTCACAAGCATCGGAAATTATGCATTTTATGAATGCACCGGCTTAACCAGTATCGAAATTCCAGAAGGTGTCAAAAGCATCGGAGCTAATGCGTTTTCCGATTGCACCGGCTTAACTAGCATCACCATTCCAAAGAGTGTCACAAGCATCGGGGATGAAGCGTTTTCTGGCACACCTTGGTTAACAAACAAACAGCAGGATAACCCGCTTGTGATCGTAAATGGGATCTTGATCGACGGCACAACTTGTTCGGGAGAAGTAACAATTCCGTACGGTGTCACAAGCATCGGAAATTTTGCGTTTTACAACTGCACTGGCTTAACTAGCATCAGCATTCCAAAGAGTGTCACAAGCATTGGAGCTTATACATTTTCTGGCTGCAGCAATTTGACCGAAATTACGGTCCCCTGCGATTCTACGCTGACAAAAGACGCTTTCGAAGATGCATCTGAAAAAGTAAGGTATCGTCATTCTCTCGTGAAAACCGATGCCAAGGATGCGACTTACACCGAAGCCGGAAACGTGGAGTACTGGACCTGTGAGAACTGCAAAAAGCATTTCCTGTCTGATGAAACCGATGCAGAAGCTGCCAAAGAGGTGGAGCTGTCGGCAACGGTGAAACCTGTTCCGGTTCAGGTTGCCACAGCAACCACGCAGATCAAGTGCGTTTACGGTCAGGATATGGACGAGATCAACCTACAGGATTACGTGAAAAATGCCGATGCGGTAGGCGGTGTTTCCGTCAAGGTTGCAACTGGTTCCACCATGCTGGACGGCATGCAGCTGGACGGCAACAAGATCTCCGGCAAGCCTGCAAAGACGTACACGGACGGCAGGGAAGTGACCTTTACATTTACCGCGAAAAACGGCAACACCGCAAACCTGACCTTAAATTTCTTGGTGGCAAAGGCTGATCCGACGGTGAAAGTTGCTGTGGACGGCGACAGCCACACCGAGGGTGACCTTGTGAGCGAGCTGAAGCTGATTCTCAGCGGAAACAACACCAAGGGTGCGGCGAAGATCGTCAGCAAGCTCAAGAAACTGATCGCCGGAAAGAACACCCTGGCATGGGAGTTCACCCCGGAGGACAGCGAGAACTATAATGTTGTGACCGGTACGGTTGTGGTAAATGCACAGACCACTACCACAACCACCACCACGACAACAACTACCACTACTACAAACGAAACGACTGCCACTACCAAGGCAACAACTGCCACCAGCGGAACGACTTCTGCGACCAAGGCAACAACTGCCACCAGCGGAACGACTTCTGCGACCAAGGCAACGACTGTTGCCAGCGGAACAACCGCGACAACTAAGGCAACTGCTACCACAAACGAAACGACCGCAACAACCGAGGAAACAACTACCACAAACGAAACAACTGCAACAACTGAGGCAAGCACTGTTACCACAAACGAAATAACCGCAGCAACAGGGGGAACTACTACAAACGAAACAACTGTAGCAACCAAGGCAACAGCTGCTACAAGCGGAACAACTGCAACAACTTCTGCAACTAAGGCGACAACTACTACAAATGAAACAACCAGTGCTTCCAGCACAGAATCCACTGCTGCAACATCGGCAACCACGATCACAACAGCAGCTACCACAAGCGTGACCAACATTGCAGACGATGATCTTTGCAGCTGGGCGATCAACGACTACCAGAAGAAAACCGGTGTTACACCGGCAAATGCAGAAATCACCGCACGCTCGGAGGAAGCTTGCGAGATTACGCTGACCGATGAAAACGGCAATGTACTGGACGTTTACACCATTGACCCAAAGACCGGCACCGGCACGGATTCTTCCAACGCAGAAGTCAACCTGCCTCAGACCGGAAACAACTCTATGACAAACTGGCTCCTGTGCGTGGGTGCGGCAATGTTCATGGCATTCGGATTCGGTGCGGTGAAGGCATCGGGTATCCTCAAGCGTAAAGAAGATGAGTAAGACCAAAAAGCAGTGGGAGATCCTGTGTTATAAAAATCGATACCAAGATTGCAAAGGGTTAGAAAACAGAATCGACAGACTGTAATAAGAAAGCACCGGATCGTCCTAATCGACAGGAAGATCCGGTGCTTTTTGTATATGAAAAAGTTGCTTTTTCCCTCTGCAGTGGGAGCCTCTGGATTTTTCTGTTCTTATTTTCCGCTTTCTGCAAGTTTTCGCCCGTGATCAGGGCATGAAAAAGCACCTCGTGAGAGATGCTTTGAAAATATTTTTGCTATGCCATTGTTACTTGCTCATACCTTTTCGACAGACACGATGTCCGGCATTTCGATCATAACATAGCGGTCGCCGACATCAAGTTCCAACTCGTCTTTTTTTGATTCAGTGTCAAGTTCATCTTCAAATCCAGTGATGACACCAATAAAAGACTGTGCATCAGCAGTTGTGATTTTCACTTTTGTTTCAAAATCGAAATACGGAGCAAAATCTTTCATTACCATATCATTTCACTCTTTATAGATTTTATTCCCAACCGCATCCCCTGTTACGCCTATTATATCACTGCTGCCCCAATCTGTCAACAAGGGCGTAGAATTCGCCGGACACTTTCACAAGGGTTCTGTGCTGGGTAGTCGCTGTCGGCTCTTTCTGTTCTATCACAGCCGGAACTTCTTGGAAATCTCCGTATACGCCCCGATCTCGTCCTTATGGTGAATCAAGGTCAGATAGATCTCCTGCTGCTTGGTGTCGATGGCATACTGGATATACTTGTCCACGTTTTTCTTGGTGATTAAATCCGTCTTTTCCAGAAGTACCTGAATCAGCTCCAGATTGCCGCTGTCGATCAGTGATTTTACGCCTTTGGTGAGCATTTTTTTCACATATGCCTTGGCATCTGCACTGTCGTACCAGTCAACCAGTTTTACAGCAAGCTGAATTTTCAGATCCAGCGGTATCTTTACTTCTGAATCCAGTTTTCCAGTCTGAAGTATTTTTCTCGCTGCAATAATGTCTTTTCCAGTTCCCTCGTAGCTACCAACCACAAAATACTTTTCATCGGATACAGCTATTTTAATGTTTTGACAGCCATAAAACACATATTTCCCAATCCAGGTCACTCTGTTCGGAATGGTGATGCTGGTCAGGCTTTTACAGCCACAAAACGCTTCGTATCCAATACTGGTCACGCTGTCCGGAATCGTAATGCTGGTCAAACTTGTACAGCCATAAAACGCATATCTTCCAATACTGGTCACGCTGTCCGGAATGGTGATGCTGGTCAGACTTTTACACTCATAAAACGCTGAATCTCCAATACTGGTCATGCTGTCCGGAATCGTGATGCTGGTCAGACTTCTACATGAGAAAAACGCCTTCGCTCCAATCCTGGTCACACCGTCCGGAATCACAACATCCTTATCCTTACCAGTATACCTTATCAGCACACCATCTTCAATCTGAAAATCACTGTTATTGTTCATTCTGGAAACGCCTCCTAAAATATTTTTATCATTACAAATTCATTACTACTATTATACACTTTCTTGTGACTAAAATCAAGAATTATTTTGAAATTTGCTGAAAAATGCTGTTGATTATATACCGTGAATTGCATTTCGGTCATACATTGCCAGTTGGTTCTGTTCCAATCAGCGGAACTTCTACCACCGGTTCTTCAAACCAATTCACACCGGTCCGAAAACGTAATGTTGTGAAATCTCCGGTCATTTCTATAGATCGCATTGTCAAAATCATCGTACATAACATTTACAAAGTGCATCTGGAGCAATGCGTCTTTGTCGAACTGCTGCAGGAATTCCAGAGAATCATAAAAATCTTCCCGCACAAAAGTAATCGTATCTTTTGTGAAATTATACATAGATGCACGAACTTCTATACGAATCCGATCTTCTTCATGACACTCAAACTGGTCGAAAGGAACATAGCGTTTTTGCGGATCTGGCTCACGATCGCCCAAAAACACACCCGAATCGAATATAAGGTACTCTTCTTTACCTCTCATATAGTACAGTTCTTCGATAAAACTGTCCGGGCTTTTACCTTTGAGGATTTTGATTGTTTTTTCATCAAACACCCATGAACAGCTGTAATATTTTATCATATGTGCAAGCACGTTTTCCTTTTTCTCTTGAAAAAGCTCCATCTAGCCTTTCAGTTTCATGGTGATTTCTGCCGTAAAAGCATCATCGACACCCCATTCTGTTTTTCCGTTGTATTCCGAAAGCGGAAGCTTTTGAGAGCTTACTGCACCACACGACCAGCAGAAACTGCTAAGATCAGCACTGCCGGACATCAGGGCGTAAGAGCCATTGTGAAGTGCTTCGATTTTTCTTAAAATGCCACTGATCTGAAAAGTCAGCCATCTGCACAGACAGCTGTATCCCGACTTTAGATGATACTCTGTGTAGTCCGGTTGCACATCCTCAGAAAATTCACTCCACATAACATCTTCCTGTGAAACCGCATTCTTCTCCTCAGCATCTTGAAACAGTTCCCGCAGCTGCTGCAAAATTGTCTGTGCCTCTGGTGTGTTGGTGTAAATTCGAGCAATTGCCCGAAACGATCCTAATTGAGCCATTTGAATTTCCTCCTGTTAAAACGAGCTTTGTTTCTTTTGATATGGATATTATACTATTTCAGTTTTTCAAATTTGATACAACTGGAAATTTTTCTGAAAAATTTTTCATAGGCAATACCGCACAAAGATTGTGCGGTATTGCCTATAGGCTTCCGTAAGTGTGTTCTATACCAAAGATGTGTATGTAATTCATAACGGACAACGGATTTCGTGTTCGGGTTGGTGAAAACAGAATCGTTTTGAAATCTTGAACTACTTGCCGTTCACAATAGATTGTGCAGGTGTTCCCTTTTCAGACCTTCCATTTGGCTGCCTGCTTACGCTCCACTACAAAGCGACGATAAAGTCCGTCCGCAGCGACAAGTTCGTCATGAGTACCCTGCTGAACGATCTCGCCGTGATCAACGACAAAAATTCTGTCTGCATTTTGCACCGTTTTCAGTCGATGGGCAATCATTATGACTGTCTTATCATGGGTCAGCTCCGAAACAGCCTCCATCAGTTCTTTCTCGTTCTCTGGGTCAACATTGGCGGTTGCTTCGTCGAGAATGATGATAGGTGCATTTTTCATGATGGCACGGGCAATGGAAATACGCTGACGCTCGCCGCCGGAGAGCGTTGCACCGCCCTCGCCGATGACAGTATCAAAATCGTCCGGCAATGCCATGATAAAATCGTAGCACCGTGCCTTTTTTGCTGCGATTTTTACTTCGTCCAGTGTCGCATCTGGTCTGCCAAAGCGAATATTGTTGGCAATAGTATCCGAAAACAGATATGTCCGCTGGAACACAAAGGAAAAATTACGAATCAGGCTGTCATAGCTGTATTCCCGCACATCCCGTCCGCCAAGACTTACGCTGCCAAATTGCACATCCCAGAACCTCGCCATAAGATTGCAGAGTGTGGTTTTACCAGAACCGGAGGGACCGACAATGGCGACGGTGGTTTTTTCCGGAATCGTCAGCGATACATCTTGCAGAATGGGCTTGCTGTCATAGGAAAAGTCTACATGGGAGAGGACAATATCCTCCTGCTCCGGTGTCAGATCCTCGCCGTCAATGTCCATAGGTACTACATTCAAAATAGCGTTTGCCTTGTCCACACCGATGTCGATGGAGCGGAACAAAGACGAGAAACTGCCGGCACTATCCAGCTGCTCAAAGAGAATGAACGAGCAAATCAGCATCAAAAGGCAGTTTGTAAGCGTCATCGTGCCGCCGAAATAAAAGAGGATCGCAGCTATGCAGACGGCAATTCCGGTGAGTTTGTTGATAACGAACTGCACCAGCATATAAAGAACCGATGGGATTTCCATGGCAAAGGATGCTTTCCGAGCCTCTTCCACGGCATTGTGTACCTGTGTTGTGGAATCGCGGGTCAGATCAAAATTCTTGAC